>Ga0137403_10003767_pt1 | contig 18108 bp, 15 predicted proteins | sample CZOMad2_1_16fung_FD_122057 | JGI IMG/M metagenome (GOLD analysis project Ga0137403, IMG submission 122057) | Vadose zone soil fungal communities from Angelo Coast Range Reserve, California, USA - CZOMad2_1_16fungal (Hybrid Assembly) | ecosystem: Environmental > Terrestrial > Soil > Vadose zone...
GAGAATTCCGCTCGCCGGCGTCGCCCATCAAGTCGGCACGGTGCGCTTCGGCAACGATGCAAAATCCAGCGCCCTGGATGCCCACTGCAAAGCGCACGACGTGGACAATCTCTACGTTGTCGACGGCAGCTTCTTCGTCTCTAGCGGCGCGGTAAATCCAGCGCTCACGATCATGGCCAACGCATTACGCGTCGGAGAGCACATCATCGAAAGGCTGCGTTAATGATCCGTCTTTGCGGGTCGACCACCAAACTTAACTCCTCACCCCTTCCCTCTCCTCTCAGAGGAGAGGGCGAATATTTTTCTCCGCCCCGATCGAGAAACGAATTTTTCCCTCGCCCTTTTAGGGAGAGGGCCAGGGTGAGGGTTCTGATCTGGCTCATGTTGACGCTTGACATTTGGCCACCGGTCGCGCTCGCACAGGTGGTAAAATCCGTCGAAACTGTCGGTATGACTGTGTCTGACATGGACCGGTCCGTTGAATTTTTTTCCAAAGTTCTCAGCTTTGAACAAGTCAGCGACATCGAAGTGTACGGACCGGAATATGAAAAGCTACAGGGCGTCTTTGGCGCGCGCGCGCGCGTGGTACGCATGAAACTTGGCGAAGAGGTGATCGAGCTCACCGAGTATCTCGCGCCCGAAGGACGACCGATCCCTTCGGATTCGCGCAGCAACGATCACTGGTTTCAGCATATCGCCGTCGTCGTCGGCGACATGGACAGAGCCTATCAGCAGCTCCGCTCTCACAAAGTGCGCCATGCTTCCACAGGTCCACAGACGATACCCGCAAGCAACAAAGCCGCCGCCGGAATCCGTGCCTTTTACTTCAAAGACCCTGACGGCCACAATCTGGAAATCATCTACTTCCCGCCCGGCAAGGGTGATCCGCGTTGGCAGCAAAAAAAAGATAAGTTGTTTTTAGGCATCGATCACACCGCAATCGTCGTATCGAGCACGCAGAACAGTTTGAAATTTTACCGCGATTTGCTGGGTCTAAAGCTAGCTGGTGAAAGCCTGAACCAAGGCACCGAGCAGGAGCATTTGAATAACGTCGCCGGCGCGCGTTTGCGCATCAGCGGACTGCGCGCGCAGAACGGACCGGGTATCGAATTCTTAGAATATCTCACACCGCGTGACGGCCGCCCGGCGCCGAAAGATACGCGAGCCAACGATTTATGGCATTGGCAAACAACGCTCTCGGCTACCAGCGTCGAAGCCGCAGCGCGAAAACTCAATGGTGGCCGAGCGCGAATGATTTCGGCGGGCGTGGCCGCGATCGCTGATAAACATTTCGCTTTCACCAAAGGTTTTCTCGCCCGTGACCCGGATGGACACGGCTTGCAGTTCATCGAAAAATAGATAGTTACGCCAACCAAGGAAAGACATGTCACCGAGCCTTACCGAAATGACGCAAGACGAGTGGCTGGAAGCCGATGGCCTAGGCGGCTTCGCATCGGGTACGGTTTCGGGCATTCGCACGCGCCGCTATCACGGATTGCTCCTGACGGCGACGAAGCCGCCCTCTGGTCGATTGGTTCTCGTCAACGGCTTTGATGCTTCGGTGGAGACGGCGAGTGGAACCCACGCGCTGTCTTCGCAAGTCTACGCACAGGACATCATGCATCCCGACGGCGCGAAACGCATCGTCGAGTTCAAGAATGAGCCCTGGCCGAAATGGCTCTTTGCGCTTGAAGACGGCACGAAGATTCAGCAAGAAATCTTCGCCGTCAACGGAACGTCGATCGTCGCATTATCTTGGCAGGCGGTGACCGGAACGGAGAAAGCGACGTTGACGATACGGCCGTTTCTCTCCGGACGCGACTACCACTCGCTGCACCATGAAAACCCGGCGTTTGAGTTTCAACCGAAGATCGACGCCAACAAAATCATCTGGCATCCATATCCGGGCATTCCCGCCATCATCGCGGTCCATAACGGCAGCTACCAGCACCAACCGGATTGGTACCGCAACTTCGTATACGAACAAGAGCGACAGCGCGGACTGGATTTCACCGAAGACCTTGCCGCGCCAGGCATCTTTCGCTTGGACCTAACTGCGGGCGAGGGAGTCTTGATCTTTGCAGCCGACGGGTTTGCCAACGACGAGCTCGCACAACAACAAACAGCGGAGAAACTGATCGCGAACTTTCGCGCTAAGGAACACAAACGCCGGACCGCCTTTCCCACTCCCATGGATCGCGCTGCGGACAGCTACCTCGTTAAGCGCGGCAAAGGCAAAACCATCGTCGCAGGTTATCCCTGGTTCACCGACTGGGGCCGCGATACGTTTATCTCCTTGCGCGGTCTCTGCTTGGCGACCGGGCGACTCGAAGACGCGCGCGACATCTTGCTCGAATGGTCCAACGTCGTTTCCGAAGGCATGCTGCCGAATCTCTTTCCCGACCAGAGCGACCGCCCGGAGTACAACTCGGTGGACGCGTCGCTTTGGTACATCATCGCGATCCACGATTTTCTCGCTGCGACGCAAAAGAATGGTGGCATGGTTTCTCAGTGGCAAAAAAAATCGCTTCAAAAAGCCATCGAGGCCATCCTTAGCGGCTATTCGCAAGGCACGCGTTACGGCATTCGCATGGATCAGGATGGCTTGCTCGCCGCCGGCGTTCCGGGAGTGCAGCTCACCTGGATGGATGCCAAAGTCGGCGACTGGGTGGTGACCCCGCGCATCGGCAAGCCCGTCGAAGTTGCAGCGCTCTGGCTCAACGCATTATGGATCGGCAGCCACTTCAATGACCGTTGGAAAGGCCCGCTTGAACGCAGCCTGGAGAGTTTTCGCCGCCGTTTTTGGAATTCCCAGGACGGCTACCTCTTTGACGTCGTCGACTCTGATCATCAGCCGGGAAAAGTCGATGCATCGTTTAGGCCCAATCAAATCTTTGCTGTCGGCGGGTTACCCCTTCAAGTCATCAACGGCGAACAAGCAGCTCGGATCGTCGACGCTGTCGAGCACCGGCTTTGGACGCCTCTCGGCTTACGCTCCCTCGCCCCGGGAGAACCGGCCTACACCGCGCACTATCAAGGCGGCGTTCGGGAGCGCGACGGTGCATATCATCAGGGCACGGTCTGGCCCTGGCTGATCGGCGCATTCGTTGAAGCGTGGGTGCGTGTACGGAGCGGCAGCGCCGATGCGAAACGCGAAGCGCGTTCACGCTTTCTAGCGCCCCTCATTGAGCACTTGAATCATGCAGGACTCGGTCATGTCTCGGAGATCGCCGATGCCGATCAACCATACACGCCGCGCGGCTGTCCCTTTCAAGCCTGGTCCCTGGCGGAACTTTTACGTCTCGATCGCATCCTTTTGGCATAGCCCGTTCACTTGGTGATCCTCGGTTGAATCTGCGTGATCTTTGAGGTGTCATCCTGAGCACCCAGACTGTGTGAAAACTCCGTTCATGGTTCGACGATGCTCACCACGAACGGAATTGAGCCATGCAGAAATCAATTACTTAGCGCGTTCGTCCTGAGCTGCGTCGAAGGACTCTTTCGGGTGTTCACACAGTCTGGCACCCGCGAAGGATCTCGACTTGCTCTCAGTGAATACGACGGAGCGTTAGCAATCGGCGTATGCCTGAAATGGAACAGCAGAACTCGGACCAAAGTTTCCGCACCGAATCCCGGCGAAGCGACATCTAAATGACGATGCACGACGCCCGCGGATATCAAACCGCTGCCCGAAGAGCCCATTATTTTCGCGAAAGTCTAGACAGCGCGGCGAGATCACAATTCAGGATGTGCTATAATGGTCGATAAAAGAACCAAAAGCCGACCGAGAACGAACGTGACGCAGGAAGAGCTTAGACTTCAGGAAGACCGCGCCCGCAAAGCTAACTGGAAGCGCTGGGGACCTTATTTGTCCGAGCGCCAGTGGGGCACCGTACGCGAAGATTACAGCCCTTACGGCACAGCCTGGGAATATTTGCCCCATGACCACGCGCGCAGCCGCGCTTACCGCTGGGGCGAAGACGGTCTCGGCGGTATCTGCGACCGCCATCAATATATTTGCTTTGCGCTGGCTCTTTGGAATGGCAAAGACCCGATTCTCAAGGAGCGGCCTTTCGGCCTCACCGGCAACGAAGGCAACCACGGCGAAGACGTCAAGGAATACTATTACTATCTCGATTCGACGCCGACCCACTCCTACATGAAATTTCTCTACAAATATCCGCAGCGCGAATTTCCCTACACCCGCCTGGTCGAAGAGAACCGCCGCCGCGGCAAGCACGACCTCGAATTCGAGTTGATCGATACGGGCATCTTCGACGATGATCGCTATTTCGACGTATTTATCGAGTATGCCAAAGCCGAGGCGGAAGATATTTTAATCCGGATCGAAGCGATCAATCGCGGACCGGAAGCGGCCGAGCTGCATCTGCTCCCGACCCTTTGGTTTCGCAACACGTGGTCTTGGGGCCTGGACGCGCGCAAACCGCGCGTCGCGATCGAAGAGGGCAGCGAAGTCGCAGCGCTCAAAGTTTATCACTCCTATTACGGCAATCGTTGGCTTTATTGCGAAGGCAAGCCGGAGTTTCTTTTCACCGAAAATGAAACCAACGAGCGACGCGTGTTTGGCGTCGAGAATGGCGCGGCTTACGTAAAAGACGGCATCAACGATTACATCGTGCACGGCGCCAAAGACGCGGCGCACGCCAACGGAGCCGGCACCAAGGGTTCCGCACACTACACCATGACCGTTCCCGCAGGACAGGCCGTGACCGTGCGGTTACGTCTGAGCGATGCCGCTCCCGCAAGCGGCAAATCCGTCGACGGCGAATTTGACAAGGTTCTCGCCGAACGAAACAAAGAAGCCGACGAATTCTTCGAAACACTCAACCTGGCATCGACCGCGCCGGAGCGCAAGGAGATCATGCGCCAGGCCGTCGGCGGCCTTCTGTGGAGTAAGCAGTTTTATCACTACGACATAAGTCGCTGGCTCAAAGGCGATCCGTCCGGCCCCGACGCGCCTAAGGAACGATTGAACGGGCGCAATCATGAATGGCGCCATCTTTACAACGCTGATGTTATTTCCATGCCCGACAAATGGGAGTACCCATGGTACGCCGCTTGGGATTTGGCTTTCCACTGCGTCGCGCTCGCCATCGTCGATGCGGATTTTGCCAAGGAGCAACTCTTGCTCATGACCCGCGAGTGGTACATGCACCCGAACGGCCAGCTTCCCGCGTACGAGTGGGCCTTCGGCGACGTTAATCCGCCGGTACATGCTTGGGCCGCCTGGCGCGTCTATAAGGTGGAGAAGAAACGGCGCGGCGAAGGCGACCGAAAATTCCTCGAGCGAATTTTTCAAAAGCTGCTGCTCAATTTTACTTGGTGGGTGAATCGCAAGGACGCCGAGGGGCGCAACGTTTTCCAAGGCGGTTTTCTCGGTCTCGACAATATCGGCGTATTCGACCGCAGCGCGCCGCTTCCCACCGGCGGCCACATCGAGCAGTCCGACGCCACCAGCTGGATGGGCATGTACTGCCTCAACATGTTGGCCATTGCCTTGGAGCTGGCCTGGGAAAATTCCGCCTATGAAGACGTCGCCAGCAAATTCTTCGAGCACTTCGTTTACATCTGCGAGGCGATGAACAATCTCGGTGGCGAGAATATCGAGCTGTGGGACGCCAAAGACGGCTTTTACTACGACGTTCTGCACATGCCGGATGGTCGCCGCTTTCCTCTCCGAGTACGCTCAATGGTCGGATTGATACCGCTCTTTGCCGTGGAAACTCTCGACCCGACCATCGTCGACAGCTTGCCTGGGTTCAAGCGCCGCATGCAATGGTTTATCGAGAATCGGCCGAAATTGGGCGAGAATATCGAAATCCAATCCACGGATGAAGGTCCCCGCCGCTTTCTTTCTTTGGTCAATCGCCATCGGCTCAAACGCGTGCTCGGATACATGCTCGATGAAAGCGAGTTTTTATCGTCCTATGGCATTCGCGCGATTTCGCGCTTTCATCTCGATCATCCCTACACGATGCCGGTCAACGACATGGAGTACCGCGTGGATTACGAACCGGCGGAGTCGAGCACGGGGCTTTTCGGCGGCAATTCCAACTGGCGCGGGCCGATCTGGTTTCCGGTGAACTATCTGCTAATCGAATCATTGCAGAAATTCCATTTCTTCCTCGGTGATAATTTCAAAATCGAGTGCCCGAAAGGCTCCGGCCAGTCATTGAACCTCTGGGACATCGCCGGTGAAATCTCCCAGCGCCTGACGCGAATATTTTTGCAGGATGAAAACGGCCGGCGTCCGGTCTTCGGCGGCACGGAAAAGTTCCAGAGCGATCCCCATTGGCGCGACCTCATTCCATTTCACGAATACTTCCATGGCGACAACGGCGCCGGCATCGGCGCCAGCCATCAAACCGGTTGGACCGCGCTGGTCGCCAAGCTGATCCAACAGTACGGCGAATAGTTCACGGTTCTGCGCATCGTTTTCAAAGCTTTAGCCATCTAATAGGCGTGGTAGACTAGCGCCATCGGCTCATTCTGAGCGAAATTTCCTTACTCGACTTACGTTAGGGAGGGCTCCATGGACTACGATCTAATCGTCATCGGTGGCGGAACAGCCGGTCTTAGCGCGGCGAAAACCGCGCACAAGCTTGGCGCGAAAATCGCGATCGTCGAAGAAGAAACTTTCGCCGGCACTTGTCTAACCAACGGCTGAATTCCCAAGAAGGTGCTGGTAAGCACCATCGAGCTTTTCACCCGCGCGCGCCGCGCCGATCATCTCGGCATCAAAGGCGCCGAGCAGCTCAGCCTGGATTGGCCGGCGATGATTTCACGAAAAGACGAAATCGTCGCCAGTTGGTCGAAAAGCAAAAACGCGACTCCCAGCAACTTGGGAATTCCCGCGCTGCGCGGTCACGCAACGTTTGCCGGACCCCATGAAGTAACCGTTGATGGACGGAACTATTCCGGGGACAAGTTCGTTATTGCCACAGGATCGAAACCGGCGCGGCCGCTAATCCCGGGAGCGGAGCACGCCATCACCAGCGACGAGCTGCTTCATTTAAAGGAACAACCGAAGCGGCTTGTCGTGATCGGCGGCGGCTTTATCGGTCTCGAATTTGGCTTCGCCCTCGCGCGGGCCGGAACGAAAGTCACTTTGCTGCAATCAGGGCTACAAATCGGACCCGCTCTGGATCACGACATTCGTAATGCACTCCTCGAGTGCGCCAACGAAGCCGGTATGACGATTAAAACCAATGTGAAAGTGACCAAAATCGAGAGCGATAGAACAGTGGAAGCGGAAATCGACGGGCGGAAGGAAAAATTTTACACCGATCAAGTGCTGCTAGCCACCGGCCGGCCGTCCAACGTCGAGTCAATGAAGCCGGAAAGAGCCAATATTGATCTCGATCACGGCGCGGTCAAAGTTAATGAATATCTCCAATCGGTCAGCGCAACCCACGTTTATGCAGCGGGCGACGCCGCCGGAAAGCATCAACACTCGCCGGTTGCGTGGTATGAAGGACCGATCGCCGCGCACAACGCGCTTAAGGGCGACGTGCGTAAGGTCGACTTCAGCGTTTTTCCCAGCGCGATATTCACGATTCCCGCCATCGGTCAGGTTGGTTTGACGGAAGAAGAAGCACTCAAGCGCGGGCTGAAAATGAAAACAAGCAAGCTACCCTACGAATATAATCCCGCGGCCGGTGTGCGCGATGAAACCGAAGGCTTAGTCAAAATCGTCTATGAAGAAGCAACAGATAAAATCCTCGGTGTGCACGTTATCGGCGCCCATGCCGAAGATATCATCCAGATCGCCGCGGTAGCGATCAAAGGCGGCTTGAAGAAATCCGAGGTCGGCGCGATGCACTATGTTTTTCCTACCTTCGGCGGCGCGATCTTTGATACGATGGCAGCGTGAGTTGTAAAGGATTAAATCGAACAACGTGATTAACTTCAGCGCAGATCGCCTCAAGACGATCTATCCCGCCCTAGCCATCGGGTTGACGACCGCGGCATTTATCATCGCCAAGACCGGCCGCGACGCGCTGTTCTTCCAGGGCAAAGGCATCTTTCAATTGCCGGTCGCCACGTTGATGCTTGCCGCCGCTTCCCTACCTCTCGCGATGATCTTCGTCAAAGTGATGAAAACCTGGGGCGCGCGTCCGGCGCGCATCGCGATTATGCTATTCGCCGCAGCGGTGATCGGCCTTGCGGCGCCTTTTCTCCAGCCCGGAAACTCCCGCCTGCTGTTCAATGTTTTCATTTTCATACCAGCGGTCTTCGGCATTATGTTCGCGAGCCTTTGGCTCCTCGCCGCAGACATATTCGAAAACACTCCCAAGTCTCAAGCCGCTCTCGCTTTCAGTAAGATCGGCGCAAGCTCCCTGGGCGGTGGCATGCTCGGCGGATTTATCGCCAAGGGGCTCGGCCCCTATCTGGAACCTAAGTGGCTCATTCTGATTGGTGCAGTGATCATTTTGCTGGTCACCGCCCTGGTGGCGGCGATCCATCGAAAGTTTCCAACCAACATCGTCGCGAAAAAAGGTGACAATAAAAACGCCGGTTATCTGGCGCCGCTGTCGAATCCCTACGCGCTGACGCTATTGCTCATCGCCATGACCGGCGCCCTGGCCGGGCTGCTGATCGACGTGCAATTTTACATTTCGGCCACCACTGCCAGTATGGGCTCGAAGGGCAATGCCAATTTCTTCGCCAACTTTTATATCATGCTCAATTTTGGCTCCTTACTCTTGCAGCTCTTTGCGACGCCGAAGATTCAAGAGAAAATCGGCATTCGCGGCGGTCTCATGGTTTTGCCGTTCGCGCTGATTGGCGGCGCGAGCTTCGCAACCGCGGCGGCGACGGCCTTCAGTCTGTCGGTGTTACGCGTGACCGAAGGCGGATTGCGTTCATCCGTTCATCGCTCGATCTGGGAACAGGCCTTCATTCCCGTCGACTCGAGCGACCGGTCCGTCGTCAAACTCGCCGTCGACGGCATCGGCGCGCGAATCGCCGAGGGCATTGCCGCGGCCGGTCTCTATATCTGGGTTCAACGCGTCGCACCTGGAGGCGCCGTTGCCGGGCCGCTCGATACGCGCTGGATGGCCTGGCTGACTTTAGCAACCGTGGTCGTCTGGCTCGTGATCACTCAGAAGTTACAAGTGCAAATTAGAAAAGAGCCGGCAATAGGCCGGGCTCAGCAGACACCCGAGACCGATTGCGAACGTTTCCCCGATCAGTGTCCCTGTACAACCGAACTGGGCAAAGGCATAGCATAACTGTTAGGCTGAGCTTATGGCGAATCTAGAAGTCTATCGCCACAATCGCGTCACGCGTTTTACCCACTGGATCAATGCGATCGCGCTGATGATTCTTTTCATGAGCGGTCTGATGATCTTTAATGCTCATCCTCATCTTTATTGGGGCAGCACTTCGGAACCGGAAAAGGCTTTCTTTTCGATCGGCGCGACCAATGAAGATAGCGATTTGCGCGGTTACGTCCGCCTTTACGGCCAACAACTCGACACAACGGGATTCCTGGGCGTCCAGCAAGGCGCGCTCGGACCCAACCGTCGCGCTTTTCCGAATTGGCTGACTGTCCCCGGTTACTACTCCCTCGCGAGCGGGCGCCGCTGGCACTTCTTTTTCGGCTGGTTGTTCGCTTTAAACGGGTTCCTCTATGTCGTCTACAATCTCGCGGTCGGACATATGCGCAAGTTCCTCTTCACGTTAAAGGACGCAGCGAAAGTTCCCGCGATGATCGCCTATTACCTCCGTCTTAAAAAACATTCTCCGCAGGAAGGAGAATACAATCCGCTGCAAAAAATGGCCTACACCAGCGTATTCGTGATTTTGACGCCGCTGGTTTTACTCAGCGGCATGGCCATGTCGCCGCAGTTGAATGTCGCGTTCCATTGGCTGCCGGCGATGTTTGGCGGGCGACAATCGGCTCGCGCCATCCATTTCGTTCTGGCCTTTGGATTTCTATGTTTCACTTTCGGCCACGTGTTCATGGTCCTGACCCAGGGATTTATTAATAACATGCGCTCCATGATCACGGGTTGGTATCGAGACAAAATCCCGGGCACTGAGGAACCGCCGTGGCCGGCGAGCGAGCGAAGACCCGACATCGCCAGGGCGCTGAAAGAAGAAAACGCGTCGTCCCAAACGAATGTCCCGGCCCCGCCGGCGGCGACGACTGTCGAGGTTGAGAAGGCGCAAGCCGTCCCCATAGTTTCGCCAGAAGCTCCGGCTAGCGCCTCTTCGACAGAAAAGGAGGGAGAGAAAGATGGCGAACCGAAATCCTAAATTGTCTCGGCGTAATTTGCTCCTTGGTGCTCTCCATGGCACGGGCTTGTTGGTTTTGAGCGGATGCCAGAGGGTCTTTGACAGTCTCAGCCGCAACGACACTGTGCAGTCGATTCTCGAAGCCGCCGAAAGCGGCAATCGCCGGGTGCAGCGTTTGCTCACTGGTCGCGCCAAGCTCGCTCAAGAATTTACCGATAAGGAGATCTCGCCAACGTTTCGCGCCAACGGCAATCCGCCGCCGATTACGATGGAATACACCGCCGATGCGCAGAACCAGTGGACCAAGTGGCGCCTCGAGGTCTCCGGCTTGGTTAAACAGCCGACGAGTTTCTCTCTCACTGATCTGAAAGCCATGCCCTCGCGCACGCAGATCACACGCCACGATTGCGTCGAAGGTTGGAGTGTCATCGGCAAATGGAAAGGGGTGCGCCTGGAAGAGATTATGAATAGAGTCCAACCGATGACCGAGGCCAAGTATGTTGTTTTCCGCTGCATGGACACTGACAGCGACGGCAACAATTATTTTGAAAGCATCGATCTCATCGACGCCGTTCATCCGCAGACGATCCTCGCCTACGAGTTAAATGATCGGCCCGTGCCAATCGACAACGGCGCGCCGCTCCGTCTGCGCATTGAAAATCAACTTGGCTACAAGCACGCCAAATATATCCGCGCGCTCGAGTTTGTTGCCAGCTTGCAAAAAATCGGCCAGGGCAAAGGCGGTTACTGGGAGGATCAAGGCTACGAGTGGTACGCCGGGATCTGACCCTCACACTCGCATACCGTGTCTGAGATTTTCGGTTGACGAGCCGGTATATATCAAATATTCCTTCCCTCCAGATTAGCCGGGTTTCGGCCAGAGACCAATCGATTGGCTCATCCCCTTCTCAACGATCTTTGGTCGCTCCGCGACTTGAGTCGCGAATTCACTTCTCGGCTCCCGGTACCGGGCTTTATGAAAAGGAGGCGATTACGATGAAATCAAAAAGGAAATTTTGTTTTCTCCAAGCCGCCATGGCTCTGTTTGTGGCGGCCATGGTGTCGGAATCGTTTGCCCAGCCGCAGGAGCCCGCATTGTCACTGGCCAGGAAAGAAAAACCCGCTCTGCTCGAATCCTTGAAGGCACTCGTATCCATTGAAACCGGCAGCCGTGATTTCGAGGGCCTCGCTAAACTCGCCGACTTCATCGCCGGGCGTTTGAAAGAGCTTGGCGGTAAGGTTGAGCTAGTGGAGCCGAGCGACATCTACAAGATGGATGACACGCCGGAGAAGATCGGCCAGATGGTGCGCGCAACATTCGTTGGCAAAGGAACCAAAAAGATTCTGCTCATCGCGCATATGGATACCGTTTATCCGCGCGGCATGCTCGCTAAGCAGCCGTTCCGCGTCGAAGGCGAGCGCGCCTACGGCCTGGGAATTGCCGATGACAAGCAGGGAATCGCCGTAATCCTGCATACGCTTGCCATTCTCAAGGGAATGAATTTCCAGCAATACGGCATCCTCACCGTGCTCATTAACGCCGACGAGGAGCTAAGTTCGCCGGGGTCGCGCAGCTTGATCTCCAAGCTCGGTGCCGAGCACGATGCGACCTTTTCCGTCGAATCCTCGCGCGCGGAATCCGACAAGTTATCGCTCGCCACCAGCGGTATCGCCTCCGTCACGCTCACGATCAAAGGCCGCGCATCGCATTCAGGCAATGCGCCGGAAAAGGGGATTAACGCGCTTTACGAGCTTGCACACCAGGTGCTGCAAAGTCGCAATTTTTCCGATCCCGCGGTTGGACTGAAAATGAACTGGACCCTAGCGAACGCGGGCACTACGCGCAACATGATTCCACCCGGCGCCCAAGCCGTCGCGGACGTGCGCGTGCTGCGCGTGGCCGATTATGATGCGATCGAAAAGAAGGTGCGGGAAACAATTAAGAAACAACTTGTGCCTGAAGCCAAGGTAGAGATGAATTTCGAACGCCGCCGCCCGCCGCTGGAGGCAACCGGCGCCTCGCGCGCGCTCGCCAAACACGCGCAGCAGATTTACGGTGAGCTCGGCAAGAAGCTGGTCGTCGATGATATGGCGGAAGGTGGCGGCACAGATGCCGCATTCGCGGCGCTAAACACCAAGGCGCCGGTCATCGAACGTTTCGGCCTGCAGGGCTTCGGCGCTCACTCCGCCGATGCGGAATACGTCCTGCTCGACTCCATCGAGCCGCGCTTGTATCTGCTCGCGCGCATGATCATGGATGTTTCGCAGAGCAAAAATCCGGCGCAATGAATCTCGGCGCGCATGTCGCCTAGAATCGCGGCTTTTGCGCTGGCAAAAAGGAAGCACTTCGGCTAAGCATGAACCATGCGCATCTGTTCTCTACTTCCCGGAGCGACGGAAATTGCTTACGCTCTCGGACTGGGCGATCAAATCGTCGGGGTCACTCACGAGTGCGATTATCCGCACGAGGCAAAACAAAAGCGAGTTGTCGTTCGAAGCGGTATTGATTCCACCCGCATGAGCGGGTTGGAAATCGATCGTAAGGTCGGAGAGCTTCTGCAGACCGGTAAAGGTCTATACACCATCGATGAGCAAGCATTCGTCGAGGCGCTCCCCGACGTCATATTAACTCAAGGACTTTGCGACGTCTGCGCGCTCGACTACAGCGAAGTGGTCAAAGCCGCGGAATTACTGCCACGCTCACCGCTGATATTGTCGCTCAATCCGCATTGCTTGACCGACATTCTCGACGATATTCTGCGTGTCGGTAAAACGACGCGCCGTGAGGCAGCCGCGCATGCGTTAGTCGCTGAGCTGCGCCAGCGCGTCGAGCGTATAGGGCACCGCGAGCCAGCCCGTCGTCCGCGTGTCGTTTGTCTCGAATGGTTCGAGCCGCTCTATGTTGCCGGTCACTGGGTGCCTGAGATGGTCACACTCGCCGGCGGTTTTGATGTGCTGGGGCGCAAGGGCGAGCCATCCTTTAAAACAGAATGGAGCCGCATTATCGACTCCAAACCCGATATGATTCTGCTGATGCCGTGCGGTTTCGATGTGCGCCGCACAGTTAAAGAATCAACCCCGCTCCGGCGCCTCGAAGGGTGGAACGACCTGCCCGCAGTAAAGGCGGACAATGTTTACGCACTCAACGGCAGCGCCTACTTCAACCGACCCGGCCCGCGCTTAGTGAACGGCTTGGAAATCCTGGCCCGCTTGATCCACCCGCGGCAGATCACAGAGTCGTTATCATCTTCCGATGTTACCAGGCTGAACTGACTCCTCGCGCTTTGAGCCAGCAAGCTAAATTTTGACCCCGGACTGCACCGCTCTGACCTTTTCGAAAATGATTCCCACGTTCGCGCCTATATTTGACGACAGGCAAGCGTCGATGGTAGCGTCGTCGGTGCTGTGTAAAATGAGGAGATTCATTTATGAGCAAAAGTATCGTCGTCACCGGCGGCGCCGGCGGAATCTGTTCTGACATCTGCCGTGGCCTTGCCGCCGATGGTTTGAAGGTGGTCGTCGCCGATTTCGCCAGAGATGCGGCGGAAAAAGTTGCCGCCGAGATTCGCGACAACAAGGGCGACGCCATCGCCGTCAAGGTCGACGTCGGCGATCCACAGAGCGTCGCCGAGATGATGAATCAGGCGATCGCAAAGTACGGCCTAGTCGACTACGCATTCTGCGGCGCCGGAGTCATGGACCGCGTCCCGGTTGTCGACATGCCGGAGGAAGTCTGGGACCGGTTAATGAGAATCAATCTAAAAGGCGTATTTCTGTGCGCGCAAGCGGCTGCTAAGCACATGATTCCGAGAAAAGAAGGACGCATCCTGAGCATCGCTTCCGGGCGCGGCGTCGCCGGCGCGCCACGTTCGGCCCATTATGCCGCGTCAAAGGCCGGCGTCATCGCCTTTACAAAATCTCTAGCCGTCGAACTGGCGCCTCATAATATAACCGTCAATTGTGTTTGCCCGGGCGCCACCGATACGCCCATGTCGCGGATCGGTTATACTTCGGAGCAGTTCAAAACGCGCGAAGAGATTCCCCCGCTCATGGATGGGCTCACCCATAAATTCGAAATCGTCGGTCTCGTACGCTATTTGTTTTCCGACGCAACAAAATTCGTCACCGGCCAGACCTTTTTCCTTCGCACACCGAAGTAGGGGCGGGTTTTAAACCCGCCCCTGCCACCCGCATTTTGCCGGGCCTGCAGCTCTCGGATGCGCACTGAGTCTGTGGTGGAATTGGTTGATGAAACTTAGTTGATCAGGCCGGTACTACTGTCGAATGTGAAGCTCGGCTGCGTTCCATTTGGCATCGCCGCGTTCAACGTAAAAGTTGATGTCGTTGGCACAGTGATCGTAAGAGTAATACCAGTGGATTTCCTGAAACCGACGAGTTGAATCGCATTTACCGTGGCGGGATATTCAAGAAACTCTCCGTAATAACTCTCCATGGCAAGCGCGGCGTTCTTGAGATCGGATCGCATTGCTGTATCGACGGCTCGGCTTCGGAAAATTACGAACTGTTGGATCGCGATTGCCACGAGAATGCCTAAAACTGCGACGACGACAATGAGTTCGAGTAGAGTGAAGCCGCTGCTTATTGATTTCCGAATGACTAGCCCGATGCGCATTTTCTGGAAGGATATTAGAGTAGCGTTTGGAATTCTGCATAAGATAGCAAAAACAATCGCAAACAGCCAGAAAAAAACACGACAGCGCAAGCCGCCGGCCTTCATCAACCGACTTCCGCCGATCTGAAAAAAATTCGGCGCTTGAAGGATAGAGATTAGGTCCCGAACATCGCCATGCGCGGTTCGCCGCCGCGGCGCTCGCATTCGGCCTCGAAGATTCTGTGGATTTCGGGATTTTGATCTTCGTACTCGATCTGCGCTCCGCCCTTCTTCACGTCCTCGCCAGTATCCTTGAGATCCTCGACCGCGAACTTGAATCCCCAGGGTTTGAGCGCGAGATATCGGGCGGCCTCCGGCCCGGGATTGAAGTGCTGGTGCCACCACTGCATCGGCGGCACGAACATGCTCATGCGTCCCCACTCCACCCGTTTCTTCGTTCCATATTCACCTTCAGGCCACAAAAACGAATAGCCCGCCCCGGTCAACATGACGATATGCGCGCCGGCGCCATGGCGATGGGCTTTTTTGTATTTGCCGACGGGAAATTCCGTGAGATGCGCGCTCATCGTATTGTCGACAAATTCGAAGAGTGTGGTGCGATTGTCTCCTCCCCGCTCTTTGTAATCGATCGGCTGAAAGCCCCAGAGGTCGGCGATGAAGTTGGACTCCCAGATTCGACCTCTTTTCACTTCGGGAATATAGCGCCCTCCTTTGCCCCATTCATCGGCGCCGCCGCTATAGCGATCGGTGAACACGAAATTGTTATTGAAGATGTAATCCAGATTGCGGTACCGGTTGATGATCACCGGCGCATCCGTCAGGGAGATCATTCGCACCGGCGCGCTTCCCTGCGCGTTGAAGTGCTGATGCCAGGTATTGAGGGGTGTCGAAAACAGACTTCCCTTTTGCCATTCGAGCGTGTGTTTTTTGCCGCCTTCGTTCCAGATCGTCGTCGCTCCTTGCCCCTCCAGGATAAAAATCGCCTTCTCAAACATATGGCGCATGGGCTTGAGTTGCCCGCCCGGCGCGATCTCCTCGACAACGGTGTCGCAAGTGCCGCCCGCACCGTCCATGTTGACGAACGCCGCTTTGCCGCCGCTTCGCGCCCAGCCGCCGAGTTTCAGCTCCAACAGATCCGGGATAATGAAATCTTTATAAACCGGAATCTCTTCCCGTTCCTGATAAATTTCATACGGACTCTTCTGCGAGTACGCCGAAGCTTCATTTAGATTGTTCATTGTATTTCCTCTCTCTTCTACTTGATCTGCTCCATGTAGTAACCCAGCGCGCCACGATAAGCGCGGTCAATCGCCAGCGATTCTTGAGCCCCTTTAAGAACCAAATCACGATCCTCCGTGGTCCTCACATAGCGCTCAAACATTTCGGAAATATTTTCCGAGTGGTCCATATCGGCAACCACGTGGACATCGAGTGAAATCATTTTCTTCAAGTTGATTCCCAGCTCGTTCTCAAATTTTTTGCCGACCCGAAACGACATCCCCCCACCTTTCACGATCTTGCCGTTGTTGCGGCGCTCGAGCATGTGCGACGCTGTATAAGCCGTCAGCCAATGGTTATGCATGGCGATGTGATGCCACGCATAAAAACAGGAGCGCACCATTGGCGGGATTTCCGCCTTTTCGAAATCTTCCGGCTTAAGTCCGATCACTTCGCCTTGTTTGACTGTGAGCGCGTAATGATCCATGCCGGCGCGTGGGTCGTTGATCAGCTCGTCGCTCTCGTGTTGCCAAATGACGCGCTTCACTTCCAAGGGGGCGCCGCCTTGAACATATCCCCAACAGTCGCGCCGATTGCTGGTGTAAAGCGCATTCTGCACCACGTAAAAGCGCCCGCGCTCCAGTGTCAACGGCACGGCAAGAAAATTCTTGAACTCGATACTGTCGAACTGCTCGTTGACCATTTGGTCCAGCGTCGTCAACAAATCTCCTACCAGATTCATGAGTCCTCCCAATAAGGTAGGGGCGACCGGGCCGGTCGCCCTTAAATCGGCCTTTTAATGATGATGCGCCAAAGCATTACGGCAATGCCGCCAACATATCCGCCAAATGGCCGCGATAAACTCGGTCGATCATCAGGCTCTCTTCGGCGCCGCGCAGAATCGCTCGGCGCGCTGATTCCGTATTGGCATACTTGCGCGCCACCTGCATCAACAGGTGCGCATGTTCCACATCCATGACCACGTGCTCGGCATTATTAATCTGTTGTTTCATCGGAATACCGAGATCGCGCTCAAACAATTCGGCGATGCGACGTGACAAAGAGCCGCCTTTGATCAGCTCCCCGGAATTGCGCATCTCAAGAATTGCCGATCCGGCGATCGCTTCCAACCAGGACCTCTGCGCCAAGCGAATCCAGGCACTGAAGCAGACTTCGCCGCCCTCGAGACGCGCCGTATGCTGAAAGGCATCGGCGCACAGACCGAACACTTCGCCCTCCTTGATCGCCAAAGTCATATGGTCTACTTTACCTTCGTTTTTTCTCCCGATCAGCTCGTCCTCCTCGTGCCGCCAAATCAGTTTCTTGATTTCGAACGGCGCCGAGCCTTGAACGTAACCCCAACAGTCGCGCCGGTTTTGCACGTAATAGGCCATTTGAATGGAATACTGCTGCGCTCTTTCCTTGTTAAACTTTGCGCTTAGCAAGCGCCGAAACGGCGGTGTATTGAATTGCGCATTGCAAAGCCGAACCAATTCTTCCCACATGGCTTCCGTGCTACTTATGCCAGCGCCCATCGGTCAAAACCTCCCTGCGGTCCATCGGATGCCGAAGACTTCGTTGTCGAGCTTCAGCCGCTATATTCAATTTAGATTCTTAACATATGCAAGTTTCCGCTGTCCAACAACGGATCCACTAGGACCTCACACGCCGAAGGCGAGACTCTTGATCACCACGGGGACGAAGCCTTCCCCGGGCACGACTTCGCCGATATCGATGAAGTCCAACTCGGACAGACTCACTTCGTCGATACAGGGCATATTCCACTTCGCCGAAAGTATGCCGCCGACCACTTGTCCTACGTTCTGGACGAAAACTAATGCCACGGGCCGATCCACGACTGGAAGCGTTTCCAGCGCGCGATCGATGCCCTTCGCCATATCTTGCACAGCGCCATAACCGGCAAAAGGCGGCGTCGAAAACGCCAACACAAACGGCGTTCCACGGACTTCCACGTCGCGGCCGCCAAGAATGTT
>Ga0137403_10003768_pt1 | contig 18104 bp, 14 predicted proteins | sample CZOMad2_1_16fung_FD_122057 | JGI IMG/M metagenome (GOLD analysis project Ga0137403, IMG submission 122057) | Vadose zone soil fungal communities from Angelo Coast Range Reserve, California, USA - CZOMad2_1_16fungal (Hybrid Assembly) | ecosystem: Environmental > Terrestrial > Soil > Vadose zone...
ATCTTACTGACGCGCTGGATGCATTTGTTCCGAAAAGAAATTGGCTTGTTCATCGCAGCAGGCACGAAAGTCACCGACATATGTATTCCGCAGTCGGTCGCGCGTCATTGATAGCAAGGATAGAGGCTTTAGCCGATGATGCTCTTGATCTAACGAAGGCATTCGAGGCAGCTACCGAAGCACACCTCGAGACGCTCGGCATTACGAAGGAGCAAATAGAGAAGGATACCGCAAAGCTGCTTCGTGAATGGGCGGAGGGGGTCTAACCAACCGATGAAGCCAACCAGCGTAAAACGAAGAACACGCGGCTCAGCGGCCCGATTCCGAAGCGAGCTCAGCGTGTTTGTCACGACACCCTGCCGTGGCTTATCTCCTTCTCGTTATTCGGCAACGATACTGCGAGGTCCCAATGGAAACTGTATTCGTCAGTTACTCCCACAGTGACTCTGACTTCGCCGACCGGCTTGTCGCCGACCTGCGAGCCTCTGAAGTCCCCGCAACATATGACAAGTTGCTTCTAAGAGTCGGCGACTCAATAATCGAAAAGATCGCCGAGACCGTCGTAGACTCGGACGCTGTCATCGCTTTGCTTTCCCCAGCCTCGGTCAAATCAAATTGGGTAAAGAAGGAACTCGCCGTCGCGATGACTGGCGAAATTGACAAACGCGGAGTAAAGGTACTTCCGGCAGTAATCGCGGAATGCGAAGTACCGCCGTTGCTATCCGACAAGTTTCACGCCGACTTCAAATTGGGTTACTACTACGGACTGCGCCAACTGTTCGAAGCCCTTTGTCCAGAATTCTATGTGCGTGAGAAATTCATTCGAAAAGAACAGATTGAAAAGGCAGGCCAAGAGCTAAAGGAGTTGCTTCCGAAGAATGATCTACCGGCACTTGCAAGGTGGTTTTCTGCAAACGGATACGCCCTTGCTGCACTGTTCGGGCGCCTATGGGCGGTGTCCGAGGCGGTCCCCCAGTTTGCAGTTGGAAATGACCATGCCGACTTTATCGTTATTAATGGCCAGTCCGGACGTTACGAACTTTCGCTAATCATCCTTGGCAATCCCACGTGGCAAGGCCTGGATACCGATGAACTACTGAAGGAATCCGAGCGATTGCAAGGCCTGCTGCGCTGGTGTCGGGATCATGACCAAGATGTCCGCCGTTCTTTAGCATTGCGAATGGCGAGCACATACGGAGCACAGCAGATCGCTCCGGCTGATCGGGACTTTCCACCTGGCAGAGCATATCACCTTGAAATAGACACCAAGCTCCTGTGCGGTAGGCGGGAAGAGTATGGCCAAAAGGAGAACGCGCTACGAAATGAGATATATGACAAAACTGGCCACGAGGTTGACATCATTAGCTATGATCGAGTTGTCGACGTGTTGGGAAAGGTCGGAGGTGAATGGTGAACATGCCGTATAACCAGAGCGTGGACCCAACGGGAGGCAGCCGTTCCGCTCAAGTCGCATTTGGGCGGCGGTGGCGGCTGCCTCCCGTGGCTCACGCTTGGCGTTAGACTTGTACGTTCGCTTTTTTCAGTTGCGTCGCAGGCTGCAACGCAGGTCGCGCCGAGTTTGAAGAGAAGCGAGAGCGTACCGAAAAGGGTCCTGCCTATCCCCCGGCGTAGTTCGGATAGCGCTCGCGCAACTCGCGCGACAGCCGGTCTGCTTCCTCCATTTTGCCAGCTTCTCGATATTAGTTCCGTATGTCTGCCACATCGCCCTGCCGTGGCTTTTTCGTTCGGCCCCGCGCCCAGGTTCTAGTATGCTATTTTTCTAATCAGGAGACGGCAATGAGGCGCGTGAAGATCTGCATTTATGGTGGAACTGACCTTCAAGTAACGCCTGCCGACTTCATTTCCGCGCTCGCCTACAAGATTCTCGATTCGATGTCGGCGGTGATCGTCACTGGCGGTTTTCGCTATTCGAACGAGAATCCGAATAACATCTCCACTGATGTTGCCGCGTTACGGGGAGTTCAGCGCTACGCCGCTAAGCACAAAATTGATTTGAAGGATTGCTACGAAGCATGGATTCCAGAGCCTGACCTGGACGACCACAAGGATGCCGTTCGGATGTCCGAAGCGGATGGCGTCGCCATGCGGGTGATGGCGGGACGAACTCCGCTCGGGCGGCGTCTGGCCATGGTCGCTGGCGTTGACGTAGTAGTGACAATCGCAGGCAAACAGCATACCGAGGTCGTGGTTGAGCAAGCCTTAGAGCTTGGTGTGCCAGTTCTCACCATACCCAATGCCGGTGGCGATTCGGAAGACCTCCTTATCAAATACCGGAAACGGATAGCTGCCAGCTTCAATCCTGGAGCACTCGACCGATGCCTCGACGAAATATCGCAGGCGATAGATAGTAATCCCGAGATCGCTGCCGGTGCAGTTGTCGACCTCATTCAAACGGCGAAGATCGGAAGGTGCCTGGTGCTCATTCCATACGACGCCAAGCATAAAAGGCTGTACAAGTCGACGATCGAACCAGCGGTCGCCCGGCACATGATCCCGATACGTTTAGATCGCCTGCCGAAAAGCGAGGCGATTTACACCAGCTTCGCCGACGCAATGCAATCGTCCTCCGCCGTGATCGCCGATATCACGGCCCTGAACGAGAATGTCATGTATGAAATCGGATACTCGCACGGCCGCGGATTGACGCCGCTGATCTATACGCGAGACGCTGATCGCCTCACACAGTTACCGGTGTACTTCCGGACTTTGAACGTACGGCTGGTATCTGGTACTACGCCTCTCAACATCCTCATCGACGACTACCTGCGCTCCTTGAAGACCATCACGAGACTACATCAACATTCCGCCTGAGCCGCACTCTAAAAGGCGGCCATGGTGGCGCTATGCCAGCCATGCCTAACCCCTCCATCGAGCGGACAGCTTATGTCACATGTTAGACCTGTACGTTCGCTTTTTTCAGTTGCGTCGCAGGCTGCAACGCATGTCGCGCCGAGTTTGAAGAGAAGCGAGGGCGTACCGAAAGGGCTCCTGCCTACCCGCCGGCGTAATTCGGGTAACGCTCGTGCAACTCACGTGACAGCCGATCTGCTTCCTCGGTTTTGCCCGCTTGTCGATATGACAGCGCGGCTTTGTTCAGAGCGCGCGGAGTTATGGCGGGATCATCGTAAAGTAAAGCGACTCCTTTAAACGCTTTACCGGCGTCATCGAAATTTCCGCGCTCCAACTGGACTTCGCCCGCGAGCAGACGCGCTTCGGCATTCACGCGTCCCTCCGGTTGCAGCGTCATGATTTCTTCGGCGATCTTCTGCGCATCGTCCGGTTTATGAGCGCTGATCTTCACTGCACCGAGCGCGAGTAACACCTTCGCTTTTCCCGCTGGGTCTTTTGAGGTCTGCAGGTATTTGGCGAACGCGTCCTCGGCTTCAGCCGGGTTTTTCAGCTTCGTTGCCGCGTCTCCCAAATAAAATAGGAAATCCGGTTTGACGCTGCCGGGATTTTCGATCTTACGAAGCGCGCCCAGATATTTTTCAGCGGCTTGGAAATTTTTCTCGTTGTAATATTCAATCCCGAGCCATTCCAGAACCTCCGGTGGCACGTTCATCCCGCCATTGCGGGACTCAGCCATGAAGTTGTTTACCTCCTTGGTGAGCGCTGGCCGATCTTTTAAATAGAACTGACAGAGAATAATTCGGAGCGACGCGAGATTGTAGTATTGCTCCTTGTTTAGTTGGCGGGCGGTATTAAGCGCGGTCAACGCCGTCTTATAATCCTTTGCTTCGAATGCAGCCTTCCCAATGTAGTAATGCGCCTGGGCTGCAACAGAGCTCTTGGGAAATTCTCTCAAAAGCTGGCGAAAAGTTTCGACCATGCCCTTGGTATTTTCTTGTTGGCCCAGGATCAGAGCTTTTAATTGCAACGTGGCTTCCCGCTCGCGCGCCTTGGGATATTTGGTGAGCACCGTGCTTAGATCCGCAAGCGCGGCGGTGTAGTTTTTGCTCTGTTCGTATGCCACGGCTCGCTGACTCAGTGCGGCGGGCACCTCCGGACTATCCGGGAACGTCTGCACGTAATAGGTAAAAGCTTCGATCACGCCGGGAACGTTCTTCATCTGGAAGTGGCATAAGCCAAGTTTGTAAGCCGCTTCAGCTCGCAATTTTGTAGAAAGCTGAGACCCGCGCAGTTCGCCGTAAATTGACGCTGCGTCATTGTAATTCTGCTGTTTGTAGAGCGCTTCGGCTTTTAACAGCTTCGCCTGGTCGGCGCGCTCGTTTGTAGGATTCGTTGCCAGGAATTCGTCCACGGCGGCGGACAGCGCTGATGGATCGGAGTTATAAACGTTGATCAGCCGCTCGTAAGCAGCGTCCTTTGCTTCTTCCCGGTCGGGGTACTTCGCGATGATCTGCCGATAAAGGGCTTCAGCCTCCTTCGAATTTCCGAGCTGGCGCTCGCTATTTGCGGCCAGCATCAGCACCTCGGCCTGGGCCGCCTCGGGAAGCTTCTCCAGTTCTTTTTTGTAATCGGCGAGCAGCTGTGCGTATTGGCCAGTCTGGTATTGCAATCGACGCAAACCGACTTGCGCGATCGCCCGGAAATTTCCAGCCTCGGGGAGAGTGCGGCCCTTTTGCAATAAGGCAGTAGCTCTATCGGCCATGGTCTTGTCGATTTTGCCTTTGTCAGCCTGGACAAGTTCGAGGGCGATTATGCCGCCGCGCACTGCTGACTCCGCTTTCAGGGCCGGCTTTTGGGATTCATTAGCGAGCGCTTCATATTGCTTCAGCGCATCAATCTTTCTTCCGCGGCTGACGAGAATGGACGCTGCCGTCCATCGCGCGTCTTCGCGGTACGGATTTGGATTTCCGGCATCGGCGACCTGTACGTAAATATCAGCAGCTTCCTCCTTGTGCCCAGTCGCTTCGAGGCAACGCGCTTCGAAATACCCCGCGGAAAGCGCTACCGTCGGTTCCTTTGATTTAGCGGCGGAACGATGGAAAAGCGGACGCGCGGTAGCGTAATCTTTTTCTGCGAACGCCATCTCGGCAAGAGCGTAGGCTGCGGGTCCGGCGAATTCGCTATCGCCGTAGTCGGTGAGCACTTTCTGCAAATTCGTGCGAGCGCTCGAAACGCGATTGAGGTTTCGATAGCATTCGCCCAGCGAGAAGTAAGCGTTCGCCCGGCCCGCGCGCCCCGGATAATCGTCGAGATATTTTTGATATTCCGGGGCAGCCAGATCGTAAAGCTTGCGAGTGAACAGGCCGTTCGCGTAATCGAGCTGACGCTGAGCTGCCTCCTGACCTTCATGCTGTGATGGCTCTGAAGAGTCCTCCTTTAGAGAGCGGAGGACTCTGTCGATTGAGTCGTCTGCAGGCACAGCACGCGGGGCAGGCGCCTCATCGACTGGCCGGGCGCGGCGAACTTCTGGCTGCGATTGAGCGATCAGGCTGCTCGCGGCTGGAAGCAGCATCGCCAGCCCGAGAAGACGGGCTCCGCTGCGCGTGATTTTCATTTTGCAGTAGCGAACGCCACGTTAGTTATCCCCGCTTCGGTACAAATGTTCAATACGCCGATGATGTTCTTGTATGCACCGGCTTCGTCGCCGCGGATCACTACTGCCTGCTGGGCATTTAATTGAACGAGACTTTTTAGCAGTTCAGTGAGTTCAGGACCGCTCAGCGTGCGACGATTCACAACCACGTTGCCGTCTGCCTTTACGTTGACAACAACGTCTCCTATGGGAGCGGACTTTTCCCTCGCAGCGGATGCTTTTGGCACCTTAACATCCAGCTCGTTCTCGTTGCGCGCCGCGTTCCACGTAAGCAGGAAAAAAATCAATAGCAGCAATAGCACATCGACCAATGGCGCCAGTTGGATGCCAGGATGATGCAGGGGCGCGTGACCACGAAGGTTCATGAGGCGAGATGCGCGATGCGCGATTCGGGATCCGGGATATCCCTGCGATCGGTACGATGCAAACGTTCGACGCTGTCGATGAAAACATTGAGCTTTCGGCCGAGCAGATCGAGTTGCGTACCTAAATCACGATAGATGTCTTCGTTCGTTAGGGATCCCGTTTCAAAGAGTACTTGCAAATGCTCGATGGTTTCATCGCAGGAAGCATGAGCGAATACAAGAAACCGAATGAACTCCTGCTTGTAACGGCGACGGCCGTAGGCTTCGACAATGTTCGCGGATATCGATTTTGCGGAGCGGCGAATCTGGCTAGCCTCCTCGTACATCTCGAACTTCGGCAAGTTTTGAAGTGTCATGCGATGCACAGCAATCGCGATTTCTCGCGCCAGCTTCCAAATCTCAAGATCTCGATAGCTCATGCTCCGTCTCGCATCCTGTACCTCGCATCCCGAATCCCGCGTCACAGTTCCTCCTCGATCAGCACAGGAGTTCGCTCCGCGCGTTTGCCGTATTGCAACGAAAGCAAAGCTAAAACGTGCGTCGAAGCAGCTTCCAATTCCGAGATCAGTTTTTGCGCTCTGCCGCGGAAGAAAGCATAGAACATCATCGCTGGAATACCGATGGCCAGCCCTGCGGCTGTGTTAACCAATGCTTCGCTGATTCCGCGCGACAGTGCCACGTAACGCGCCGATCCGATGTCGGCTCCGAGCGCGCCAAAGGAATGGATGATTCCAAAGACCGTTCCCAGTAGCCCCAGCAACGGCGCAATCATCCCAATATCGGCGAGGTAAATGACGCGATTGTTCAGACTGGCCGCGACTCGTGTGCCCTCTGTCTCGGCAATTTCGCGAACCAGCTGAAAATCTGCATGCGGATTCTTGGTCGTGAAATCGAGCATTTTTTGCACGACCCGCGCGATGGCCTCTCCATGCCGATTGGAGACAGCGAGCAAGCCGAGATAATCGCGTTTCCGCAGAAGCGCGTCGGCTGTAGCCATGTAACCGCTCGAAACCACGGCACCCCGGCGGATTGTCATCAAGTAAACGACCACGAGCGCGACGAAAAAGATCGACAATAAAACGAGCGGAATCATGACCGGCCCGGCTTTGACGAGCGTCTCCAGGACGGTCTGCGAATGCTGGGGAACCAGAGGCGGCGTAGGTTCCTGCGCAAGCAGAGGCGACGCGCTACCCAGCGCGGCAAACAGCACAACCCGAATCTTCATGCCAGAAATTTGGTAACGATAGGCAGAGCGATTAGCGGATGCAAATGCGCCACCGGCAGATCAAACACAGAGCGCACCCGCAAGTTTCTAAATGCAAGCATTTTCTACTGTCATTCTGAGCGAAGCGAAGAATCTCGGATCAGTTGGATCCCTCAAGCGTAAACAGAGATGTTTGAAAGCCTGGCCTCATGCTTCGCATTTCGTTGCAGCGCTTCGCTCAACATGACAGCGGGATTTGAAACGGGCGGCAGAAAAAAGAGCTCCTTCCGTGGCGGACGCTGTCACCGGCGCACCAAAAATATATGCGCCGGTTGAATATTCGGATCGAGTTCGACGTAATTGCGGCGACCGCGCCATGTGTAAGTCGCGCCGCTCAGTAAGTCCTGCACCCTGTAATCGTCGCTCTCCATCTGCCCGAACTGTTCAATGGGCACATCCACGAAGGAATTCTGTTTGCGATGCGGATCAAGATTTACCACAACCAGAATGATGTTGTCGCGCGCCGCGGTCATCTTGCCGTAAAACAGAATGGCGTCGTTCTCGGCAGGGTAGAACCGCAAATTCGTGTACAGCTGGAGCGCGCGGTTTTGCTTCCTAATTTTGTTTAGGCGCGTGATCCAGTTCTTAATGTTTCCCTGCGCATTCCAATCGCGTTGCTTAAACTGATATTTTTCAGAATCAAGATACTCCTCCCGACCCGGCAAAGCTTCATTCTCGCACAGCTCGTATCCGCTGTAGATCCCATAAAGAGGCGAAAGCGTTGCCGCCAAAAGAACACGGATCATGAATGCCGGGCGCCCGCCCTTCTGGAGGACAAACGGAAGAATGTCGGGCGTGTTCGGCCAGAGGTTCGGGCGAAAATATTCACTCATCTCGGTCTGTGTGAGTTCAGTGAAATATTCGATGAGCTCGCGCTTCGAGTTTCGCCATGTGAAATAGGTGTAGCTCTGGTTAAATCCGGCTTTGGCCAGCGCTTTCATCATCTTTGGCCGGGTGAACGCTTCGGAGAGAAAGATTGTATCGGGATATTTCTCCCGGACGCCTGTGATCAAATATTCCCAGAACGCGACAGGCTTGGTGTGCGGATTGTCGACGCGAAAAATGCGTACCCCGTGCTCGGCCCAAAACAGCACAATGCTCTTGATCTCGTTCCAGAGTTCGCGCCAGTTCTCGCACCGAAAATTCAGGGGATAAATGTCTTCGTATTTTTTCGGCGGATTCTCCGCGTACTTGATCGTGCCGTCTGGCCGTCTGTAAAACCATTCTGGATGCTCTTTCACGTAGGGATGATCGGGCGAGCAATTCAGCGCAAAATCGAGGGCAATTTCCATTCCGCGTTCTCGCACTTCTTTTTGAAACCAGTCGAAATCGGCCAGCGTCCCGAGCGAAGGCTCGAGCGCCCTGTGTCCGCCCGCCTCGCTGCCAATCGCCCATGGCACACCCGGATCGTCCGGTTCGCGGGTGAGCGAGTTGTTCCGTCCTTTGCGATTCGTGTGACCAATGGGATGAATCGGCGGAAGATAAATGACGTCGAAACCCATCGCCTTTGCGTCGTCGACCCGCGGCAAACAATCGCGCAAAGTCGAACCGCGATCGCCGCGGCCTTCTGCCGAGCGCGGAAAAAATTCGTACCACGCCCCGAACAACGCCGCTTGTCGATCAACAACGACCTGGGGAGCGGGGGCATACTGCGCGGCGTCGGAGCGGTCCGGATAGGTTGCCATCAGCACCTCCAACTCAGGGGATTGTGCGATGGCATAAATTTCTGAATTTGCGCCCTTCGAGATTTGTTCGGAAAATTCCAGCAGCCGCTCGCGGTCTGCTCGATCCCGCGCACGCTTCGCGGCAGATTCCACTATGGCCGAGCCTTCCAATGCTTCGCTTCGCAGATCGGAGATGCCGCCCTCGAATTTTTTTGCGAACTCGCTTTGCCAACTGCGAAACGTGTCTGTCCACGCTTCGACGGTGTATTCGTGAATCGCCTGGTCATAAAACGTGCAGACGCCGCGCCAACGATCGTTATCGACGAAATTCATCGGCGTTTCCCTCCATGCGCGTTTCCCGACCACGCGCCACTTCAGAACGGCGGCCACCACGTCGTGCCCGTCCTTAAAAATGTCTGCTTCAACGCCGAGATCTTCGCCAATGAGCCGCTTTATCGGATAATGCCCGCCGTCGAGTAGCGGCTGCAGGTTCTCGATGACAACAGATGGAAACGTCCGAGCCATTTGCCATCCAATCAACCGAGATTCAGAATGCGCGAAAGAGCAAATGCTGTAGCGTGCGCTGTCTCAGCGCACTCGGCACGGAGCGAGCCGCGCACTGTCCGCTGAGACAGCGGACTCTACAGCCGTTTTCGAACGCGCGACTCTTTCAACTCGCCCTAGAGCGAGAACTGAAACGCGCACTCGTATAGCCCCGAGTTGCGGATCACTTGCCGGCGCACACGCGTGTCCAGAACCGCTTCAAACATATCCTGCTCGAATCTGGCGATGATCGGGTAATGCTCGAGCAGATTTAGAATGGGGGAATGACATTCGAGAATGCGTGGCCCGCCGTCTTTGTTGTTGATGAATTGGGCCATGTGGCCTTCGGCATCACGGAAATGAGCGAGCCACTTCGCGCGTTCAGCCACCGTATCTCCCTTTGCTTTGGCCTTGAGCGCCGCGGTCTTCTTCTTAAAGACGTTGTAGAGGAGCTTTTCCGGTGCGTTTGGTCCGTAGATTTCCTCGGCCGCTTTTAACAGATCCATCGTGAATTGATGACTGTCGGCCTGAAACAGATCGTGGCTCCGACGCGTCAGCCGATAGACCATCTCCGGCCGGCCCATTCTTTGCGGCCGACGCCAGGTGTCCAGATAACCGTCGCGGTGAAGAGTGATGCAATGCTGCTTGATGCCCATGTAGCTCATGCTCATTCTTTCCACGAGCTCGTTGACGGACATTCCCCTGGTGCGCTTGAGCGAGTTAATAATCTCAAGCCTTTGAGTGCGGCCAATTTCCGAAATTAAACGTTGGTTCATAAAAATGACTAGGTGACAATTGTGTGACGAAAAAACCGAGGTGCCGACTTTATACGGCGCGACCTTTAATACGCAAGCCTAAAATTTATACAACCGCCGAGAAAAGAAATTACGAAACAGGCGACCTGAACGCGAAGCGGCGCGAACTCCACGCGCCTGTCTCCCTTAGTTTGTCATGTCGACCGAAGTGGAGAGATCTCTGGACATCAAGAGATAACAGATTTGATTCGCTCACTTCCCGTGCGCTCAGCCTCTGGCCTTCCCGTCTACGTCGCAGCTTCCGTAGCCGCTCCATTCTCGACTGCGCTGCACTTCGCTCGGAATAACAGACGATTAGGAATAGAGATACTCGTCGTGATACTCGCGCTGCGGCGCAAACTGAACGTTCTCGTTTCCAGTTTCCGGATACTCGAAGATTTCGCCTTCGTAATTGCGAATCACGATTTTTTCGTTGTCGTGATACAGGACGTAGCCGGGATTAATCGGCACCTTCCCGCCGCCGCCGGGAGCGTCGATAACAAATTGCGGCACGGCGTAACCCGTGGTGTGGCCGCGCAAACCCTCGATGATCTCGATCCCTTTTGCGACCGAGGTGCGCAAGTGCGATGATCCGTTGATGAGGTCGCATTGGTAGATGTAATAAGGGCGCACCCGGCACATAAGAAGCTTGTGCACGAGCGCTTTCATCGTTTCGAGATCGTCGTTCACACCAGCGAGGAGCACGCTTTGGTTTCCCAATGGAATGCCAGCGTTTGCAAGACGCTCTAACGCTTCCTTCACTTCAATCGTGAGTTCGCGCGGATGATTTACATGCACACTGATCCACAGCGGATGATATTTGGCGAGCACCGCGCATAACTCAGGCGTGATGCGTTGCGGCAGGAAAATCGGAACCCGCGTGCCGATGCGGAGAAACTCGATGTGCTTAATCGACCGCAGTCGTGAAAGCAGCTTGTCGATCCTGTCGTCGCTGAAGATGAGAGCATCACCGCCGCTCAAAAGCACGTCGCGCACTTCCGTGTGTGCTTCGAGATAACGGAACGCTTCCTCGAAATTTGTGTGCAATTCCTGTTCACCAACGCCGCTCACGACGCGGCTCCGGGTGCAGTAGCGGCAGTAACTGGCGCAACGATCTGTGACCAAGAACAGGACACGATCGGGATAACGGTGCACTAACCCAGGCACGGACATGTGCGAATCTTCGCCGCACGGATCCGCCATATCGTAAGGCGATGTCCAGGTTTCTTCGATGCGCGGAATCACCTGACGCCGGATTGGGTCCTCGGGGTTGTTTCGCGGCAGCAGATTAAAAAAATGCGGCGTTACGGCCAGCGCGAGTTTGTCGCCCGAGAGCAAAACACCGCTGCGCTCCTCATCGCTAAGATGGAGGTGTTGCTCCAGTTGAGCGAGGGAAGTCACCCTGTTTCTGAGCTGCCATTTCCAGTCATTCCACAGTTCTGGCGTTCCACCGTCGCGCGGCCAGTAGCCGGGCGCGTGTGAGACGAACCCTTTCCCGTTTCCTTCTTCTGATACAGGAGTAATCATTTTATCGTTAAAAAAGCTAAAGCCCTTAGATATCGCGTCAACGCAGGCACTTTTGAGTGCGCAGCGCACAAGGGAGTTCCGACGGCACCGCAGCGTGACGGAATCCCGGAACTACTTTCCACCAAGCACGCTAAGCTCCCATCGGTAGCCATCGGGATCGTGAAACCAAAGGCCCATATTTTTCGACCCAGGAGCTTCTGGGCCGATTTCGTCGCCGGGATCTTCCAGATCGACGCCGATACTCTTCAAATGCGCGAGCGCTTTTCGCAGCGTCGCCATATCTGGCAAATGGAATGACATGTGATCAATTGTTTCAGGTGACGGTTTTCCTTTGAACAACGCGATCGTGACATTCTCGTTGCCGACCGCGACGCCGTTTTCGAAATCGAATTCCTTCCGGAATCCCAGCGCGCGCTCGAACCACTTCGCGCTTTTCTTTGGATCGCGCACGGCCAGACCAAAGTGACCAACCTCGCGGAGCATGAACGGAACTTTCATGTGGATCGCCGAATCGTTCAGTCGTTAAATCGGCAGCCTAATGTGGTTCTGAACCGTTTGACGAAATGATCGGCTCCATGAAGTGCCGATTGAAATCTTCCAGTGCGCCGCGCGGCGTCTGTCCGAGTCCACTGGCGCCTGTTCGCAGCTTCGGCCCGATAAAGGCCAGCCAGATGTCACCCACCATTCCCATTCTGGGGCGGAGCCGTGCGGCTGGGCTGCCCGGATGGTTCTCGAGAAATTCTTCTACGTCCTCCTTTATCGCTACGGGAAGTTCTTCAATCGCAAGCGAGGTCACAATTTAGGAAACGTGCATGGCTCGCATTTTGGACTTAAGACTCCGAAAAGAGTTTACCGGCACACTTGGTGAAAGCGGCGCGAGGACGCGCGCGCACTCCAAAAGCTTGCGCAAAATGGAACGCAGGTACTCCCATGGATTTCGCACGAATTGCTTTCGGAGTGCGATGCGTCCTCTCATCGCTTTGGGAGCTGCCAGCGATCACCGCAAGCAAACTTGTCATCACTGCGGGATTAATCCCGGCCCCAAATCATGGCAACGGAAGTCGTAAGGCTGCCGCCCATGTTGAACGTGAGGAATTTTCTCACGTTCTCAATCTGGCGTGCGCCGGCCTGTCCGGTGAGCTGCTGATATGCTTCGTGAACCTGGCGAACCCCAGTCGCGCCTACAGGGTGACCGTCGCCAATGAGTCCGCCCCCCGCGTTCACCGGAATTTCGAATGGCGCCCTGGATTTCTCGGGACGTACCTTCGGCAATGTCGTAGCGCCACTTTTCACAAGGTCCACGCCTTTCCCTGGCTCGGCGAGGCCGAGAATTTCATAAGCGACGATTTCGGTAATGGAAAAACAATCGTGGACCTCGGCGCCTTGCAGATCGCGCGGGGTCAGGTTTGCCATGCGAAAAGCTTTCTCAGCCGCTTTGCGCGCGATCGAAAACGTTGGCGCATCTTTCTTGTCGAGCGGCAAATAATCGGTGGTATGACCGTAGCCAAGCAGTCGGGCGGTCTTGCTCCGATCACGGCCGATCTTGTCCAGATACTTTCCAGAAACGAGAACAACCGATGCCGCGCCGTCAGTAATCTGAGAACAATCCGAGACTTTGAGCGGCGGAGCAACGCTCGGGTTCTTATCGGAAACCTGCGATGCGCAATCGAAAGTGAGATCGGCATCGCGCATTTGCGCCAGCGGATTCAACTTGGCGTGCGCATAATTTTTCCATGCGACGCGCGCCAGGTCGGCCTCGGTCGCGCCATATTTCTCGATATAAATCTGCGCAATGCGCCCGAACAGTTTGGGAAACATGAAATCGCCATACTCCGGTTTTTCATTGTGATAATCGGCGGCCGCGCCGAGGACATCCGACCCGTCGAGCGACGACATCGTTTTCTGTTGTTCCGCACCAACGACGAGCACAACATCATAAAAGCCGCCCATGATCCATTCCGCTCCGAGCAACACCGACAACGCTCCGGACGCGCACGCCGCTTCAGTGTGCATCGTCGGAATGCCGCGCAATTTCGGATCGATTTCCGGGATAAACGCGCCGAGCTGCAACTGTTTTGTGAACTGGCCGGCGTTAAAATTCCCAACCGCGCCGGCCTGAATTTCCGCGGCATCAATCTTCGCATCGTCGATCGCCTTTTTGCCGGCCTCAGTGATGATGTGCCGGATTGTTTTCCCCTCCTTTTTCAGGTTGCGCTTAAAATCGGTGCGCCCGCCGCCGAGAATGTAAACTGACTCGCTCATGCTGTTACTTTAGCCAATTTCTTGAGCGAGTCATCCTGAGCGAAGTCGAAGGATCTCACACTCTTGCTTAAAAATTCGCAGCGCGATTTTCCACTGCGCGGCGCGTGCGTTCCCCCAAACCAATTCATCCGCCGAAGGCGTCAATGCCCGTCAGATCGCGGCCGACAATCAATGTATGGATGTCGTGCGTACCCTCATAGGTAGAGACACTCTCAAGATTCATAAGATGCCGGATCACGGAGTAGCGATCCGTAATACCCGCGGCGCCAAGTATGTCGCGCGCCTTGCGCGCGCATTGCAGCGCCATCGACACGTTGTTGCGTTTCGCCAGCGAAATCTGCGCAGAACGCGCCACGCCAGTCTCCATTAGCCGCGTGAGACGCAACGCCAATAGTTGCGCCTTCGTAATTTCCTGCACCATCCAGACAAGTTTTTGTTGGACTAATTGGAAACCGGCGATCGGTCGACCAAATTGTTCGCGCGCTTTCGCGTAGGCCAGCGTCGTCTCATAGCAATCAATCGCCGCGCCAATCACACCCCAAGCAATGCCCACGCGCGCATACGTGAGACACGATAACGGCGCCTTGAGACCTTCTGCCTTGGGCAAACGGTTCTCCGCAGGTATTCGGCAGTTTTCAAACCAGCACTCCGATGTACGCGACATGCGCAGACTGAACTTTCCCTCGATGTCCTGGGCGCGAAATCCGGGCGCGTCTTTCTCGACCACAAATCCGCCCACGCGGCCATCGTCATCTTTTGCCCAGACAACTTTGACGTCAGCGATCGATGCATTGCCGATCCAGCATTTGCTGCCGTTCAAAATGTAATGATCGCCGTCGCGTGTGGCACGCGTTTCCATCCCGCCTGGATCCGAACCGTGGCCGTGTTCTGTGAGGGCAAAACAACCGACGTGCTCGCCTGCCACCAGTCCAGGCAGCCAGCGCGCGTGTTGCTCCGTAGAACCGAACGAATGGATCGCCTGTATGGCGAGCGCCCCTTGCACCGACGCCAGCGAACGCAAACCCGAATCGGCACCTTCGAGCTCCTGCATGATCAGGCCATACGCGGTGTAGCTCACCCCGGCGCAACCGTGCTCTTTCAAATACGGAGCGTAGAAGCCCAACGCGCCCATACGCGGCGTTAGGTGTTCTGGAAACTTCCCTGCTCGATGGCACGGAACGATCTCCGACAAGACTTCCTCCTGCACAAAACGCCTCGCCCGATCGCGCGCCGCGCGTTCTTCATCCGTCAGGAGCTCTTCGATCGCGTAATAGTCGAGCTGGGTTGGCGTCATCCGATGCGGCTTTCGTAACATGGACACTATTACGCCCGCGATTTCTGATCAATAAGATCGACATCGTGGAGCAACGGCTTTGGGTAGGCCACGCGTCTCGCAGGCGCTGGTTTTGGCGTCTCGCCAAAACGGCCTCTGTATTTAATAGACGAACGGTCTTGCTCAAACCGCGGTTCCGCGGCAAGAATTTTCTGCAGATTTTTGCGGACTCGACGCTGTTCTTGCCGTATTTACTAGATTGAGCACGGCGTCTCAAGTCGGATGAACTCAGTAATCGAAGGTAACCATGGCGCTTGTCGCACGCTTTGATACACCGGCTTCCTTGCGCGATCTGCCCGCCGGCTCGGCTTTCTACGATAACTGGCATAACTACATTGCAGGGAACCTGGATGCCAGTACTCCAGGCACGGGCGGCGGTGAGTTCTTCGACGCAAGTCAAACCGATGTAAATGTCGCCGGCGAGCACGCCTTGGTTTGGATGGCATTTCCGCGGCGCGTGCTGATGCCCAGGCGTGACGACCGGACCGCAGCGTTCATTGAGGCGGAGAGAACGCCCGGCGGCGACATCGGCAACCGCTTTGTGCAGGACGAGTATTGCGAATGGCGCGTTGCCCGCAATTCGGCCGGCAGGATTACAAAGATCACGTTTACCACGGAGTCACCCGAATATTGGGAGCAGCTGTGGGCGGTTGATCGGGGACGGGTCGTCGAGCTCTACCAATCACTGGTCGACCCGACAGTGGTCGAGGCTGACCTGCACCTGGGTGGGGTGTACCAGCGCCGCAACCGATGGAACAACGCCGACGGGATCGCCCACCTCATGCAAAGCATCAACACGCTCACGGCCGCGCTCGGGGAGGCACAAGGCAGCGCCACTACGCCGTCAACCCAGATCACGGGAGTTCCGCCGCCACCACCGCCGCTGCCGCCGGCGAGCGACAATTACGAAATGCCTTCCGTAGCTAACACTTCAGTCGATCCACGTCTTACGTACGATGTGGCCGCACTGGTGCGCAAACCGCTGTCGGTCACGTTGCGCGAACCAATCGGGCTGTACATCACCGGTTACGATGATACCGGATGGACCAAACCGGGCGGCTCACCGGTGGATAATTACTGGACCATTGTGCGCGGTCATCCCGGGCAGATTTTGCGGCTCGAGTACCAGGTGCCGCCGGGGACTGGATTCGTCGTCGGCGATATCCAGATCGGGGGCCGTCGCATCGAATGGGGTGGGCAGATCGCCGAACACATTACGGTAACCATCGCTGGCATTGCTGGAATGAGGGCATGATGAAAACAAAAAGAAAAAAGAAGCGTAAGACGCTCCCGAAAGAGGCAGCCATGAAAGGGCCGAATGCCCTTCAGCCATTGGAAATCCCAATCCATTCACCTGCTTCGACTGCCAAATTCAGCGGTGTCCTCGCAGAGCTGGGCAAATTCGAACCTAAGTTACCGAAAGGCATCCTGATTCCCGCACTGACTGGCGATCCGGGTGCTGAAATACCCGATGCCGAGCCTGAGCCGGTTTACGATTTAAGAGCCCGGTCCAACATCCAGGGCAATACGATTCCTGGCTTCAATAAAGATCATCAACACTTTGTGTTCTTCCGGCTCGGCAACATCCGGCGGGCCAAAGCCTGGTTGCGCTGGATCGCCCCGCTCATTTCTTCGATGGAGGAAGTACTGGCTTGGGTGCGCGCCTTTCGTGCGATGCGACTGAGGTTGGGAGCTGAGCCACCCACGTGCGCGGCTTGGGTGAACATCGCGTTTTCGCGGCGCGCGATTGAGTTGCTTGTAGACAAGGCCGCTGCAGCGGCCTTTGGTGATCAGAGTTTCCGACAGGGCCTGGCCGCGCGCTCCACCTATTTGGGCGATCCGTCCAAGGCCACTCACCCCGGCCATCGGCGCAAGTGGGTCGTGGGTGGGCCCAGGAACGAAGCCGACGTTCTGGTGATCGTAGCCGCCGATGATCCGGAAGACTTGGTGACGTTGGTGCACACTATCAAGCTCCGGGCTGCCGCCTCGAACCTGCGTTTGCTGTTCGAGCAGCGATGCGACACGTTGCCGGGTCCATTGCACGGGCACGAGCATTTTGGCTTTAAGGATGGCGTTTCGCAGCCGGGCGTGCGTGGCAAGATCTCTGCCGCGCGTGGGGATTTCATTACGCCGCGTTACATCGATCACACCGACGCGCGCGCGCGTATCTTCGCCAAGCCGGGGCAGTTGCTCCTTTGGCCCGGGCAATTTCTGCTGGGCGAGCCGCGGCAACATCCAGAGCATCCTTACAACTCAGCGCCGGCTGCGGCTCCCTCCCCGCCGGCGCCCGCGCCCCGGAATTACCCAGCCTGGGCCGCTTTGGGCTCGTATCTGGTCTGCCGGCGATTGCGGCAGGATGTGCCCGCGTTCTGGAAGTTCGCGATTGGCGCTGCTTCGGCGCTCGGCATTCCGGCACAGAAGTTCGCGTCGATGCTGGTCGGGCGTTGGCCCAGCGGCGCACCCATCATGCGCACGCCAGGGGCAGACAATGCTGCATTGGCCGGCGACGAATGGGCGAACAACCATTTCATCTTCAACGATGCTACCCGCCCCTCTGTGTTGCGTCCGATTGCGGGCTATGCCGGTGACGCCTTCCCTCAAGCAGCGCAGGACATGCTGGCAAATGTGTGTCCGCACTTCGCGCACATCCGCAAGACGAACCCGCGTGACATCGCCACCGACTTAGGCAAACCGCATGACAGCATGCTGCGAATGATTCTCCGCCGGGGCATTCCATTCGGAATGCCCCTCGTCGGCGTCAAGAAACCATCGAAGAAGCTCCTGAGCCAGGAACGTGGGCTCATGTTCATCTGCTATGGCAGCACCAT
>Ga0137403_10003769_pt1 | contig 18093 bp, 17 predicted proteins | sample CZOMad2_1_16fung_FD_122057 | JGI IMG/M metagenome (GOLD analysis project Ga0137403, IMG submission 122057) | Vadose zone soil fungal communities from Angelo Coast Range Reserve, California, USA - CZOMad2_1_16fungal (Hybrid Assembly) | ecosystem: Environmental > Terrestrial > Soil > Vadose zone...
CGGCTTCGGGTTCGACTTCACCGCTGGGAACTTGTAGTAGCGGCCCTCGAACGACGCCTCCGGCTTGGTCCACAGCTCCTTCATCGCCAGCACCGACTCGCGCGTCTGGGTCCAGCGGTGCTCGAAGTCGCCGCCCATGATCTCGGTCTCTTCCTTGAGCCAGCCCGCGCCGATGCCGAAGAGGAAGCGCCCGCCGCTGAAGAGATCGAGCGTCGAGACCTCCTTCGCGAGCAGCAGCGGGTGGCGCTCGGGGACCAGCACGATCCCCGTCGCGAGCTTGATCCGGCTCGTCATCCCCGACGCGCGGGCGAGCGCGACGAATGGATCGACGAAGTGCGCGTAGGTTTCCGGGATCACGCCGTCGGCCGAGCCCGCGAAGCGACTCGTCGTCTTCACCGGCATGAACGGATGCTCGGCGCAGAAGAACGACTCGAAGCCGAGCTCCTCGGCTTTCTTGGCCATGAGCCCGGGATCGACGAGATAGGCGGGCAGCGGAATCGAGACGCCGACATTCATCTCACTCTCCCCATACGTCGCGAGCCACCTCGACGACGCGCTCGAGCTTGCGCCACTGCTCGTCCTCGGTCAGCGTGTTGCCGTGGTGCGTGCTGGCGAAGCCGCACTGGGGCGACAGGCCCAGGCGCTCCAGCGGCACGTGCTTCGCGGCCTCGTCGATCCGGCGGCGCAGCGCGTCCCTGGATTCGAGGGCGCCCGACTTGGTGGTGACGAGCCCCAGCACGACCTTCTTGTCGCGCGGCAGGAGGCGCAGCGGCTCGAAGCCGCCCGCGCGCTCGGTGTCCCACTCCATGAAATAGCCGTCGACGCCCGTCGAGAACATCGCCTCCACCACCTCGTCGGCATAGCCGCCGGCCGCGAACCACGTGCTCCGGAAGTTGCCGCGGCACGTGTGCATCGTCACCGCCATGCCGGCCGGGCGATTCGCCAGCGCGCCGTTGATGAGGTCGGCGTAGGCGCGCGGCAGCGTCGCGGGATCGTCGCCGTTGGCGCGGAAGTTGTCGCGCACCTTCGCGTCGCAGAGATAGGCCCAGCTCACGTCGTCGAGCTGCAGATAGGCGCACCCGGCGGCCGCGATGTGGCCGATGGCCGTCCGGTACGCCGCCGCCGCGTCCCGCCAGAACTCCGCGAGATCGGGATAGGCATCGCGCGAGACGGCGTTGCGGCCGCCGCGCATGTGGAGCATCGCCGGCGACGGGATGGTCAGCTTGGGCGTCGCCTTCGCCACCGATTTCAGGAACGCGAAGTGGTCCACCATGATCGGCGTGCGGCATCGGACCTTGCCGGTGATCGTCGCCATCGGCGGCACGTCCTCGGCGGCGAACACCATGCCGACCGGCGCCGCCATGCCGACGCCCTCCAGCTGCGCCATGAAGTCGAGGTGCCAGAAGTCCCGCCGGTACTCGCCGTCGGTGACGGGCCGGAGGCCGAGGGATTCCTGCTTCGCGACGGCCGCGCGAATCGAACGGTCCTCGACCTCTTTCAGCTGGGCGGCTGAGAGCGTCCCGGCCTTGGCCTTCGCGCGCGCCTCGCGCAGCGCGGGCGGGCGCAGCAGGCTGCCGACCTGGTCGGCTCGGAACGGAGGCTTCGTCACCATGGCGACCTCTCAGTCGAAGATCACGCCGCCGTCGACGTTGAAGGACTGGCCGGTGATGTTCCGCGCTCCGGGCGACGCCAGGAAGACCGCGAGGGCGGCGACGTCCTCGGGATCGTTCGGACGGCCCAGCGGAATGGCGGCGTCGCGCCGGCGCTTCATCTCCTCGACCGAGATGCCCGCCTGGCGCGCGCGGGTGGCGACGTTGTCCTCCGACAGGGCGGTGACCGTGGTGCCGGGACAGACGGCGTTGACGTTGATGTTGTGCGGGGCGAGCTGCTGGGCGGCCGTGCGCGTGAGCGAGATCACGCCGCCCTTGCTGGCGGCGTAGATCGCGTTGGACGTGCCGGCGTAGCCCTTGCCGGCGATCGAGGCGATATTGACGATCACGCCGCTCCTCTTCGGGATCATCTCGCGGGCCACGCGCTGCAGGCAGAAGAACACGCCCTTGGCGTTGACGCGCATGATGCGGTCCCAGTCGGCCTCGGTCAGGTCCATGATGTCGGCGCGCCGCGTGACGCCGGCGTTGTTCACGAGCACGTCGATCCGCTCGAACGTGGCCATCGTGCGCCTCACCATCGCGTCGATGGCGGCGAGGTCGCCGACGTCGGTCTCCAGCGCCAGACCCCGGCGCCCGAGCCCCGAGACGGCGTCGGCGGTGGCCTTGGCGAGCCCGGCGTCGATGTCGGCGGCGACGACGTGGGCGCCCGCGCGCGCGAGCGCCAGCGCGGTGGCCTTGCCGATGCCGTTGCCTGCTCCGGTGACGATCGCGACGCGGTCGGCGAGAGTCATGGTCAGCCTCCTGGCGTGCCGAGGGGGAGAGGATACCGTATTCTTCCCGCGGAGGTGACCCGTGGCCAATCGTGCTGTCGTCGTCGATCCCGAAGCGCCCGGCCGGCTCGTGATCAAGCCCGTCCCCGACCCCGCCCCCGACCGCGGCGAGGCGATCGTGCGCGTGAGGGCGATCTCGCTCAACCGCGGCGAGGTCCGGCGCGCCGGCCTGGCCGCCGCCGGCTGGCGTCCGGGCTGGGACCTCGCCGGCGAGGTCGAGCGCGCCGCCGCGGACGGCTCGGGCCCGCGCGCCGGCGCGCGCGTGGTCGGGATGCTCGGCGAGGGCGCATGGGCCGAGCGCGTCGCGGTGCCGACTCACGCGCTCGCCGAGCTCCCGGAGAAGGTGACGTTCTCTCAGGCCGCCACGTTTCCGGTCGCCGGGCTCACGGCGCTCTACTCGCTCGCCAAGGGCGGACTGCTGCTCGATCGCCGCGTGCTGATCACCGGCGCCACGGGCGGCGTCGGTGACTTCGCGGTGCAGCTCGCGCGACTCGCCGGCGCCCACGTCACCGCCACCGCGCGCCGCGCCGACCAGGTCGCCGCGCTGCGCGCGCTCGGCGCCCACGAGGTCACGGTGGGCGACGAGGTCCCCGCGTCACCGAAGTACGACCTGATTCTCGATTCCGTCGGCGGCCGCACGCTCGGCACCGCGCTGGGCGCGCTGGCGCGCGGCGGCATGTGCGTGAGCTTCGGCGTGTCCGCCACCAGCGAGGTGACCTTCGACGTGCGCAACTTCTTCGTCGCCGGGCTCACAACGCTCTACGGCTTCTATCTCTTCGCCGAGCTGAGTCGGGAGCCCGCGGGCCTCGGGCTGCGCCGGCTCGCGAACCTCGTCGCTGACGGCCGGCTGACGCCGCACATCAGCGTCGAGCGGCCGTGGAAGGAGATCGCGCAGGTCGCGCAGGACCTCATGGCGCGGCGCTACCCGGGCAAGGCGGTGCTCACGGTGGACTGAGCGGCGTAGCGCCGGTCCGAACGTCCCCGTTTCACGAACGTCGGTGGCCGGTGTCTCAGGGGCATGAAGAGCCACACGGAAGACGGCGTCCTGGTCCTGGCGGACATCTCCGGGTTCACGGAGTTCGTCACCGCGACGGAGCTCGAGCACGGCCCTCCCATCATCGCGGAGCTGCTCGGGGAGGTCATGCGCCAGATCTCACCGCCCCTGGAGATCCAGGAGGTGGAGGGTGACGCGGTCTTCGCCCTCGGCGCCGACCGGGGCCCGGGCTCGCCGGCCGGCCTGCTCGAGGTGCTGGAAGACGCGGTCGTCGCGTTCAGAAATCGGCAGCACGAGCTCCTGGCGGACGAGAGCTGCGGCTGCAACGCGTGCAGGAGCGTCGGGAGCCTCGATCTCAAGATCGTCGCCCATCACGGGCGGTTCCTGCGTCAGACGGTCGGTGACCGCAGCCAGGTGGCCGGGCTCGACGTTATCCTCGCGCACCGGCTGCTGAAGAACGGCGTGGGACGGCGGGCCTACATCCTGCTCACCGAAGCGGCGCTGCGCTGGGCCGGTATCGATCCGACGGCGGCGGGGCTGGATGCGCACACCGAACGCTACGAGCACTTCGGTGACGTGCGCTGCTTCGTTCGGGACCTGGTTCTGCCGGTGGCCGTGCTCAGCGCCCCGGCTTGAGCTTCAGATCCTCGTACGGCGCCGAATACGAGAACCCCTTGATCCGGTCGACGCCCGCCTCCTCGACGCGCGGCCCGACCCCCCAGAGGAAGGCCAGCTCGTAGATGGGCACGTGCATCACGCGCTCGTGCATGATCGCCTGGATCTGGTGCAGCAGGGCCTCGCGCTTCTTGCGGTCCAGCTCGCGCGCCTGGCGCTGGAAGAGATCCTCGATCTCCGGCACCACGCCCGAGGAGTAGATGCCGTTCTTGCTCACGTAGGCCTCGATGCGGGTGGCCGCGTTGCCGGCCGGCGCGCCGAGGCCCATGATCACGCCCCTCAGCTTCTTCTCGCGCCACGCCGTCAGGAAGGCCGCGCGCTCCATCGTGCGCAGGCGCGTGCGGATGCCGACCGCCTGCAGATAGTTGACCAGCGCCTCGCCCATCGAGAAGTACGGCGGAAAGGGTGTGAGGTCTCCGGCGTCGAAGCCGTGGGCGTAGCCGGCGTCGGCGAGGAGCTTCTTCGCGAGCGCCGGGTCGTATGGCGGCGGCTCGTAGGCGCGCGAGAATTCCAGCACGCGCGGAATGAGGGCGCCGGTCGGGCGCGAGAGCCCGAGCGTCTCGGCCTGGTTGAGTCCCTCGCGGTCGAGCGCGTGGCTCGCGGCGAGCCGAACGCGCCGGTCGTGCCATGGGGATTTCGGATCCCACTGCTCGGGCAGGTCGAGGTATGGCACACCGGGCGGGCGCGCGGCGACCAGCTGCAGCCCGGGCGTGCGCTTGATCTCCTGGGCCGTCGGCCCGCTCAGTAGATACACGATGTCGACCTCGCCCGCCTTCAGCGCGGCGGCGCGCGTCGACTCGTCGGTGATGCTGCGGAAGACCAGCCGCTTCACGGATGGCGTCTTGCGCCAGTAACCCTCGAAGGCTTCCATCACGAGCGACACGCCGGGCGTGAAGGTCACCACGCGATAGGGCCCGGCGCCCACCGGCGCTTTCAAGAAGCCGTCGTCGCCGACCTTCTCGACGTACCTCTTCGGCACGATCCACGCCGCGCCGGTGGCGGAGGTGCCGTAGAAGGTCATGAAGTCGGGCCAGGATTCCTTCAGGTGGAAGCGCACGCGGCCCGGATCGACGATCTGCACCTCGCGCACCCGATCCTTGAGCAGCTTGGCCGCGGCGCCGCGGTAGCGGTCGAACGAGAACTTCACGTCCTCCGCCGTCACCGGATCACCGTTGTGGAACTTCACGCCACGGCGCAGGACGAACTCGTAGGTCAACCCATCCTTCGACACCGTCCACGACTCGGCGAGGCTCGGCGTGTTGTCGCCCGCCGGCATCGGCTTCACGAGCGCGTCATGGACCGCGTACAGCACCATGAACGGGTTGATGAACGCCTCGGTGTCGCTCGGGTCGAGCCATTTCGCGGCCAGGGTGACGTGGAGCCCCCAATTGAGCGTGCCCTCGGGGACGGCGGCGGCGGGTCCGGCGATGGCGGCGAGCAACAGCACGACGATCGGGATGGATTTCATGGCGGTGCCCTGTATCTTAGCCGAACGGCGCGCGGGCTTATACTTCTGCCCGCAGAGGAGGTCGCCGCCAATTGAGCCTGCCCAAGACCGCCCGCGCCGCTGTCGTGGCCGAATACGGCAAGCCGATCGAGATCCGAGAGCTGCCGGTGCCTCGCGAGGACGAGCTCGAGCCCGGCGCGCTGCTCGTGCGCGTGGACGTCGCCTCGATCTGCGGCTCGGACGTCCACCAGTGGGACGGGATGACCCAGGCGCTGGCGCCGGCGTCGCTGCCCATCGTGCTCGGCCACGAGATGATGGGCACGGTGGTCGCCTTCGGCCCGGGCCCGCGCGAGGACTCCATCGGTCAGCCGCTCGCGGAGGGCGACCGGATTTTGTGGACGCACGTCTATTGCGGCCAGTGCCACGAGTGCCGCGTGCAGCACACGCCGACGCTGTGCCGGCGCAAGAAGCAGTACATGCGCACCAACTGCGAGCGGTTTCCTTATCTCGTCGGCGGCTTCGCGCAGTACTGCTACGTCTTCCCGCCCTCGGGCCGGGTGCGCATCCCGGACGGCGTGCCGGACGGCGTCGCCTCCGCCGCGAGCTGCGCGCTGAGGACGGTCATCCACGCCTTCGACCGCGTCGGCCGCATCGAGCCGCACCAGCGTGTGGTGATCCAGGGCGCCGGACCGCTCGGCCTGTTCGCGACCGCCGTCGCGAACCATGCCGGCGTGAGCGAGCTCATCGTCGTGGGCGCGCCGGAGCAGCGGCTGGCGCTGGCGCGACGCTGGGGCGCCTCGTCCACGGTATCGGTCGAGGAGCTGCCCACGGCCGAGACGCGCCTGGCCCGTGTGCGGGAGGTGACCGACGGGCGCGGCGCCGACGTGGTGCTCGAGCTGTCCGGCGCGCCGTACGCCTTCGCCGAGGGTCTCGATTTTCTGCGACCCGGCGGACGCTACGCCGTCGTCGGCCAGCTCGGGGGACCGCTGACGCCCGTGCAGGCGGCGCTCTTCGTGCGCAAGCAGGCGACGATCCTCGGCGTGCAATCGGCCGACATCGGCCAGTTCTGGAAGGCCCTCGAGTTCGTGCGCCGCACGGCCTCGCGTTACGACTTCGAAGCCATGCTGACCACGCGGTATCCGCTGGACCGGATCAACGAGGCCATCCAGAGCATGCGCGCCTTCCGCGAGATCAAGCCGCTCGTCCTGCCCTGGGCGGAACGCTAGAATGACTGTGATGACGAACGCGGGCGGCGATTCCTCGAGCAGCGGACCGCCGGCGCCCCGACCGTTCGGTGCGGCGGGTCAGTACGACGAGAACGGCGTCGATCTCTCGCTGATCCGCGCCAACCTGCGCATCACGCCGACGGAGCGCGCACGCCGGGGAGACCGCGCCCGACGGGCCGCGCTGCGGGTTCAGGCTCTTGGACGGGCCGGGCGAGCAAAGCGCGCTTGAACGGTTCTGCGCCGTGCTGGCCGAGCACGACGTGGAGTTCATCGTCGTCGGCGGCCAGGCCGAGACGCTCATGGGCAGCTCGCGCGTCACGTATGACGTCGACCTCTGTTATCGCCGCACGCCCGACAACCTCGAGCGTTTGGCGTCGGCGCTGGGGACCCTCAGCCTGACGCTCCGCGGTGCTCCCCCGGAGCTGAAGTTCCGACTCGATGCGCAGGCGCTCGCGCTCGGCCAGAATTACACGTTCGAGGTCGACGGTCAGTACCCTCTCGACTTCCTGGGCTCTCTCGAGCCGATCGGCGCGTACGAGGATCTGCTGCCACACGTCGAGACCGTGATCATCGGCGGGCGATCGACCCGCGTGATCGGCCTCGACGACCTCATCCGTATCAAGCGCTACCTCGGCCGTCCCAAGGACAGGGAGTCGCTGCTCCAGCTGGAGGCCATCAAGCGTCTCCGCGAGCAGGAAGGCTTGCGCTGACGCCCTGCCCTCACAACTTGCGCTATGATTTGGCCCCGCTGGCGGCAGAGGAAGCCGACGGCCCTCTTGTCAGCGGCGCGACCATCCCCCGAGTGGAGGCCCTGACATGAGACGTTCTCGATTCGTGGCCGCCGCCCTGATGCTGATCGCGCTGGCGTCGACGGCCGCCTCGCTCTCGTCACCGGCCGGGGCCGCGGCCAGGGGAAAGCTCGTTCTTGCCTGGCATGCCGGCTTCGCGTCCCGTTGGCTGGATCCCCAGGAGCACGACGGCACCGCGACACCCGACAACTTCTTCACGGCCATTCACGATGGCCTCATCAAGAACCAGGGCACCGCGCTGTTCGATCATCCCGCCCTGGCCGAGAAATTCACGGTCGCCCCGGACGCCAAGAGCGCGACGTTCACGCTACGAAAAGGCATCAAGTTCCACAACGGCGAGCCGGTCACGCCCCAGGACGTGAAGTTCAGCTACGAGAGCTACCGGGGCGCCAAGGCCGACGTCTTCAAGAAGAAGACGGAGCGTGTCGAGCTCGTGGACGACCGGACGATCCGGTTCCACTTCAAGGAACCCTTCCTCGATTTCGCCATCCTCTTCGGGACCGCCAACGTCGCCGCCCCCGGCTGGGTGGTGCCCGAGAAATACTACAAGCAGGTGGGCGCCGACGGCTTCAAGCAGAAGCCCGTGGGCGCCGGCCCGTACAAGCTCGTCCGCCACGAGCCAGGCGTGAAGCTCGAGATGGAGGCCTTCGACGCCTACTACCGACCCGTCAACGTGAAGCAGCTCGTCATGACGTCGGTGCCGGAAGGGGCGACCCGCGTCGCGATGCTGGAGCGCGGTGAGGCGGACATCATTTATTCCGTACCCGGCGAGCTGGTCAGCCGGGTCCAGAAGCTCCCTGGTGTCACGCTCGCGCCGGTGCTGTCAGGATCGTGGTTCCTCGAGTTTCCCGGCTTCCAGGACCCGAAGAACCCCTTCCGCGACAAGCGCGTGCGCGAAGCGGTGAGCCTGGCCGTCGACCGGCGCGCCATGAACCAGGCCGAGTCGGCCGGCTTCGGCAAGGTGTCGGGGAACTGGATCAACAACGACGTGCAGTACGCCCTCGAGTGGCCGGAGATCGAGCGCAACGTGGAGCGGGCCAAGCAGCTCCTGCGCGAGGCGGGGTATCCGAACGGCTTCGACGTGGACTGGGTCACACCGCTGCCCGCGTGGTACTCCCGGGGCGAGCGGCTCATCGGACAGCTCCGCGAGGTCGGCATCCGGGCTCGGATGCAGACCATGGAGCGCGGCGTCTTCTTCCAGCGACTGCAGGGCGGAGTCAAAGAGTGGCCGGGCGTGCAAATCATCTTCCACGGCATCAGGATCGCCGGGAGCTGGTCGTTCTGGTACGAGGCCCACGTCAAGTGCGGCGGCTTCAACTCTCGCGACCGCCTCTGCATCAAGGAGCTGGACGCCAAGTTCGAGCAGTACGAGCGATCCATCAATCCGGCCGAGCGGAAGAAGCTCGCCGAGGAGATCCAGCGCGCCATCCTCGAGAACCACTACCTCGTGCCCGTCTTCCGCCACGCGTTCGTCAATGCGATCGGGCCCCGCGTCGCGGCCCACAAGTGGCAGGACGTCTTCCCCACGATCACGACGGGCTATGCCTATCCGTGGGAGGACATCAAGCTGAAGGAGCAGTGAGGCGAGCGGGATGTGGCAGTTCATCGTCCGCCGCCTCCTCTACAGCATCGTCACGCTACTCATCCTGAGCGCGACGATCTTCGTCATCGTCCGGCTGACGGGTGATCCCGTCAGCCTGCTGGCCGAAGCAGGCGCGCGCCCCGAGGACCTCGAGCGCATCCACCGGCAGTGGGGCCTGGACCGGTCGTGGCCCGTCCAGTACGTGAGCTTCCTCCAGAACATCGTCACCGGTGAGCTCGGGAAGTCCTTCAACTACCGGCTCCCCGTCAGCGAGCTGTACTTCCAGCGGCTACCGAACTCGTTGACGCTGGGCCTCGTCGCCACCCTGATCTCCATCCTCGTCGGGGTTCCCGCCGGCATCATCTCCGCGGTGAAGGTGAACACCTGGTGGGACACCATCGCGAAGGGGGTCGCGCTGCTCGGCCTCTCGATCCCCGGCTTCTGGCTGGGGCTGGTGCTGATCCTCGTGTTCTCCGTCTGGTTGCGCTGGCTGCCGACCTCCGGGGCCGGTGACTGGCGGCACGTCGTCATGCCGTCGCTCGCGCTCGGGTGGTACTTCGCCGCCTCGATGTTGAGGCTGACCCGCTCGAGCATGCTCGAGGTCCTGGGCAGCGAGTACATCAAGCTCGCGCGGCTCAAGGGTCTGCCGGACGTCGTGGTCATCGCCATGCACGCGTTCAAGAACGCGCTCATCCCGGTCTTCACGCTGGCGGGCGTCAACATGGTGGTGATGGTCAACGCCGCGGTCATCATCGAGGTGATCTTCGCCTGGCCGGGCATCGGCCGCCTGCTCTACGAAGGCATCTTCAACCGGGACTTTCCCCTCGTGCAGGGCGTCGTGGTGATGGCTGGCTTCATGATCGTCGGGATCAACCTGATCGTGGACATCCTGTACGCCTTCATCGACCCGAGAATCCGGCTCACGAGGTAGATGACGATGGCGACGGTCGCGACGGACAGGCCGCTGGCCCCGGGACGCGCGGTCAGAGCGGTCATCGAGGCGGCGCGCGAAGCGCCGCTGGTCCCCGTCGTGATCCTCGGCGGCCTGATGCTCGTCGCGATCTTCGCCGACCTCATCGCGCCGCACGACCCGACGCTCCCGGTGAAGGGCGCGAACGTCTTCGACCCGCCCTTCTGGATGGAGGGCGGCCGGACGGCGACGTTGCTCGGCACCGACTTCCAGGGCCGGGACGTCCTGAGCCGCCTCATCCACGGCGCGCGCGTGTCGCTGATCGTGGGGCTGATGGGGACGCTGGTGGCCGGCGGGATCGGGACCGCGATGGGGATCCTGTCGGGGTATGTCGGCGGTTGGGTGGACCAGGTGATCATGCGCGTCACCGACGCCTGGCTCGCGTTGCCCGCGCTCGTCTTCGCCATCTTCCTGGCGACGATGGTGGGCCCGAGCATGTGGAACATCATCTTCGTGCTCGGGGCGGTGTACTGGACGCGCTACGCACGCGTCATCCGTGGCGAGGTGCTGACCCTCAGGGAGCGGGAGTTCGTGAAGCTGGCCGAGATCGCCGGCGCCAGCAAGCGGCGCGTGATCAAGCGGCACATCCTGCCGAACGTCATGAACACGGCGACGGTGCTGGCCAGTCTCACGATCGGCGTCGTCATCATCGCGGAAGCGTCGCTGAGCTTTCTCGGGGTCGGCGTGCCGCCGCCTCAGCCCGCCTGGGGGCTCATGCTCGCGGAGGCGCGTCCCACCCTGATGGCGGGCCAGTGGTGGCTCACGGTCTTCCCCGGGCTGTGCATCCTTCTGATCGTTCTCGCCACCCAGCTCTTTGGCGACTGGCTGCGCGTGCGCCTCGATCCCCAGCTGCGGAATCTCTGAATGGGGGGCCCCGACATGGCCCCCCAAACCCCCCAACGCTCGGCACGCCCCGGCGAAGCCGTGGCGCGCCTCGTCCGCCGTGCCGTGCTCGCGTGTGCGCTCCTGGTCGCGGGAACTCCGCATGACGTCACCCTGAAGATCTACCCGGGCGCCCGCCACGGCTTCGACCGGCTCCAGCCAGGCCCGCGCGTCTATCTTGGCCACACGCTTGAGCGCCATCCCAAGGCGGCCATTGATGCTGAGGAGCAGGTGCAGCGGTTCCTCGCCCGGTATCTCGTTCGTTGAATCCCCTCCTCGAAGTGTCCGATCTCCGGACCCACTTCTTCACTTTCGGTGGGACACGCGTCGTGCGAGCGGTGGATGGCGTGAGCTTCACGCTGCACGAGGGCGAGAGCCTGGGCCTCGTCGGTGAGTCGGGGAGCGGTAAGACGACGACGTGCCTGTCCATCGTCGGGCTCTTGCCGCGCGCCGCGCGCATCGTGGGAGGCAGCGTCGTCTTCGACGGAGAAGACCTGACCCGCAAGAGCCAGCGCGAACTGCGCCGCATCCGTGGCCGGCGCATCGCCACGATCCTGCAGGATCCGATGGCGTCCCTCAATCCGCTCTTCACCATCGGGAGGCAGGTGGCGGAGCCCGCGTTCTTTCACCAGCACCTGCACGGCCGCTCGCTGCGTGAGCGCGTGCAGCACCTTCTCCGCGCCGTCCGGATCCCCTCCCCCGAGTGGCGGATGCGCCAGTATCCCCACCAGATGAGCGGCGGCATGCGGCAGCGCATCGTCGGCGCGATCGCGCTGGCCGGAGAGCCGAGGATCGTCATCGCCGACGAGCCGACGACGAATCTCGACGTCACCATCCAGGCGCAGTATCTCGATCTCCTCAAGGACATCCAGCGCGAGACGGGCGTGGCCCTGATCTTCGTCACGCATAATTTAGGAATCGTCGCGAAGATGTGCGATCGCGTCGCGGTCATGTACGCGGGCAGGATCGTCGAGCAGGCGCCGGTGCGGGAGCTGTTCGACGCCCCCAAGCACCCGTACACGCGCGCCTTGATCGGCTCGGTGCCGAAGCTCGGCAGCAAGGAGCCGCTGTATTCGATCGCGGGCCAGCCACCCAACCTGGCCGACCTGCCTCCCGGCTGTCACTTCCATCCGCGCTGCCCCGATATCCTGCCACGCTGCACGACCGACGAGCCCCGGGACTTCCGCCTCGCCGACGGCAGCGTCGCCAGGTGCTGGCTCCATGGCTGAGCCCGTCCTCGAAGTCCGGGGGCTCGCGAAACACTTCCCCGCGCGGCACGGGCTGTTCGGCCGCGGGGCCACGTGGGTGAAAGCCGTGGACGGAGTGGACTTCGCCATCCACGCCGGTGAGACGCTCGGGCTCATCGGCGAGTCCGGGTGCGGCAAGACGACCACCGCCAAGCTGATCTTGAAGACGGAGCAGCCGACCGCCGGAAGGATCGCCTTCGAGGGCCGGGACATCGCCGAGCTCGGGGGTCGGGACCTCATGGACTACCGCCGGGCCGTGCAGGTGGTGTTCCAGGACCCCTTCAGCTCGCTCAGCCCGCGCATGCGCGTGCAGGACATCATCGCCGAGCCCCTGGAGATCCATACCGATCTCTCGCGCGCGGCGATTCGTGCGCGCGTGGACGAGGTGCTCGGACTGGTCGGCCTCCAGCCCGACGTGGCGCCGCTGTTCCCGCACGAGTTCAGCGGCGGGCAGCGGCAACGGATCGCCATCGCACGAGCGCTCGTCACCAACACGCGCCTCATCGTGCTCGACGAGCCGGTCTCCGCGCTCGACGTGTCGGTCAGAGCTCAGATCATCAACCAGCTGGAGCACCTGCAGCGGACGCTCGGCGTGAGCTACCTCTTCATCGGCCACGATCTCGCGACGGTGGCCCACATCAGCCATCGCATCGCGGTGATGTATCTCGGCAGGATCGTCGAGTCGGCGGACAGCGACGCGCTGTGCACACGTCCAATGCACCCGTACACCCAGGCCCTCTTCGCCGCCGCGCTGCCGTCCCGCCCCGACGACCAGCGGCAGGAACGAGCCATCACCGGCGAGGTTCCGAACGCGCTCGCCCTGCCGTCGGGGTGCCGCTTCCACCCGCGATGCCCGCTCGCCATGCCCGTCTGCTCCGAGGTGGAGCCGGCGCTGACGCGTCGCAACGGTGGGGGTGAGGTCGCCTGCCACCTCTACTGAGGTCGGCTCACCATTCCGCGCTTCGCAAACGCCGGTGGCCGGTGTCGCAGGCGGACGACAGCTGCTCGTGCAATGCCTGACGGAGCGTCGGAAACCTCGATCTCAAGATCGTCGCCCATCACGGGCGGTTCCTGCGTCAGATGGTCGGCGACCGGAGCCAGGCGGCCGGGTCAACGTCGTCCTCGTGCACCGGTTGCTCAAGAACGGCGTGGGACGGCGGGCCTACATCTTGCTCACCGAAGCGGCTCTTCGCTGGGCGGGTGTCGACCCGGACCTGGCGGGGCTGGACGCCCACACCGAACACTACGAGCACTTCAGTGACGTGCGCTACTTCGTGCGGGACCTCGACACGATTCCCGCTCCCGTCTGATCGCCCGCGCTCCGCGCCAGGAGCCTGTCGGAGTATCGAGGGGTGCCACGGCTTCGCCGGGGCGCCCCGAGTGTTTGGGGGCAGAGGAGCGCCCGGGGTGAACCCGGGCGCTCCGAACGTTTGGGGGGTATGGGGGGCCATCTCGGGGCCCCCCATCTTCAGTAGTACACCGAGCGGCCGGCCCCGCCCGTCGCCACGACGAGCTCGCCGCTCACGGCCCACGCCTTGTCCGACGCCAGGAAGACCGCGAGGTAGGCGATCTCCGCCGCGTCCACCATGCGGCAGATGGCGTTGCCGCGCGGGGAATCGGCGGCGAAGTCGCGCGACTCGACCTCGTCGGGGGCGATGCCCAGCTCTTTGGCGCGGGCGGCCAGCAAGCGCGGGGTGCGCTCGGTGCGCGTCGTCCCGGGGTGGATGCAGTTGACCGTGATCCCGAAGCGGCCCACCTGCACGGCCAGGGTCTTGGTGAGATGCACCAGCGACGTGTTGCGCGCGCCGCCGCTGAGATTGCCGGCATTGCGGGCGTTGGTGCCGCTGATGTTGATGATGCGGCCCCAGCGCTGCTCCTTCATGTGAGGAAGGACCGCGCGGGCGCAGCGCAGCGCCCCCACGTACTTGACGTTGAAGTCGTGCAGGAGATCTTCGTCGACCACCGTCTCGATGGGGCCGGTGGCGGTGGCAGAGCCGCCGGGCGGCGAGCCGCTGTTCACGAGAATGTGCACCCCGCCGAGCTGCGCGACCGCCTGGGCCACCATGCCATCCACCTGCGCCTTGCTGGTGACGTCGGCCACGATGGGGATGATGCGCCGCCCCGTGGCGGTGGCCAGCTCGTGCGCCGCCGCTTCCAGCGGGCCCTTCGAGCGCGCGGCAATGGCCACGTTCACGCCTTCGCGGGCCAGCTCGAGCGCGATGGCTTTGCCGATGCCCAGACTTCCGCCGGTCACGATCGCGTTCTTGCCTGAGAGTCCGAGCTCCATCGCGTGACCTCCTTGGCTGCGTGCCTAGCGGCGCGCCGGATCGAACGGCCGAAGATCGAGGGCCGCGGCGGCGCCCTCCGTGATCAGCTCGGCGAGGGCGAGGCCGGTCGCCGGCGCGTTGAGCATGCCCCACGGACCGTGGCCCGTCGCCACGTAGGCCGCGGCCACCCCCGGCACGCGGCCGATCAGCGGCAGGCCGTCGTCGGTGACGGGACGATAGCACGCCTGGCGGCGCGTGACGCGCGCCGCCGCCAGCACACCCGAGACGCGGCCCGCGGCGCGCGCGAGCGTGTCGCACGAGGCGTCGTCGACCTTCACGGCGTCGGGAGATTCCGGCAGCGGCGTCGGGTCGGCCATCCCGCACACGTAGACCTCGCCGTCCGGCCGCGGAACGATCTCGGGCTCGAGCGCGCGGCCGTCGGCGGTGCGGTAGTCGACGAAGAGCGCGTGGGCCGGCACGTCGGCCGCCGCGAGCGTCACGCTGTAGCCCTTGAGTCCCCGCACCGTCGGCAGCCGCAGCCCGCGGATGGCTTGCGTCGTCCACGGCCCCATCGCCAGCACGACGGCGTCGGCCTCGAGCGTCGCGCCGTCGACGCTCACCCCACGCGCGAGACCCTCGCGCTGCACCACGTCCTCGACGACGCCGAGGCGGAGCGCGCATCCGTGGGCCCGCGCCGCGTCGAGGATCGCCGTCGTGAAGCCCGCGGGATGGACCTGCGCGGTGGTCCCGGTCGAGCCGAGCACGCCGGTGACGACACCGGCGCCGTCGACCCACGACGGCGCCGTCACGCGATGCCCACCGCTCACGCTGCCGCGCTCGCGCGCGGCCACCATGAAGGTGTCCAGGCGACGGTAGCCGTAGTCGGCGCCGAGCTTCTTCGCCAGTTCCGCGTGGAGCGCGAAGCTCGCACGGGCCAGCGGGCCGAGCGCCGAGCCGTCGCACCAGTCGAGGGCGAGAAATCCGCCGGATTTGCCGGAGGCGGCGCAGGCGACAGCCGAGCGCTCGACCACGGTGACGGCGACGCCGCGAAGCGCCAGGAAGTACGCGACCGAGGCGCCCACCACGCCGGCGCCGCACACGACGACGTGCCGCGGCGGCGTCATCGGCGCGGCCGCGCTCAGAGCGCCACAACGAATCGCACGATCTTGGGGGGCCATGTCGGGGCCCCCCATGTGCTCAGACCTGCCAGTCCTGGTCCCACGTCGCGTCGGCGCCGACGCCCTCACGCGCGACGGAGACGTCGAGCAGGTACGGACGGTTCTCCTTCGTGACCCGCTCCAGCCCGCGGCGCAGCGCCGTCTCCAGCTCCTTCACCTTGGTGACGGCCTCGCCCTCCACGCCCTGCGCGCGAGCCAGCCCGACGTAGTCGACCATCGGCGAGCCGAGCATGAGCCCCGGGTACTTGCCGTCGCGCACCATCTTGCTGTCCGGCATGTCCTTCGCCCAGTTGTGGCGCACGATCTGGTAGCTCTCGTTGTTCGAGACGACGATGAGCATCGCGGTGTTGTAGCGCGCCATCGTCCAGAACCCCATCGCGCTGTAGCCGAGCGCGCCGTCGCCGAGGTGGAGCACGACGGGCCGCTCGCGGCCGACGGCGATCTTGGCGCCGATGGCGGCGCCCACGCCGAAGCCGAGCGAGCCGCCGCCGCTGCGCGTCCACGTCATGCCGTCGTGGCCGAACGGCAGCAGCGCCGTCCGCGCCGTCGAGCTCTCCTGCACCATCACCGTCTCGCGCGGCAGCACGTCGGCCAGATGCGCTTGCAGCACGGCGGGATGGACGACGGCGTCGTGCTCGTGCTCGCGCACGAGCTTCTCCTCGCGCTCGATCAGCGTCCTGGCGTACGCGCGCACCTTGTCGCGCCGCTTCGCCCAGCCCGCCACCGCGTCCGAGCCATGCATGCGGGTCAGCGCCTCGATGAGCGTCTGCAGCGTGCCCTTCACCTCGCACTGGGCGGCGACGTCGAGCGGATAGTGGCGGCCCATGAGCACGGAATTCGGCCCGATCTGCATCACCGAGGGCTCGGCGACGGCGCCGTGCACGCCCTGGCAGCCGACCAGGAAGAGCAGGTCCGGCTTCAGCCCGGTCGTCTTCACGAAGTCGTTGGAGACCGGATACATGCCGCAGTACAGCGGGTGCCGGTTGGGGAAGTTGACGAAGATCTGCCGGGAGGCGAACACGGGCGCGTGGAGCAGCTCGGCCAGACGCACGGCCTCGGCCTGCGCACCGCCGCGCCAGACGTCGTCGCCGAACATCAAGACCGGGCACTGCGCGGCGCCGAGCCGGCGCGCGATGGCATCGACCGTCTGCGGTCGCGCCGCCGAGGGCGGCTCGATCCGGTAGCCCGCGCCCTCGCCGATCTCCGCCTCGAGCCCCTCGCGATTGAGCAGCGACGCGCTGATCGAGAGGTACACCGGGCCCGTCGGCGGCGTAGTCGCCTCGCGGAGCGCGCGCGCCGTGGCCACGGGAATGGCCGTCGGGTTCGCCACGACCGAATAAGCCGCGCGCGCATCCTTGGTGATCGGGCGCATCGACTCCGCCTGGCTCAGACCGGGATACGGCGCCAGGCCGCGATAATCCTGCAATTCGGACGCCCAGTCCCCGGCGACGACCAGCAGCGAGGAGCCGGCGTTCTGGGCGTTGAAGAGCTGACCGGCGAGCTGATACGAGCCGCCCATCACGTGCGCGATGACGACGCCGACCTTGCCGCTGATGCGGTGGTAACCATCGGCCATCGCCGCCACGAGCCCCTCGTGCTTGCCGACCACGAGCCGCTGCTCTTCGCTCTCGGCCAGCGCCGCGAAGATCCCGGTCTCCGCGGAGCCGGGATTCGTGAAGAGGTACTCGACCCCCGCGTCCTTCAGGGTCTGGAGCAGCAGCATGCCGCCGGTGCCGGTAATGGTCTTGCGCATACTCACCTCGCTGCCGGGTAGTATAAGGGCCCATGGCAATCGGCGTGACCCCGCTGGGCCCGTGCTTCGCCGCCCGCATCGACGGCGTGGACGTCGCGCGCGTCGTGTCTTCAGCCGAGTTCGCTACTCGCTGAGCCAGACCGTGTCGAGCTGCTGATTCAGGAAGTGGCTCGGCGTGATCGTCCAGCCGCGCACCTTCGCCAGGTGCGGCACGATCCGATGCCACTGGAAGCCCATGATGAAGTGCACTTCCTCGTCGTAGAGCCGCTTCTCGTACTGGCGCAGGAGTCGGCGCCGCTCCTCGGGATCGAGCGTCCGCGACTGCCGGGAGTACAGGTCGTCCATCACGGTGTCCTTGTGCTTGCCGTAGTTCACCGGCGACGTCGTGAGGAACCAGTGGATGTCGAGATCCGGCTCGACGATCGTATTGCACGGCGCGGTGACGGCGACTTCGAAATCACCGTTTCTGAGTGACTGGAACCAGGCAGCCGTCTCCACGGGATTGTGCTTGACGGTGATGCCGATCTGCCGCCACTGGTCGATCAGCCAGATGCCGAACGGCTCGTAGGGCTGCGGCACCGCGCGGTTGAGCAGCGTGAACGACAGGTTCTCGACGCCGGCCT
>Ga0137403_10003770_pt1 | contig 18093 bp, 15 predicted proteins | sample CZOMad2_1_16fung_FD_122057 | JGI IMG/M metagenome (GOLD analysis project Ga0137403, IMG submission 122057) | Vadose zone soil fungal communities from Angelo Coast Range Reserve, California, USA - CZOMad2_1_16fungal (Hybrid Assembly) | ecosystem: Environmental > Terrestrial > Soil > Vadose zone...
CGGGCGTGCGTAGTCGCTGAAGATGAAAAACGTCGCGCCGAACGCCCGCAGCTTCGACAGCGAAAGGCCGTTGACGATCGCCGCCATCGCGTGCTCGCGAATGCCGAAATGCAGGTTCTTGCCACCCGGGCTCCCGGCCTGGAAGCTTCCGGCGCCCTCGTAGGTCAGCGTGGTCTTGTTCGATGGCCCGAGGTCCGCCGACCCGCCGAGGAGCCACGGGATGTTCTGCGCGAGCACGTTGAGCACCTTGCCCGAGGCGTCTCGGCCGGCGATGCCCTTGGCATCCGCCGGGAACACGGGAAGGCTGCGATCCCACCCCGCCGGCAGATCGCGTCGTTGCATCTGCTCGATCTCGCTCGCGAGCTCGGGGTACTTGGCCCGGTACGACCCGAAGAGCGCCGTCCACCGGGTCCGAGCCTCAGCGCCGCGCGCTCCGACGCCGGCGGCGAAGTGCTCGCGGACGCCGTCGGGGACCAGGAACTGCGCGTCCTCCGGCCAGCCATAGCTACGCTTGGTGAGGCGGACCTCCTCGTCCCCGAGCGGCTCGCCGTGGGCCGCGGCCGTATCGTGCTTGTGAGGAGCGCCGTAGCCGATGTGGCTGTCGAGGACGATGAGCGTGGGCCGCCCCTTCGTCTCGCGGAACACGCCGAGAGCCTGCTGGATGCGATCGAGATCGTTGGCGTCGCCCACGCGCAAGACGTTCCACCCGTACGCGAGGAACCGCGTGGCGACGTCCTCGGTGAAGGCGAGGCTCGTCTGCCCTTCGATCGTGATGTGGTTGTTGTCGTAGACCCAGCAGAGGTTATCGAGGCCGAGATGACCGGCGAGCGAGGCGGCTTCCGCCGTCACGCCCTCCATCAGACAGCCGTCGCCGCATATGACATAGACGTTGTAGTCGAACAACGCGAATCCTGGTCGGTTGTAACGGTCGGCGAGCCACTTCTCGGCGATCGCCATTCCCACACTCGTGGCGGCGCCCTGGCCCAGCGGCCCCGTCGTGGTCTCCACGCCCGACACCCAGTGATATTCGGGGTGTCCCGGCGCTTTGCTGCCGATCTGACGAAAACGGCGGATGTCGTCGAGCGAGACGGACGGCTGCCCCAGCCGCTCGTAGTCGGCATTCACCGCCTTCGTTTCCGTCAGATGCAGCACCGACCAGAGCAGCATCGAGGCGTGACCGTTGGAGAGCACGAACCGATCCCGGTTGGGCCAGATCGGGTCCTCGGGATCGAAGCGCATCACGCGGTTCCAGATCGAATAGACGAGCGGCGCCAACGCCATCGGCGTGCCGGGGTGTCCGGACTTGGCGCGCTCGACCGCATCGATCGAAAGCGTGCGAATGGTGTTGATCGACAGCTGGTCGAGCTCGGCGTCTGTCATCGGTGTGGCGACATTGGTGACACTCATACATTTGCCCTCGTCGGTTGAGGTTCCAGGCGCGCCACCTTGCTCAGGCGGCGCAGGTGTCGCGGAGCGTGACTGAACTCGGCGGCCAGAAACGCCTGCACGAGATCCCATGCCACGCTCGGTCCCACGGTACGGCCACCGATGCACAGCACATTCATGTGGTCGTCCTCGACGCCCTGGCCCGCAGAAAAGTGATCATGGATGAGCCCAGCCCGGACACCCGGAATCTTGTTCGCGCAGATCGACGCCCCCACACCACTGCCGCAGATGGCCACGCCGCGATCGAGCGTCCCCGCCGCCACCGCCTGCGCGAGCGGAATGACGAAGTCGGGATAGTCGTCGTCCGGGGTCAGCGAGTCCGCGCCGAAATCGACGACCTCATGTCCAGCCGCACGGAGCCGCGCGACCAGATCCTCCTTCAATACGAACCCGCCGTGATCCGTGGCGATTCCCACGTGCATTGTCGTTCTCCGCGATCTGGAGTCAGCGTCGCGACGGCTCACGCCGCAATGGCGAGGCCGCCTCCCGATCGGCGAGCACGACGGCCTGTTGTTGACGCACTCGCCCGGCCGGAATCGATCGATCGCTTTCACACAGACGCGCCAGCATCTCCGCCTTCTCTCGTCCCGTGACCAGCCAGACGATGCGCCGTGATCGATTCAGCATGGGATAGGTCAAGGTCATCCGGCGCCGACCTTGATAGGGTCCGGTGAGCGCCACGTCGACGCCGGTCACGTCGAGCACCGGATCCGCTGGCACCAGCGATGCCGTATGGCCGTCGGGCCCGAGGCCCAGATGAGCGAGATCGAGCACAGCTGGAATGCCGGCTATCTTCTGGAGCGTCGCGGCATACTCGGCGCTCGCCGATTCCAGGTCTGGCGACTCCACGGGCATGGCGTGAACCTGCTCGGGTCGCAGCGGACAATGTGCGAGCAGGCTTTCCTGTAAGTGAGTGAGGTTCCGGTCAGGGTGTCCTGCCGGCGCCACGCGCTCGTCCACCTGAACGACGTGCACGTCGGGCCAGGGCACGTCTTGATCGGCCAGCGCACGCAGCATCGCCCACGGCGTGTGCCCCCCGCTGACGGCCATGATGAAGCGACCCCGCACGGCGACGGCGCCCCGCGCCTCGCCGGCGGTGAAGGCGGCGCCGACCCGCGCCACGGCATCGGCATCGAGGAGTGCTTTGATCCTCACGACGATTTCACCGTCGGACTCTGCCAACCGCCGGGAGGCGAGACTCTCGAGCCGACTTCCTTTGGTCCCCAGGTCCCGGGCTCGTATTCGTAGACGGGCGTACCGGCTTTCAGCGCGGGATCAACGATTCGCCACGCCTCCTCGACGTAGTCCTCGCGCGCGAACAGCGTGGCGTCTCCGAGCACTCGCTCGTACGCGTCCATCTCGTCCGCTCGGGGGAGCTGAGTCCCTACCATCTCAGCGGTCTGGCTGCGCGTTTCCTCCCCCGGCGCGATGACGTTCGCGCCGATCGCGATCGTGACATCGGGACTGATGCGTAACCGACAGGTGTTCGGCTCGAGCTCGAAGTCGTGAAACATCGTGGCTGGCTGGCGGAGTCTGACCACGACCTCCGTGCACGTCACGGGCAGGTGCTTTCCGGCCCTGATGTAGAACGGCACGCCGTGCCAGCGCCAGGAATCGATCTGCAGTCTGACCGCGGCGAACGTCTCCACCGCCGAGTCCGGCGCCACGCCCTTCTCCGATCGGTAGCCGCGAAACTGCCCGCGCACGATGTTCTCAGGGATGATCGATGGGATGGCCTTGAGAACTTTGACCTTCTCGTCGCGAATCGATTCACTATCGGTTCTGACCGGAGGCTCCATGGCCAGGTTGCTCAGGACCTGGAACAGATGATTCTGGACGACGTCGCGAATGGCGCCTGTCTCGTCGTAGAACGCGCCGCGACCCTGCACCCCGAAGTTTTCGGCCATCGTGATCTGCACGCTCTCGACGTGATTGCGATTCCAAAACGGCTCCAGGAACGCGTTGGCGAAGCGGAAGAAGAGCATGTGGTGGACCGGCCGCTTGCCGAGATAGTGGTCGATACGAAAGATCGTCTCTTCCCGGAAGCAGCCGAAGAGGGTGCGGTTCAGCTCCTGGGCCGAGGTCAGGTTACGGCCGAAGGGCTTCTCGACGATGACGCGGGCGCCGGGCGTACAGCCCGACTTGCTCAATTGCTCCACGACGAGCTCGAACATCGTCGGCGGGATCGCGAGATAGTACGCCGGGCGCCGGGCCGGGCCGAGCTGTTCGCGAAGCGCCTTGAACGTGGCGGGGTCCCGATAGTCGCCGTCGACGTAGCGCAAGAGGCCGCACAGCGTCTCGAAGCCACGGGGATCCAACCCGCCATGCTGCTCGACGCTGTCGCGCGCTCGGGCGCGAAACCGCTCCAGCGTCCATCCGGCCTTCGCGACGCCGATGACGGGCACGTCCAGGTGACCGCGTTTCGCCATCGCCTGCAGCGCGGGAAAGATCTTCTTGTACGCGAGGTCGCCCGTGGCGCCGAAGAAGACGAAGGCATCCGAGTGTGCGTTGCTCATCACATCTGCTCCCGTCACTTCGACGGCTTTTCGAGATGGCCGCCGAACTCGTAGCGCATGGCCGAGAGCAGCTTGTCGGGGAACTCCGCGTCCCCGCGGGAGCTGAAGCGCTCGTACAGCGCGGCGGAGAGCACCGGCACCGGCACCGCCTCGTCGATGGCCGCCTTGATCGTCCAGCGCCCCTCGCCGGAATCGGACACGCGCCCCTCGAAGCCTTTGAGCGCAGGGTCCTTGACGAGTGCCGCGGCCGACAGATCGAGGAGCCAGGACGCCACGACGCTTCCGCGACGCCACACCTCGGCGATGTCGGGCAGATTGAACTCGTACTGATAGTGCTTGGGATCTCGCAGCGGCGTCGTCTCGGCATCGACCTCATGGCCCCGCTTGCCGATGTTCGCGGAGTGCAGGACGCCCAGCCCCTCGGCATAGGCGGCCATGATTCCGTACTCGATCCCGTTGTGAATCATCTTGACGAAGTGTCCGGCGCCGTTCGGGCCACAGTGCAGGTACCCGCGCTCGGCGGTGCCGTCGAGCGTCTTCCGCCCCGGAGTGCGAGAGATATCGCCCGCGCCGGGAGCCAGCGTGGCGAAGATCGGATCGAGGTGCTTCACCACGGAGTCTTCGCCACCGATCATCAGGCAGTATCCACGCTCGCGGCCCCAGACGCCGCCGCTAGTTCCGACGTCGACGTAGTGGATGCGCTTCGGGGCGAGCTGTTCCGCGCGCCGGATGTCGTCGACGTAATAAGAATTGCCGCCATCGATGAGGATGTCGCCGGGGGTAAGATGCGGCAGCAGCTCATCGATGCTCGCATCGACGGCCGCGGCCGGGACCATCAACCACACCGCCCGCGGCGTGTCGAGCTTCTTCACGAGATCTCCGATCGACGAGGCGCCGACGGCGGTGGCCCGCGCCAACTCCTCCACTGCCTTGGGCGACCTGTCGAACACAACACACTGATGGCCGCCGGCGAGCAGGCGGTGGACCATGTTGGCGCCCATCCGGCCAAGTCCGATCATTCCAAGCTGCATGGCTGACTCCTAGGTATTGGAAGCATCGAAGATGCTCTGAATGGATGTGTTGAGCACGGCGTTGAACTCCGCGTCGGATTGCTGCGCCGACAACCCCTCGACCAGCGCGCGCGAAAAGCTCGCCACGACGCCGTGATTCCTCCGCAGGCGTTGGTTGCCTTGCTCGCGCATATACCCGCCGGACAGCGCCACGACCCTCACGACCTTGGGATGGCTGACGAATTCTTCGTAGAGGTTGTCCTTGTCCGGCAGGGTCAGCTTCAGCATGACGCGCTGATCGGCCGGCAGGGCATGGAGCTCGCCCAAGATGGCGGCCTTCAGCACGTCTTCCGCCTTGGCTTTTTCCGGACAATGAATATCCACTTCCGGCTCGATGATCGGCACGAGGCCTGCGGCGATGATCTGCCGAGCGCTGGCGAACTGCTGGGTCACGATGTCAGTGATGCCCTCGTCGTTGGCTTGCTTGATGAACGAGCGCATCTTCGTTCCAAAGATGCCCTTGGCGTTGGCTTTGTCGAGCAGCGCCGCAAGCGCGGGCATCGGCTTCATCAACTGGACACCGAGCCTCTCGGTGGCCAGGCCCTTGTCCACTTTCAGAAACGGCACGATCCGTTTCACGCTCCACAAGTAGTCTGCGGTGGGCCTTCCCTCGACGTCTCGATCCATGGTGTTCTCGAACAGAATGGCGCCGATGATGCGCTCCCCGGTGAACGCCGGGCTGGTCATGATGCGCGTCCGCATTTGATGCACGATCGCGAACATCTCGTCCTCGTTGGACCACGCACCATCCTTGATTCCGTACGCGCGCAGCGCGCCCGGCGTGCTGCCGCCGCTTTGATCCAGCGCCGCGATGAATCCGGGATGCGTGTGCATCTTGTCCAGCTGGGCTTTGAAGTCGCCGGTCGGGTGCTTCATCGCGCTGCCTCCTTGCGCATCCGGTAGCGTCGGATGAGCGCGTTCGTCGAGCTGTCGTGGGCGAGCGCAGGCTCGGTCTTGTTCTCGAGCTCGGGGATGATGCGCTGGGCCAGCACCTTGCCCAGCTCGACGCCCCACTGGTCGAACGAGTCGACGTCCCAGATCGCGCCCTGGGTGAACACGCTGTGCTCGTATAGCGCAACGAGCTTGCCGAGCGTTTCCGGGGTGAGGCGGTCGGCCAGAATCGTGTTCGACGGACGATTGCCCAGAAAGACCCGATGGGGAACGAGGCGGTCGGGCGTGCCCTCGGCCTTGACCTGCTCGCGCGCCTTGCCGAAGGCCAACGCCTCCGTCTGCGCAAACACGTTGGCCATCAGCATGTCGTGGTGCCGGCCGAGCGGATTGAGGGCCTGCGCGAACGCGATGAAGTCGCACGGAATGAGACGCGTGCCTTGATGGATCAGCTGGTAGAACGAATGCTGGCCGTTGGTGCCCGGCTCGCCCCAGTAGATGGGCCCGGTCGGATAGCCGACGTCGATTCCGTCCCGCGTGACGTGCTTGCCGTTGCTCTCCATCGTGAGCTGTTGCAGGTATGCCGGAAAGCGCTTGAGGTACTGCTCATACGGCAGGATCGCCACCGTCTCCGCGCCGAAGAAGTCCGTGTACCAGACGGTCAGCAGGCCCAACAGCACGGGCAGATTGCGCTCGAACGGAGCGGTGCGGAAGTGCTCGTCCATCTGGTGGAAACCGTCCAGAAGAGCGCGGAAGTTGTCGGGACCGACGGCGAGCATCGTCGACAGGCCGATGGCCGAGTCCATCGAATAGCGTCCGCCCACCCAGTCCCAGAAGCCGAACATGTTCGCGGTGTCGATCCCGAACTCCGAGACTTTGCGCGCGTTCGTCGACACGGCCACGAAATGCTTGGCCACCGCCTTGACGTCGCCGCCGAGGCTCGCGAGCAGCCACTGGCGCGCGCTTTCGGCGTTGGTCATCGTCTCCAGGGTCGTGAAGGTCTTGGACGACGCGATGAAGAGAGTTTCCGTCGGGTCCAGGTCCCGCGTCGCCTCCACAAGATCGGTCCCGTCGACGTTCGACACGAAGCGAAAGGTCATCGCACGGTCGCTGTAGTATCGGAGCGCCTCGTAGGCCATCACGGGACCGAGGTCGGAGCCGCCGATACCGATGTTGATCACGTTGCGAATGCGTTTGCCGGTGTGTCCTTTCCAGGTACCGCTCCGCACCCGGTTCGCGAAATCCGTCATGGCGTCGAGCACGGCGTGGACCTCGGGCACCACGTCCTTGCCGTCCACCACGATCGATGTCCCGCGCGGGGCCCTGAGGGCCACATGCAGAACCGCGCGGTTCTCCGTCACGTTGATCTTGTCTCCCCGGAACATCGCGTCGATGCGCTCCCGAAGGCCGCACTCCTCGGCCAATCGACAGAGCAGCGTGACCGTCTCGTCTGTGACGCGGTTCTTCGAGTAGTCGAGGTAGATCCCCACCGCCTCCGCGGTCAGGCGCTCGCCGCGGGTCGCGTCGGCGGCGAAGAGCGTGCGCAGGTGCCGCTCTCCGATGTCGTTCCGATGCACCTGGAGCGCCTTCCACGATTGGCGCGCGGTCAATGGCAAGGTTGCTGTCATCCGATCCTCCTAAGGGGTGGCTCGCGCAGCGTGACGCTTGCGGGGCGCTCGCTTCCACAGACGAAAGCCGCCGGCGAACGCGTCGGCGTTGTCGCCGGCGCGGCAGCCTGGCGGTAATGTCTCAAGTTGGTGGACGTCGCCGCCCCCGAGCACGACATCCTCTGGCTCGAGCGCGGCGATCAGGCGACGGACGACGTCGTCGACGTCGCGCCGCCACTGCGCGAGTCCGTGCGCCTGCAGCCCGTGCACGCCGACGTACTCTTCGAACGTTCCGTCCCGGTACGGCATGTGACCCAGCTCCATCGGCTCCACGATGCCGTCCACGATCATGGTCGAGCCCAGACCGGTGCCGAGGCCGAGAAACAGCATCTTGCCGCCGCGGTAACTACCGAGCGCCTGCATCGCGGCATCGTTGACGACCTTGACCGGACATCCAAAGGCACTTCGATAGTCGAATCCGACCCACCCCCCGCCGAGGTGGCGCGGCTCGGCAAGCGGACGACCGTGAAGCACCGGACCGGGATAGCCGATCGACGCCGCCTCGTACGTCCAATCCACAGTGATGCTCTTGACTCCGGCGACCATCTGCTCGGCCGTCAGCGTCGGCCCGGAGGGACACTCCCGATGCACCTTCTGTCCGGTGGCGAGGACCTTCACGTGAGTGCCACCGACATCCACGACGAGCACGCGCATCGTCAGCCCCTCAGCTCGCCTTGGCCAGGTCGGAGCTCTTGGCCGCGATCACCTTCATCAGCTCGTTCCAGGAGTCGACGAACGACTTCGCACCTTCGTCCTGAAGCTGACTGGCGAGGGCGTCCACATTGACGCCTGTGCTGGCGAACCGTGACAGCACTTCCTCGGCGTCCCCGCCATCGGCGGGCAGCATCCCCCCAAGCGCTCCGTGGTCGGCGAGCGCCTTGAGGGTGCCTTCAGGCATGGTGTTGACCGTGAACGGGGCCGCGAGCGCCCGTATATAAAGGATGTCGGACGCGCCGGGATCCTTCGTACCCGTGCTGGCCCAGAGCAGGCGTTGCGGGCGGGCGCCGGCGTTGAAGGCGCGCTGCCAGCGCGGAGAGTCGAGAAGGTCGCGATACGCCTTGTACGTCCGCTTTGCCATCGCGATACCGAGCTGATTGCGCAGCGTCTCCGGCACCCGGCTCTTGACCGCCGCGTCCCATCGACTGATGAAGACCGAGGCGACGGAGCCGACCTCGGGCGGCAGCCCCGCGGCCACGCGGCGCTCGATGCCTCGCATGAACGCGTCGGCCGCCGCCAGGTATTGCTCGCGCGAGAAGAGGAGCGTCACGTTGATCGGCACGCCGGCGAAGATCGCCTCCTCGATCGCCGGCAGGCCTTCTTTGGTCCCGGGGATCTTGATGAAGAGATTTGGTCGTCTCGCCCTGGCGTGCAGGGCTTTGGCAGCCGCGAGTGTGGTCGCCGTGTCGTGGGCCAGCACGGGCGAGACCTCGAGCGATACCCAGCCGTCCACGCCGCGTGTTCGGTCCCAGATCGGTCGAAACAGATCTGCGGCGCGCGTGAGATCCTCGAGGGCCAGCTCGAAGAAGAGGTCTTCGCCCGACTTTCCTTCCTTGACTTTCTGGCGAATGGCCACGTCGTAGCGAGCGCTGTTCTTGATCGCGTGGTCGAAGATCGTGGGGTTGGACGTCAGACCCGTCACGGCGTCCTCGCCGATGTAGCGCGCGAGCGTACCACTCTCGAGCAATTCCCGTGTGATGTTGTCGAGCCAGAGACTCTGGCCGCGGTCGTGCAGTGTGCCTGTGGCGTTCATCGTAGAACCTCCATCGACAGAAGCTCGGAAAGGTCATGGGTGACGAGATCGCCGATCCGCTCGACGGTCAGATCAGCCGCGCGATAGCGCTCGGCATCCCGAGCGTATTGGCCCTGACGGGGAAAGATCGTCGTGACGCGGTCGCCCCACGCGTCTTTGACCGCGGCGAGGATGCGCGGTTTGTCGTCCACGAGGACGTAGTGCTGCGCGGGATAGCGTCGCGCGACGTCATCCAGCGTCTCTTCCTTGTGGATGTAGATCAGCACGTGGCCGTCCACGGCCTCCGAGATCCCTGACCGCTCGACCTTGCGGGGCTGAAACACCACGTCGCCGTCGGACAGGATCACCGTCGGTCCCCAGACGCGGAACCGCTGCAGGACGTCGAGCGCTCCGGGATAGAGGCGATTGGCGAACGGGTAGTCCACCAGGTACGACGACATCGACATGAGACGCACGTCTTGAGGGTGCTCGACCCGATAGCGCTGCAGGGCGCCGAGATAGTCACGATATCCGAGCTCGACGAAGAGGGCTTCGAGGATCGCCCAGTATCGGTCGCGAGACGCCGTGCCGAACTCGCGCTCGAGATGACGCTTGAGATCGTCCTGAATGCGATCGTTGTCGAGCAGCGTGTTGTCGACATCGACGAGGAATACGATCGGCGCGGTGCTCATGACGTGGCCGCCATCGCGGGCTCGGCGCGGGCCGAGGCACGCGTGAGGTCGCGCAAGGCGTCGAGCGCCGAGCCGGACAGCATCTCGTCGGTGGCCCGCCAGCGCCAGTTGCCGCGAGCGCTCCCGGGCTGGTTCATGCGTGCCTCCTTGCCGAGGTTGAGAACATCCTGCAACGGCGCGATCGCGAGGGAGGCGACGGACGACCACGCCAGATTCAGCAAGGCCGGCGCGGCCTCCGCTCCCGTGCCGGGTGTGCGCTTGAGGTAGCGCCACAGATTGCCGCGCTCGGCGTCGGGCAAATCCTCGTACCATCCGCGTGTCGTCGGATTGTCGTGCGTGCCCGTGTAGACGACGGTGTTGGCGACATAGTTGTGGGGCAGATACGGATTGTCGTCGTGCCCGTCGAAGGCAAACTGCAGGACGCGCGTCCCCGGGATGTGAAACTCGTCACGGAGCGTGCTCACATCGGGCGTGATCAGTCCCAGATCCTCGGCGACGAACGGCAGGGCGTCCAACGCCTTGTCGACGGCGCCGAAGAAACCGGCGCCGGGGCCCGGCGCCCACCGACCCGACTGTGCCGTCGACGCCGCAGGCGGTATGTGCCACGCCGCCGCAAATGCCCGAAAATGGTCGAGGCGGATGGCGTCGACGTGAGCGAGCAAGGCGCGCAGACGATCGATGCACCAGCGATACCCGAGCAAGGCCAGCGCGTCCCAGTCGTAGATCGGATTGCCCCAGAGTTGTCCTTGCGCGCTGAAATAGTCAGGCGGAACCCCGGCGACGACGCGCGGTCGGTGGCTCGCGTCGAGCAGAAACAGCTCGGGGTTGGCCCAGACATCGCTCGAATCCGGAGAGACGAAGAACGGTAGGTCGCCGATCAACCGCACGTGTTTGGCGCGCGCGTGGGCTTTCAACCGTGCGCCCTGCCGGAAGAGCAGGAACTGAACAAAACGAACGCGGTCCACCTGGCTGGTCAGATCCCGCCGCGCCTGGTCCAGCGCCGCGGGCACGCGGCGCATGAGATCGTCCGGCCAGTCGAGATAACTGGCGCCGTCGTATCTCGCTTTCAGCGCTCGGAACAGCGCGTAGTCGTCCAGCCAGTGCGCATGCTCTTCGACGAAGTGCTCGAGTTCTCGGCGCAGATCCGGTCGCGCGCCGGCCCGAGAGTTCTTCCACGCGGTCTCGAGCAACGGGTACTTGAACCGCGCGACTGCGTCGAAGTCGACGCTCGCCGGCGAGAACGCGGCGCCCGCGCAGTCCGCCGCCCGTACCAGCTCGTCCTCGATGAGCCAGTCGGGGCTGATCAGCAGTGGGTTGCCGGCGAAAGACGATAGCGATTGATACGGTGAATCACCATAGCCGGTCGGACCCAAGGGCAGTGCCTGCCACCAGCACTGCCCCGCGTCGTGAAGGCGGTCCACCCACGCGACGGCGGCCGGTCCCACATCGCCGATGCCGTACGGCGAGGGCAGCGACGTGACATGCAACAGGACGCCGGAGGCCCGATACCCCGCCGGAAACGGAGGCATCGTCATGAGCGCTCACCGACCGCCGTGTCGACGAGCTCCTGGGCTTCCCTCACCAGCGCGTCCAGGTGCGCCGCCCCCCTGAAGCTCTCCGCGTAGATCTTGTAGATGTCCTCGGTGCCGGACGGCCGAGCCGCAAACCACCCGCCGGCCGTGACGACCTTCAGGCCTCCGATCGGAGCGCCGTTGCCCGGAGCTTTCGTCAGCGTGGCCGTGATCGGCTCGCCGGCGAGCGTCTGCGTCGTGACCGCCTCGGGCGACAGCTTCTGGAGTCGTGCCTTCTGCTCGGGCGTGGCCGGCGCGTCGACGCGCGTGTAATGCGACGCGCCGAACTCAGCAACGAGCTCCTGGTAGTGCTCGCCTGGATCCTTGTCGGTGCGGGCCGTGATCTCGGCGGCCAGCAGATCCATGATCGGACCGTCCTTGTCGGTCGTCCACACCGTACCGTCGTGGCGGAGGAAGCTGGCCCCGGCGCTCTCCTCGCCGCCAAAGCAGCAGGAGCCGTCGAACAGGCCGGGCACGAACCACTTGAAGCCCACCGGCACTTCGTAGAGCCGTCGCCCGAGCCGCTCGACGACACGATCGATGAAGCTGCTGCTCACCAGCGTCTTGCCGACCGCGGCGTGCGCCGGCCAGTGAGGACGATGGCCCAGCAGATAACGGATCGCCACCGCGAGGTAGTGGTTCGGGTTCATCAGCCCGGCAGAGCGCGTCACGATGCCATGCCGGTCCGAGTCGGGATCGTTGGCGAAGGCGACGCGGAACTTATCCTTCAGCCCGACGAGACGCGCCATGGCATAGGGGCTCGAGGGATCCATGCGAATCTTGCCGTCGTGATCCACGGTCATGAACGAGAACGCCGGGTCGATCACCGGGTTGACGACGGTGATGTTGAGCTTGTAGAGGAAGTTGATCGGCTCCCAGTACGGAGTCGCCGCTCCCCCGAGTGGGTCTACGCCGAGTATGAGACCGGCCCCGCGGATGGCGTCCGTGTCGACGACATTCTTGAGATCTTCGACATAGGGCAGCACCAGATCGACTTCGTGGGTGGTGACGGCCTTGATCGCCGTCGCGAAGGGTATCCGTTTGACGCCGGCATTGCCCGCGCGCAGCAGGATGTTCGCTCGGCGCTGAACCCACCCGGTCACGTCGGTATCGGCTGGACCGCCGTTGGGCGGGTTGTACTTGAAGCCGCCGTCCTCGGGCGGATTGTGCGACGGCGTCACGACGATGCCGTCGGCCACGTGCTTCTTGTGGCCGCGGTTGTACACGAGGATCGCCCACGAGATGACCGGCGTTGGCGTGACACCCCCATCGCGCTGCATGATCGTCTCGACGCCGTTGGCCGCCAGCACCTCGAGCGCGGTGCGCTGCGCGGGCTCGGAGAGGGCGTGCGTGTCCTTTCCGATGTAGAGCGGCCCGTCGATCCGCTGACCGCGGCGGTAGTCGCAGATAGCCTGCGTGATCGCCGCGATGTGAGCCTCGGTGAACGAGCCGCGGAACGGTGAGCCGCGATGGCCGCTCGTGCCGAAGCTGACGACCTGTGTCGGATCGTCCATCTCCGGCTTGCGCTCGTAGTATTCCCGCTCGAGCCGCACCAGGTCGACCAGCAGGGACGCTGGCGCAGGCTTGCCGGCCAGCGGGGAGATCGCGGCGGCCTCTTTCATGTCGTGGATCATCGCCGGCTCCATCACGACACCGGACACGGCTTGACGTGCCAGATGTCGGACGCGTACTCGGCGATCGTGCGATCGCTCGAGAACTTCCCGGAGCTGGCGACATTCACAATGGCCGCGCGTGCCCATGCTCCCGAGTCCGCATACAGCGCGCAGAGGGCGCCGTCGGCGTCGAGATAGGATGCGAGGTCCGCGAGGTGCATGAAGTGATCGCCGTGGGTGAGCAGGGTGTCACGCAGCGGCGCAAAAATGCCCGGCTCGTTGCGGCTGAAGTGGTCGGAGAAGATCAGATCCAGCGCCTCGCGGACTTCCGGCTGGTTGTCGTAGTGCCAGTGCGGGTTGTACCAACCTCGGCTGCCGGTCACCTGGTCCGCCGTCAGCCCAAAGAGGAAGAAGTTGTCCTCTCCGGCTTCCTGTGCCATCTCGATCGTCGCGCCGTCACGCGTGCCGATCGTCAGCGCGCCGTTCATCATGAACTTCATGTTGCTGGTGCCGCTCGCCTCGTACCCCGCCGTCGAGATCTGATTCGAGACGTCAGTGGCCGGGATCAACCGCTCAGCCAGCGACACGTTGTACTCGGGCAGGAACACGACTTTGAGACGCCCGCGTGTGACCGGATCGGCGTCGACCGTGGCGGCGAGGTTGTTCAGAAACTTGATGATGAGTTTGGCGAGCTGGTAGGCGGCCGCCGCCTTGCCCGCGAACAGGAACGTCCGCGGCGTGATCGCGAGGTCCGGATTCTTCCGCAATCGGTTGTAGAGCACCACGATGCGCAGCGCGTTGAGGAGCTGACGCTTGTATTCGTGGATGCGCTTGACCTGGCTGTCGAAGATGGTGCTCGGATCCACCGTCTGACCCGAGGTCCTTCGGAGCCACTCCGCGAACGCCGACTTGGCTGCGCGCTTCGCGGTGCGAAATTCGTCGCGGAAGCCTCCGTCGTCGGCGAGGCGCTCGAGCCTCGCCAGCTGACCAAGATCGGTGATCCAACTGCTTCCGATCGCCTCGGTGATGAGGCGGGCCAGCGCCGGGTTCGCCAGCAGCAGCCAGCGGCGTGGCGTCACGCCATTCGTCTTATTGCCGAAGCGCTCGGGGAACATCTCGGCCAGGTCCCGGACCGTGGTGGAGCGCAGCAGCGCGGAGTGAATCGCGGCGACCCCGTTCGTGCTGTGCGAACCCACGATGGCGAGGTTCGCCATGCGGACGTGCTTTTCCGGGCCTTCCTCGATGAGGCTCGTCCGCGCGACGCGGCCGTCGTCGCCGGGAAAACGGCGCCGCACGGCATCAAGCAGTCGCCGGTTGATCTCGAAGATGATCTCGACGTGGCGGGGCAGCAGCACCTCGAACCACGCGAGCGGCCATTTCTCGAGAGCCTCGGGCAGCAGCGTATGGTTCGTATACGCCAGCGTCCGCTGCGTGAGGTTCCAGGCCTCATCCCATCCGAGCTGCGCCTCGTCGAGGAGGATCCGCATGAGCTCGGGGACGGCGATCGCCGGATGCGTGTCGTTGAGCTGGATGGCCGCCCGTTCGGGAAGCAGGCTCCACTCCGAGTTGCTGCGGCGGAATCGCCGGACCAGATCGGCCAGCGAGCAGGCAACGAGAAAGTACTCCTGCACGAACCGCAGCTGCTGGCCGCGCGTCGTCGAGTCGTCGGGATAGAGAACGCGAGTGAGCGACTTGGCGGCGAGCGTCCCCGCCAGCGCGCTCACGAACTCGCCATGACTGAACGCCTGGAAGTCGAAGTAATCGGGGGCGGCCGCGGCCCAGAGGCGCAAGGTGTTGATCGTCTTGCCGCCGTAGCCCGCGATGGGTCGATCGAATGGGATTCCGATCAACGTGGACGGTCGACCGGCGATGGCGCTCAGCACTCCGCCCCGCATCTCCATCGAGCAGTTGAGTCTGACCTCGACCTTGTCGTCCGGGCGAACGATCTCCCATGGATCGGGGCGGCGCAGCCAGTTGTCGGGTTGCTCGTGTTGCCAGCCGTCCGCGATGGATTGCCGGAACATTCCGTACTCGTATCGAAGCCCGTATCCGATGGCCGGCAACTGCATCGTGGCCATCGAGTCGAGGAAGCACGCGGCCAGACGCCCCAGTCCGCCGTTGCCGAGCCCGGCGTCGGGCTCCTCTTCGAGGAGGCCGAGCCAATCGAGGGAGGTTCGCTTGATGACGTCGTCCACGATGGGACTGAGCAGCAAATTCGCGACGTTGTTGGTCAGCGAGCGACCGATCAGAAACTCCATCGAGAGGTAGTAGACGTGCTTGGGGTTCGCGCGCTCGTAGGTCTGCTCCGTGCGCACCCAGCGCTGCGACAGGACGTCGCGGACGGAACGGGCAAAGGCTTCATAACGCTCGCGGGGGCTGGCCGAAGCTGGATCGGTGACGTTGTCGAAGAACAGGTGCCGCTCGTAGAGCGCATCCGCGCTGCCCGTGAGGTCCACCGGACCACATCCGTATTGCCGACGAAGCGCAGCCATGGTGTCCGAGGAAGACTTTCGTGCGCTCATCGTCGTACCTTCTCCCGACGCCCGCTCACCGGAAACGGGCTGACGCGCCGTTCGTGTGGCATCTCGTCCCAGAGGCGAATCACCGGATCGGAGCGATCATGCTCGTAGCCCACCGCACTGAGACTGGCCGTGCCGAGCAGGAAGTACTTGCCCGCCCCCGGCTCGAGCCCGAGCCAGCGCGCGGCGAACACTCGGAGAAAATGTCCACTCGAGAACAGCAGCGCGTTGCCCTCGATGGCCCGCACGCGGCGTATGACCCGGTCGGCCCGAGCTCCGATCTGCTCCGGCGACTCGCCTCCCGGGCCGCCGTCGCGGAACAGCTCCCAGTCGGGGCGCTCGACGTGGATATCGGCGCTGGTACGACCTTCGTACGCGCCGTAGTTCCACTCCATGAGATCGGGCTCGATTTCCGCCTCGGAGCCGAAGCCGGCCAGCTCACACGTTCGAACCGCCCGCTTCAGGGGGCTCGTGAGCACCGTGGCGAATGTCAATCCTTCGAGCCGCTCTTTGAGCCGGGCAGCCTCGGCTTCGCCCTGCAGGGTCAGCGGAAGGTCGGTCACTCCCGTGTGCTGACGGGAGACGGTCCAGGCCGTCTCACCGTGCCTTGCCAGATAGACGACTGGAAGGGTGTCGCTCATCTACCGTCTCCTCTCGCCAGGCCACTCGACCGCATCACTCCTTGTGATGCCGCATCGTGTAGGCCCGGTTTCGCGGAAGATCTCGATTCGTGATAATTAACGATCAGGCGCGAGCCCCGCTGTCCGGTGAGATACGTCCACACCCATTGCACGAAGACGCTGACGCGAAGACTCGACTGCGCGAGGAACTCGAGATGCACCGCCGCCCAGGCCATCCACGCGAGAAAGCCGCTGAGCCTCACCCCGCCGCTCTGCAGCACCGCGAAGCCCTTGCCGACCACCGCCATGTTGCCCTTGTCGAAGTACCGGAATGGTCGCGGCTGCACCACCGCCTTTATCGGCTTGTCGGGCAGCCACCGATACACGAAGAGCACCACACGGTCGTGCATCTCGCTCCTACGCTTTAGAGTCCCGGTCCCGTCACGCGTCACGCCGTCCTCGAGGGCGGGTTGATGGGCAAATGACGTGCCGTATCGGCGACGGAAGCCACCGGTCAGAAAGGGTCGAGAAGAAAGGGCTGTCGGCGGTGGCCACAAGGAACAGTCGAAGCTCCCGTCAATGTTGGCGTGCTATCGGGCTGGCGCGTGCCAGCGGATTGGCAGCTCGACGAGGATGGACGAACCGAAGACCGATGCGTGGCAGCTCACGTCAGCGTAAGCTTGCCTCATCGGTTTTCGCGACGGCTCGTGAGAAATTCGTGAACTCAGGCGCCGCTCTCTTTAGAAGCCGGCGCTTACGGTTGGCCGGCATGTTGCTCTATGAGTTCCGCATGGGACGCCAGCCGCTCGCCCGGACGGCGCAATGACCGCAATGCTGCTCGGCTTCGGCGTGACGCTGAGCGCGCTGGTGATCCAGGGCGTGGCGGTGACGTTGGGCGTCGAGGCGATCGGCGCGCTCATGGCGAAGCGAGTGGTGGGCATCCACCTCTGGCGCAACGGCATGGCCACACTCATGCTGATCGTGACGTTGTTGACCGGACACCTGGCCCAAATGGCCGTGTGGGCGACAGCGTTCATGGCGGCCGGGCAGTTCGAGACCTTCGCCGTCGCCTTCTACCACTCGGCCGTCAATTACACGACCCTCGGCTACGGTGACCTCGTCATGTCGGAGCAGTGGCGCCTGCTCGGGCCGCAGGAGGCGGTGAGCGGCACGCTCGCGTTCGGCTGGTCGACCGCCGCGATCGTCACCATCGTCATCCGCCTGTTCCGTTACCGACACCTGGCGCTGATCCGGGAGGAAAGTCGCGGACGTTCGCAAGAAATTCGCGAACGCAAGCCCGGCCCTCAATAGAATCCAGCATTTGCGCTTGGCCCTCAGGTTGCTCTCTCCGGCCGTCGGGAGAGAGCACGCACGTGACCTATTCCACCACTCGGTGCAGCCCGGCGCGAACGTCTTCGTCCCGAGTGGCGTACTCGCGGGCACCGAGCTCGTCAACTGTCCCGAGTACGTGCGCAGCTGCATCGCGGCCGAACACGAGAGCCGCTGATTGCCGCTGCCCACGCCACCAGCCTCCGGTCGAATCGCCCGAACAGTGAAGGAGAGATGACGATGACGCGGACCGCGACGAGCGTGGCAGCGATCGTCGGCGTAATGCTCCTCGTTGCGAGCGTGCAATGCGCGCGGGGACAGGAGTCGCCGCGTCCCGAATCACCGCCCCCCAACGACATCCCGGAGCGGTATCGCCGTCAGGTCGCGCCGACACCCAGCACGTATTGGCGAGCGCCCGCCCTCGGCGACTACA
>Ga0137403_10003771_pt1 | contig 18090 bp, 13 predicted proteins | sample CZOMad2_1_16fung_FD_122057 | JGI IMG/M metagenome (GOLD analysis project Ga0137403, IMG submission 122057) | Vadose zone soil fungal communities from Angelo Coast Range Reserve, California, USA - CZOMad2_1_16fungal (Hybrid Assembly) | ecosystem: Environmental > Terrestrial > Soil > Vadose zone...
GGCATTTTCAGGATTTGGTCGCTGTTGATGATGGTTTTGTCGTTGAAAGGGACGAGGGGAGAAACGGCGGGTTTTGTGCCGGTGGCAATGACGATGTGATCTGATTCCAATTCGGATTGTCCGCGCGAACTGGTGACCTGCATGTGGTGAGGATCGATGAAACTGGCCATCCCGGTGAGAACGTCGATGCCATTGCGGGAAAGTTGCGCGCGGATCACATCGATTTCGGTTTTGATGACGTTGAGGGCGCGGAAGGAGAGATCCGCCATGGTGATCTGTTCCTTCACGCGATAGTTGACGCCGTAGATGCTTTGATACTGATAGCCAGAAAGATGGAGGACGGCTTCGCGGATGGTCTTGCTGGGGATGGTGCCGGTGTTGATGGCGGTGCCGCCGATGACTTCGAGTTTCTCGACAAGAGCGGCGCGCTTGCCGAACTTGGCCGCTTGAATGGCGGCGCGCTGGCCGCCCGGTCCGGACCCCACCACGATGAGATCGTACTTTTCCATGGTTTGCCGCGGGAGTATATCACTGTTGGAATCGTGGAGTCCTTATTGACGAGCGCTTGGCGCTCTGCCATCATGCTGAAAATTCGATTTGCAGCGCTCAGGCCTTGAGGCCTGAGGTTTTTCAGGCGAGGAGTGAGCGATCGGCTTGCGGGTATCCATACTGGCGTCGGGTAGCTCGGGCAACATCACATTGCTCGAGACCGAGCGGACCCGCCTCCTCATTGACGCCGGTCTGGGCAAGCGCGAGACGCTGGCACGCCTTGCGGCTGTCGAAAGAACCGTCGAGCACATCGACGGCATCCTGATTACCCACGAACACACCGACCACTGTAACGGACTTCCGCAGATGCTGGGGTTGTGGAAGGCGCCACTCTATGTCACCGAACCGACCTTAGGTGCGATGCAGCGGATGCTCCCGGAAACGTTTGGGAAGCGGCTCAAGCGCGTGGAAGCCATCCAGCCCGGACAGCATTTCACGGTTGGGGATATTGACGTGCACGCTTTCGCGATTCCGCACGACGCTGCCGATCCCATCGGGTTTACGTTTCGTTCCAATGGCGCGAAGATGGCGATCGTTACGGATCTCGGCTACATGCCCGAACTGGTGAAAGTCCATCTGCGCGGGGCGGATTGTCTGGTACTGGAATCCAATCATGATTTGGACATGCTCAAGGTGGGGCCGTATCCGTGGGTGGTGAAGCAGCGCGTGCTGAGCCGCACGGGCCATCTTTCGAATCACGCGGTGAGCGAATATCTCAGTGACCCAGATGGATTCGACGCGGTCGCGCGTTATCTTGTGCTCGCGCACGTTTCGCAGGAAAACAATAATCCGGATCTCGTGCGGATCTCCGCCGAAGAAGCTCTCAAGCGCCGCCCGGCCGAGTCGGCATTCGCTGGCGAACTCCTGGTGGCGTCCCAGCAAGTGCCTCTCAAGCCGCTTGAACTATAAGGCGAGAATCCAACTCCCCGTACCGCGAGTTAACGATGCTTAAATGACTCTGCCGATCACTCCACGCCAGCTTTCTTTTTTACTTGGCTGAGGCCTCGCAATTCGGGCAGGACATACAGATCTCGTGGCCGACCAGCCGCGATTTTAGATTTGATCAGTCCTTCAAGAGAAAGAACTCTGCAATCGACCACGCCAACGGTTCTTACATCGGATTCCGCCAGGACCTCCTGAAAGGAGCCGAGGCCAGATACTTCGCCGAGGAAATCGAGATCACCTAGATCAGTGCTCAATGTGAAATTTAATCCCTGCGCGATCGTCTTGGCGTCAAAGCGGAAGGGCAGATCCGCGGGCGCTCCACGCAAGACCGGGTGGAATGGTTGGAGAGCATTCGCAAGCCGCTCGATGTTCGCGGGAGTGCGAGCATAACAAAAATCGATGTCTTTGGTCAGGTAAGCGGAACCCTGAAGCCCCATCGCGGCCCCGCCGATGACCACGAACTCAACGTCCGCGTCATAAAGAATTCGGATCGTTTCTTCGAGCTTCATTTCTTACTTGCGTTGGATTTGTTTTGCGACCTGAAAGATGCGAGCGCCCTCGGAAAGGCTGCGGGCCCGCTCCGTTGGGGTGCGCCGCAAAGTTGCAATGAACAGAGTCAGATCAATGCCGAATTCCTTGGCCTTGGCCAAATCGCTCCCTAGCGGAGGATTGGTGACTAGATCCAAAACGGTTTTCTCTTGATCTTGCGTCATAGAGTTATAAGCCTATGTTCTCACACCGCCAGGAATGATTCAATTTCATGTGCTCAGCACTTCGAATCCTTGCCTGCTTTGGAAGGAATTCGTCTCACCTTGCGGTTAAGCCGGTTCATTTGTTTCAAAATTCAATCTGGCCCGGAATTTTGTTGCCATCGCGAGCCTCACTCCGCTAAGCTTAATGTTTCTTGGTAGAGGTGCGGAAGCCACGAGTAGCGGGGCAAGTTATTCCGAGCAGCTTCGGAGGCTCGCGCGAAAGGGGCAGTTGAGTTGTAGATATTGTCCGCCGAAATCGCTGCGGTAGCTGAAACCGCGGTGGTTGGGGAATAGGTCCAAGGCCTGTTCACTGTCGTCCGAGTAATCGGATGAAGCGCTATCGAGAGGCGGCAGCCCGATTGGTATCCTCGCGGTTCCTTCCTTTCGTTACGTTCATCCAGAAAAATTAGATTCGAATGAATGCTTTTGAACTGACACGCGCGCTCGTCGATATTGAGTCGACCACCAACCACGAGAAAAATGTGGGCAACTACCTGTTCACGCATTTGTCGGCGCTGACCGCGCGATACAAAGGAGGAATCGAGCGCATCCCTGCCGAGCCCAATCGAGACAATATTTTTGCGTACTGGGGCGAGCCGGTCGTTACGCTCTCCACGCACATGGACACGGTGCCGCCGTTCTTTGGTTCTCGCGAGGATGGGGAGTTTATCTGGGGGCGCGGTTCGTGCGACGCGAAGGGCATTATTGCGGCGATGATCGCGGCGGCGGAGAAACTGCTTGCGGCAGGCACGCGCAATCTCGGGTTGCTCTTTGTAGTTGGGGAAGAACGCAACAGCGCCGGGGCAATCGCCGCGGCGGCAACTCCGCGTGGGTCGCGATTCCTCATCAACGGCGAGCCCACTGAAAATCGGCTTGCTCTTGGATCGAAAGGCGCGCTGCGGTACGAAATCACCGTTCACGGAAAACTCGCGCACTCGGCTTATCCGGAGCTTGGCCATTCCGCGATTCACACGCTGCTGGAGGTTCTCAACGATATTCGCCAAATCCCACTGCCGCAAGACGCGTTGCTGGGGCAGAGCACGCTGAATATCGGCACGATTGATGGAGGCCGCGCGCCGAACGTGGTCGCCGACCTGGCGGAAGCGGAACTCATGTTTCGAACGGTGGGCGATCCGGCGAAGACTCGTGAAGCGGTGCTGGCGGCGGCCGCGGGGCGTGCGGAGACGCGGGAGGTTTTTTACACGCCGGCGCTGCAATTGGCGAAGCTCGATGGATTGCCGACAACGGTGGTGGCGTTTACGACGGACATTCCCAGTTTTGGCGGGACCTGGGGGCAACCTTTCCTCATTGGTCCGGGAAGCATCCACGTTGCGCATACCGCGGAAGAGCACATCCCGAAGAAAGAATTGTTAGCAGCGGTGGACATTTACGCGCGCATGGCGGCGCAACTCCTTGCGACTGGAGGGAGCGGCGCATGAGCCTCGGCCTTGCCATTGTCGGTCACGGGAAAATGGGCAAGCTTATCGAGCGGCTTGCGCCGGAGCATGGATTTGAGGTACGCGCGAAATTCGACGGCCGCAACAACGGGAATGCTCAGGCGCTCTCGCGTGAAACGCTGCGAGGCGTCGATGTGGCTGTCGAGTTCACGGCTCCGCAAGCGGCACTGGAAAACATCCGGCGGCTTGCCGTGCTGGGTGTCAACGCCGTCGTTGGGACTACTGGCTGGCTCGAGCAACTTCCGAGTGCACGCGAAGCGGTGGAGCAAGGCAAGACGGGATTGGTTTGGGCGCCGAATTTTTCGGTGGGGGTGAATCTATTTTTCGACGTGGTTGCGCATGCGGCGGCGCTATTCGCCGGACATCCCGAGTATGAAGCGTGGGGCTGGGAGATTCACCACGGAGCAAAAAAAGACGAGCTTTCCGGGACGCTCAAGAAACTTGCCGAAGAAATGCGCGCCGCTGGTTATCTCAGGCCCGTTGGTCTGAGCGCGAATCGCGCTGGCGCGCACCCCGGGACGCACGAAATCGGATTTGACTCGGCTGCGGACACGATCACTCTGCGGCATACGGCGCGAAGCCGAGAAGGGTTTGCGCATGGCGCACTGCGAGCGGCGCGTTGGATTGCAGGCAAAAAAGGATTCTTTGAGTTCAAAGAGATCCTGGGCGAGCTGGGTTGACGGATTTCAAGAGAGGGTATCCCGGCAGGCGAAATTGAATTCGGGCAGTAAGACGTCTGGGTAAAAAGGAGAAAGGCAATGTTTACAGGAACTGGAACTGCGCTGGTCACACCGTTTCGCGTGGATGGCTCGTTGGACGAAGCGACGCTGAGGTCTTTGATCAAGCGGCAGATTGACGGGGGCATCGACTTTCTGGTGCCGTGCGGCACAACGGGTGAGAGCCCCACGCTTACACACGAAGAGCATCTGCGCGTTGTTGAGATTACTGTTGAACTCGCGAAGGGGCGTGTTCCCGTACTGGCCGGCGCGGGCGGATACAACACTGCGGAGGTCATTGCTCTCGCACGCGAACTCGCCGCTCTTGGCGCGGATGGAATCCTCTCCGTTACGCCCTACTACAACAAACCGACACAAGAGGGGCTCTTCCAGCACTACCGCGCTATCGCGGGAGCGGTGCGGCTGCCCATTATTCTTTACAGCGTGCAGGGGCGAACCGGCGTGAACATCGAGCCCGGGACGGTGAAGCGCCTCGCGGAAGTTGAAAACATTGTTGGGATTAAGGAAGCTTCCGGCAACGTGCCGCAGATGGCCGCGATTCTCAATGCAGTTCCGGATGATTTCATCGTGTTGTCTGGGGATGATGCGATCACGCTCCCGGTGGTTTCGCTTGGGGGGCGCGGCGTGATTTCCGTGGTTTCCAACGAAATTCCGGCGGCAATGGCCCAATTGACAAGGCTCGCGCTTCAGGGCGACTTCTCCGGCGCCCGCGCGACTCATCGCCGTTATCATGCGCTGATGGAAATCAACTTCATCGAATCCAATCCCATTCCGGTGAAAGCGGCGATGGCGGAGATGGGGTTGCTCGAACCGCTGTGGCGCTTGCCACTTGTGGCGCCCAAGGCGGAGAATCAAGCGCGTATCCGCGCGGTGCTCGAAGCGCTCGAACTCGTCGAGCGAAATCCGGACGCGCGTGGCGTCCAGAGGGTTCATGCTGCCGTCGCAAATTGAGCGGCTGTTTGACGAAGCTCCTGAGCACTACGAAGAAGAGCATCAATGGTTGTTCCGGGATTTCAAGGCGGCGATGAATCGCGGGGAGATTCGTGCTGCGGAACCTGACGCTTCCACGAAATCCGGCTGGCGAGCGAACGCCTGGGTGAAGAAGGGAATCCTGCTCGGGTTTCGAATGGGGGCAATCGCCGACATGTCGATCGATGGGGCGAAGCAGCCGTTCTTCGACAAATCCACTTACCCGGTTCGCGCGTTTACGGTCTCTGACGGAGTTCGGATCGTTCCCGGCGGCTCCAGCATTCGCGATGGGAGTTACATCGGCCGCGGTGTGATTTGCATGCCGCCCATGTTCGTGAATGTGGGCGCGTATGTGGGAGAGGGCACGATGATCGATTCGCACGCGCTGGTGGGGAGTTGCGCGCAGATTGGCCGCAACTGCCACATCTCCGCGGGCGCGCAGATCGGTGGAGTTCTTGAGCCTGTCGGCGCGCTGCCGGTGATCATCGAAGATGAAGTTTTGGTTGGCGGGAATTCCGGCGTATATGAGGGGACCGTGGTGAAGCGCCGATCCGTACTTGGAACCGGCACAATTCTCAATCGTTCCATCCCGGTTTACGATCTCGTTCGCGACAAAGTTTACACAGCTACCGAGACCGAGCCGCTGATTATTCCCGAAGAAGCGATCGTGGTGCCCGGGTCGCGCGCTGTTTCGCATCCTTCGGGCGCAAAATGGGGGCTTTCACTGCAAGCTGCGGTTATCGTGAAGTATCGCGATTCGAAGACGGATGCCCGCGTTCAGCTCGAAGACCTTTTGCGTTAACGCTTATTGCGTCAGGATTTTCTCAAAAAACTGGAGCGCGCGAGGATCGTTGGATTGTCCCAGCCAGAACATCGCCTGCTTGCGTACCGCCGCGTTCCGATTCGTCTGCGCAACTTCGATCAGTTTAGGCACGCCTTCGTCCTTCGGCAATTGGCTGAGAGCGAAGACCGCTTTTTTCTTTACGTCGGTGTCGGGATCGTTCTCGATCGCCCCGGTGATCGTGCCCACGGCTTTCTTACCGGCTTTTTGAGCGAGCCAGAAAAGGGCCTGGCCTCGCACGTGAGAACTTGCGTCATCATGCGCCATGCGAATCATTTCATCCAGCGCTCCCGCTTCGTGGCTCACGGAAAGCGCGAACGCTACATGCGCGCGCACGTCTGAACTCGGATCCGTTTTCGCCATGCGCTGCAATGCTGCCAATCCCGCTTTGCCTCGAGCGGCGCCCATCCAGAAAGCTGCTTGCCTGCGCAAGCCTTCGCGCTGATCAGGCTTCACAAATGAATCGAGGGCCTGGTCGGCTGATCCATCGGCGTGCAACGCGATCGCTGTCAACGCTCCGCTGCCGATTCCATGGTCACCGTGATCTTCAAAGTCCACGCCGCGCAGATAGGCAGCGAGCAGCGCCACGCTCTCCGAAGCTTTGACTCCAGTGAGCCATACAAACGGCAGCCCACCCGCATCCAGCGTGCAATCCTCTGAAGCTACTCGAATTTTAACGACGCGCTTACCCTCGAGGCGGTAGAGCACGACGAGTTGCCGTTCGCCTTCCAGTTTAATGTTTCCGTTTGTGTGCACCGTGCCGCTAGTTCCGCTGCTCTCCTTCTCGAGCCGGCAGGTACCGCAATTCCCGTCATTCCAGCTGTTGTTGCAGCAGACGCCATGTTCCCCAGCAATTTCGCCGATGCTATAGCCGACCCACTCGGGCTGTTCGGCTCTTGCAGCAAGCTCGCGGATCGTTGTTTCGAGGGTTGCGCCGGCAGTTCGTGTCTCAAGCTTTGCATTTTCGATGCGCGGAGCTTCCGACGCTTGCGCGCTGGCCGGGTTTGCTTGCAATGGCCTGGCCGGAGTGCCACCATTCGCCAGTTGCACGGCGGCGCAGCTAATCACCGCAGCAATCAACGATAGACCGAATATTTTGCATAGCATTGAGACAGTCCGTTCTTCTCGCATGGTTCCCCTCACTTTTGCAGCAGTTCCATCAGATAATCGTTCGCTTCTTTGGAACCCATTATTGACAGCTTTTCCACTGCCTTCTTTTTCAGTTCGTGGTCTTTCTCGTTCCTGGCGATGGCCACCAGGCCGCTCGCATTTCCCCCCAGGAAATAGGCGTTCAGGACTTCTTCCTTCACGCTGCGGTCTGTCTCTTTTTCATAAATGGAACGCAACTCGGGTTCTTTCCCGCCCATCAAGCCCATGTTTCGAATTGCCGTGCGGCGCAGTTCCGGATTCTTTTCTTCCAGCGCGACTTGGGCCAGTTTCTGGGAATCCCCCGAAAGGAATAATGCTTGCAAGAGCTCTTTCTTTGCCTCCAGGGAGCTTTCGCTTTGGTAGAGCTGCTGCAACTCACTACGGCCACCGGTCAGGCCCAGATTCCGGATCGCTTCCCGCTTCAAGTCCTCGTTCTTTTCGCTCTTCGCCAGACTGAGGAGATGTTCCCGGTCTCCGGAAATCATGAAACCTCGAATCACGGCCCGTTTTGCGCTCGGATCATTGCTGTTCGCATAAATCTGCGCCAATAAATCCCCCGAGTGCTTTCCTCCAAAGGTACCCAGATATTCGATCGCTTTCCGTTGCAGCTCTGGATTACTCTGTCCGCTCGCTATCCTGCCAAGGACTTCCATCGCTTGGGACGATCCGCTCTGGGCCAGCACAAACAGCGCCTTTGATTTTTCCTTGGGGGTGCCTGGCCCGTTCAACACTTTCTCAAGCAACGGCATGGCGCGCTCAGGGTCGCTGTTCATCAGTCCGTGAATCGCCAGAATCTTCAAGTCTTCGCCGCCCTGTTCCGCCGGCTTTGCAGGCTGATCAGTGGACTGCCGCACTTCGATTTCCAGGGCGCTGGCGTCCTTTTGCCAGCGGCTTTGGGGAAAGCGCCGCTTCAGATCGGCGATGGCTGCGAGCGCCGCGTCGCGCTTGCCGCGCCTGTTCTCCGCGTAGGCTATCCAGTAAAGGGCCGCATCCGTTTGCGGGCCGTTCATGTCTGCCAGTTGCTTGAACTTGACTGCCGCCTGGTCGTAGCGGTCCTCATCCAAATCTTCGCGGCCGTCGTCGTACAATTCCTGAAGCTGTTCGACCTTTTCCTGAGCGCGGTCGCGTGCTTCCTGCTCCCGCTCGCGCTTTTCGTCTTCACGTTCCCTGGCTTCCTGCTCGCGTTCGCGGCGTTCCTGTTCCTTGTCCTGGGCCTCTTGCGGATCCTGCAGCGAGTCTGTAGACGGGGCCGGGATGGCCTTGAGCGCACGCGCGCGGGTAGCAGCCGGCGCCAGCATCAGGGCCGCAGTTGCGATCCAGGCCATGCCTGTCTTTCGAAATGGATTGCCGATGGTCATACTTTGTTCCTCTCTCCCTTTTTTGAATCGTTTTTTGCCGGCGCGGGCTCACTGGCCTCCTGCCGTTGTTGCAATTCCTTGTTGACCACTCGAACTTTGAACAGAATTCCGCGCGCCTCGATCTTCTTCTGGATAGCTTCGAGCTGTGCCGGCGTCACCTGATCGGGGCTGTGAGCCACATCGAGAAGCACGCGCTCGAGTTCGTCGAGCACGCTGGCGAGGCCCGCGTCGCCTTCTTGCAGAGCGGTCTGCCGGTACAAGCGATTTTCTTGCAGCAAATCTTCAGCGCGCCGCTGCTCGGCGGAGATGTTTACTTCTCTCTGCTTCGGATCGTTGGGAGCCGCGTTCGAAAGCTCCACAAGCATTCTTTCGGAGTGGCCCAGGTGTTCGCCAACGGCAACTACCAGAATGCGTTCTCGCACCTGTTCCTTGCTGGCGGTGTTATCACCGGGGTTGCTTCGGTTTGTGACACGCCCAGCAACGAACGCCCCGACAATCAGTGCCACGACCGCGCCCGCCGCCGCGAGCCGTCTTGGTTCCAGCCATGCCTGCCACCACCGCCCCGGTTTCTCCGCCAGACGCGGTGCAATTTCCTTCCACACCTGCCGCCCGTAATCAGCACCAGGATCCGGCACCGGCAGGGTATCGAGCGCAGCAAGCACTGCTTCGATTCGCTCAAGCTCCGCGCGGCACTCTTTGCAAGCGGCCAGATGCTCCGAAATTGGCAGTCGCTGTTCGGCGATTCCTTCGCGATATGCAATCAACTCTTCTTCCGTCATGTGTTTCATGATTCCGTTCCCATGGCGCGCGCCTGCGCTCTTGTTTGCACAACAGGCTGAAGCGCAAGCCGCAGTTTTTGGACCGCTCTAAAAACAGTATTCTTCGTCGCGTTCGAACTGGATTTCAAGACTGCCGCGATTTCTTCAATGCCGCAGCCTTCCCAATGCCGCATCACGAAAGCTGTTCGCTCCGCTTCCGAGAGAGCTGCGAGCGCCTGCTCCATTTGTTTTCGCAGCTCGATGCTCTGCGTCAACCGTTCCGGCGTTGGCGCCTCATCTTTTACGCGATTCAATGGATCGTCTTCCATACCGTCCTGGTCTTGCGTTCTCGGAGCCTCTCGCCGCGCGTCTTCTTTTTGCCGCTGGCGCATGCGGTCAATCGCATAGTTCGCCGCGATGCGATAGACCCACGTCCCGAAATTCGATCTCGCTGCGAACTGCCCCAGTTTTTGGTACCCGCGCAAAAAGGCCTCCTGAACCACCTCTTCGGCATCGTGCCGGTTCCCGGTCATGCGGTAGGCCAGCCGGAAAACGTTGTGGCTGTGCCGCTCGACAAGAACGCGATAGGCATCGCGATCCCCCGCGAGCGTGCGCTCCACGGCGATGGCGTCGCTCTCGGCGATGGCCTGGGTGCTATCGACGTTCTGTTGCATCCGATTCATTAGACAGGATTTGGGGCTTGCGGTTAGGTCGGGCTTAGACTCTTAGCCATCAACAAGATAGCGCGTTTTTGGGCCATGGAAGGGGGCTATGAGCAGGTTATGGACGAAATCGAGTCGTGTCTGGCAGCAAGTGGGGTCACCTGTTCCGAGTGTCGCAAGCCATGATTTGTTAGCTCTTTAGCTTAATTTCTCATTCGTATCGCAGCGCCACAATCGGGTCGACACGCATGGCCCTTCTCACCGGCACGAGACACGCCGCCAAAGCCACGCCGGCCAAGATAATTCCCACGCCGGCAAACGTCAGCGGGTCCGTCGCGCTCACGCCAAACAGCAGATTGGTCATCAACCGGGTAAGCCCAAATGCAGCCAAGAGCCCGATAACCACTCCAGCGAAGGTCATCTTCATGCTTTCGCCCAAGACCTCGCGCAGTACATCGCTCTGTTTTGCCCCGAGCGCCATGCGGATGCCAATTTCGCGCGTGCGCTGCCCAACCAGGTAGGAGATCACGCCGTAGATCCCCATGCTGGCAAGTCCCAACGCCAGCGCCGCGAAGACGCAAAGCACGAACATCGACACCCGCCGCGCCGCCAGCGAGTCCGCAATGATCTCTTCCATGGTCTGCACGGTGACCATAAGGTGCTCGCTGCTGATTTCTTTCAACGCCTTTCGAATGCCGCCGGCCGCGGCTTCTGAATTTCCCTCGAAGCGCACCAGCGCCCCAGTCCCACTGGACGACAAATGCATGATCTCGTCGGGGCCCTGCAAGTAGGAGGAATACATCTGCGCCCGGAGTGCTTGCTTGTCGTCCGAATCGAGCCCCCACTGTTTTACGTGTCCGACGACACCTACGATCTCCGCCAGCCCTCCCAGGGAAACGAGATTCAAGCGCTTCCCGATAGGGTCTTGATCGCCAAAAAACTTTCGCGCAAAAATATCGTCAATGACGACTACATGCTGCGAACGCTCACGATCTTGAGTCGTGAAAAACCGCCCGCGCTCCAGGGGAATTCCCATTACCTTCAAATAGTCTTCTTGAACGACGTAACTGATAGCCCAGCTCATGTCGCTCTCGCTCGCCGGTTTAGGCTGGCCTTCCAGCCAGAAGAGTTCCTCATCGTCGCTCGAAAGAGGCACAGCCGCCCAGGAAAGAGATACCGCCTTCACTCCTGGAGTCGTGCCTAGCTTGCCCTGAATCTCCCGCAGGGCCGCGCGAATCGCGTCGGCGCTGGCATCTCGCATCGAGGTTGGGAGGGCAACTCCGAACGTCAATACGTTGTGCGAATCGAAGCCGGGATCCACGCTCCAGAGCGCGTTCAGGCTGCGGATCATCAAGCCTGCCGCAATCAGCAGCACCAGCGCCATGGCCATTTCCACGACGACGAAAACTCCCTGCGCGCGCTGTTTTCCGCCACCGGACCCGCGGCCGCCTTCTTTCAACGTATCCTGCAAATTCGGCTTCGAAATTCGCAGCGCCGGCGCCAGACCAAACAAAATTCCGCAGAGCAGCACGATCCCCGCCGTAAACAGCAAAACTTTCCAATCCATCCCGACTTCGCTCGCGCGCGGCAATCCGGCGGGCAGATGTTGAAGCGCCACTTTCGTTCCCCACGCCGCCAGCATCAAGCCGAATCCGCCTCCCGCAATTGCGAGCAACATGCTCTCCGTCAAGAGTTGACGTACGATTCTGCCCCGGCCCGCGCCCAGTGCCGCGCGGACAGCAAATTCACGGTCGCGCCCCATCGAACGCGCCATCATCAGGTTGGCCACGTTCACGCAAGCGATCAGGAGAACAAATCCGACGGCAGCGAGCAACACCAGCAGCAATCGCTGCACATTTCCAACCATCTGTTCCTTGAGAGGGAAGAGTGTTGCGCCAATCCCTTTGTCGGCGTCTGGATAGGCTTCTGCAAGGTATCCAGTAACTCGCGCCATATCGGACCGCGCCTGCTGAATCGTCACGTTTGGTTTCAGCCGGCCAATTCCGTGGATTGACAGGCCCGCCATACGGAGATGTACTGCCGGATTCGACCATTGGCCGATGGGCACGTAGAGCTCGCTGGCGCGAAATAGTCCGATCTGCAGATTGAAATTCGCCGGCACCACGCCAACGATGCTGTAGCTCCGGCCTTCCAGATTGAGGCCTTTTCCCAGCACATCTGGTGCGGACGCAAACTTTCGGTTCCAGAATCCCTCGCTAATAAGCACCATGGGGCTCGCGCCGAATTCGTCTTCACCCTCTTCGAACAGCCGTCCGATCACCGGCTTCACTCCCAGCATGGGAAGAAAATCCGTGGAGACCAACTGTGCCTGCACCTGCTCAGGTTCGCCCGCACCCGTCAGACTGAACGAATAGCCGCGCGCGATTCCCATCATGGAAAACGTCGTGTTTTGCTTGCGCCAATCTTGAAAGTTCGGGAACGAAATCGATCCCGAATCAAAGTTCGGCTTGCTCTCGTGGAGCGTCACTAATTGCTCTGGCTGGGGATACGGCAGGGGATTGAACAGTACTCCGTTCACGACCGAAAACAACGCGGTGTTTGCGCCGATTCCCAGCGCCAGAGTCAGGATCGCCACGACTGTGAATCCCGGAGACTTCACCAGCATTCGTAAGCCAAATTGCAGATCTTGCATCAGCCGGTCAAGCGTTCCCCAGCCCCACATCTCCCGCGCGGTCTCTTTAACCAATCCCACATTTCCAAACTCTCGCCGCGCCGCCTGCTCCGCCTCTGTGGAGGTCTCCCCCCTTTCGACGTGCTCCTGTGCCGCCATTTTCAAATGGTTTTGCACTTCCTCTTCTAGTTCTGCTTCCTGCTTGCGCTTTCCAAGAAGCCGGCCAAGCCAACTCATCGCGGCACCTCTTCTTCCAATTTCCAATGTCTGATTTCCAGTTTCTACTCGTACCTCAGCGCCACCATTGGATCCACCCTCATCGCTCTTCGCGCGGGCACATAGCACGCAGTCAAGGCTACGAATCCAACAAGGATTGCTACGGTGAAGAAGGTCAGTGGATCCGTCGCATTCACGCCATACAGTTCACCCGACAAGATGCGCATCAGCGCGAAGGCGCCCGCCAAGCCCAACGCAATCCCCGCCAAAGTTAACCTCACACCTTCTCCGATCACGGACCGCAGCACGTCCCCTCCCTGCGCACCCAGCGCCATGCGAATGCCGATCTCTCGCGTGCGATTCGATACCAGAAAAGAAAGCACGCCGTAAATTCCGATCGTGCCCAGGACTAATGCTAGAGCGGCGAAAACCACCATGAGGGCCGTTGTGGATGCTGGCGTGGATACGACTTCCGACATCACTTCACCCATGGTCTTCACTTCACTGACCGGCACTTCCTGGTTCAGGGCGGCAACGGTGCCGCGAAGCATCGTCGCGATTTGCGAGGCGTCCGAAGCGGTTCGAATGGCAATGGTCATCTCTGCGGGGATTCGCCGGTCTTCGAGGGTAGCCGTCGAGTTGTACGGCACATACGCTGTGCCGCCGATCCAGTCGGGCGCGTTTCGCTGAAGATCGTAAGCGCGCACATTGGGAATCACTCCAACTATGGTGCGCCAGTCTTTGTCGTCGAGTAGCCGGATATGTTTCCCGATGGCGCTCTGATTCGGCCAGAAACGGCGTGCGGTCTCGTCGGTGACAATGGCTACTGGAGCTCCGGAGAGATCGGAATCGGTAAATGACCTGCCCATCAGGAGAGGGATACCCATCACGCGAAAGTATTCGGGGCTGACGACGGTCAGCCAGAACAGGGGCACGTCCTCACCGGCGGGAACGTCGAAGCCTTCGACATTAAGAGAGCGCTTGCTCACCCTTCCTCCGAGAGGAAGAGTGTTCACAAGCGCGGCCCCGCTCGTTCCAGGAAAGGCTTGAACCTGATCCTGTACGTTGCGATAAAAAGACAGGCAACGCTCTGCATCGCTGCAGAACGATTCATTCGGCGTGATGCGTGCGGTCAGGATGTGCTCCGGTCGAAAGCCCGGGTTCACATGCGATATCGCCCAAAAGCTCCGGATCATCAATCCAGCGGCGGTCACCAAGAGCACGGCAAAGGCAACTTCGGCGACCACCAATCCGCTACGCAAGCGCTGAGACACGGATAGCGACGTGCCGCGTCCGCCGGAGTTCAGAGATTCCGTCAGCACCCCGCCTGCGGAATGAAGCGCTGGAGCAAGTCCGAACACGACGCCTGTGAGCATGGCGAGCGCGCCCGTAAATGCCAGCACATGCCAATCCATGTTCGCTTCAGCCAAACGTGGCGTGTCCGCGGGCAGCACCGTTTTGAGGAGAGCAAGTCCCTCCTTCGCAAGTGCTAATCCCAGCAATCCCCCGAACAGAGCTTGCATTACGCTCTCGGTGAGAAGTTGCCGGGTAATTCGATGCCGTCCGGCGCCTAGCGCCGAACGGATGCTGATCTCCTTCTCTCGCGTCGCCGCGCGCGAAAGCGTCAGGTTGGCGACGTTGGAGCAAGCAATCAGCAGAATCAGTCCCACAGCTCCAAGCAAAATTAAGAGTCTCGCACGCACGTCGGCAACCATGCCGTTCTGCAGCGGCACAACGCTCACATTGGCATTCCAGCTGGCCGGCATCGGCCAGGGAAACAGGCTTCCAACATGCGACTGAAACATTCGTATCTCGGCTTGCGCCTGCTGGATCGTCGAGCCTGGACGTACCCGCCCAATTCCTGGCATGAAATCGCCGGCCCAAAAGTTCACCGTGTTTCGCGAATCATTGTGCAAAGGGATCCACACTTGCGTTTTGGTCGATGGAAAACGAAACTCGGCGGGCATCACGCCAATCACGTGGCGGCTCACTCCTCCCAACTCGATCGACCTCCCAAGGATGTTCGTATCGCCGCCAAAGCGCTCCTCCCAAAGCGCGCGGCTCAAAATTACGAAGTTGTCCTGACCGGGGATGTCCTCTCCCGGATAGAATGTTCGTCCCAACTCCGCGCGTGCGCCGAGGATGGAGAACAATTCCGCGGATACTGAAGTTCCGTTCAGGCGAACAGGCTCGCCGAGTCCGGTCAAGTTAAGTTCCTGGCCTTCAACGTAAGACCCCACATCCATCGTGCGCATTTGCGCTCTCATCGCCACAAACGCGCCTTTGGGATAGGTGCCCGTTACGCTGACGAGTTGATCTGGGTTGGGATAGGGCAGTGGCGCGAGCAGAATTCCATTCACCAGGCTGAAAATGGCGGCGTTGGCTCCGATGCCCAATGCCAGAGTCAATATAGCAATCGCGGTAAATCCGGGAGCCTTGCGCATCCTTCTCAAGCCATAGCGGGCGTCCTCGACAAACTCCTCCAGCCACCGCCATCGCCTCATGTCTCGCGCGACTTCCTTCACCAATCCCACGTTCCCGAATTCTTGCCGGGCGGCACGCGCCGCCTCGCTCTCTTCGGCGCCTCTTTCCACACGCTCCCGCGCCGCCATTTCAAGATGGCTCCGCACCTCTTCCTCCAATTCCTCTTCCCTCTTCCGTTTGCCAAAGAGTCCACTCATCCAGCTCATCGCAGAATCCTCTTCTTCCAATTTCTAGTTTCCACTTTCTATTCGTATCTCAGCGCCACCATCGGATCGACGCGCATCGCCCGCCGTGCGGGAATGTAGCTTGCGAGCAGGGCCACGCCTGTAAGCAACACCGATACCGTGCCGAGTACGGCGGGATCGGTTGGGCGAACTCCGTAAAGCAGGCCACTGAGTAGTCGGGTGACACCTATCGAGCCCGTGATCCCGAGCAGGATCCCCAGTAGGACCCAATGCATGCTCCCGCGTAACACCAGGCTCAGCACATCGTTGCTGCGTGCGCCGAGGGCCATACGAATGCCTATCTCTTGAGTGCGCTGCGTTACCGAATAGTTTGCGACTCCCGCGATTCCCACTGCCGCCAAGACCAGCGCCAGCAATGCGAACGCGGACAGCAGCAGCATTGGGAATCGCCGCGAACCGGTCGAACCGCGCACGATTTCTTCCATCGCTTCGACTTGTGAAACGGGCCGGTCAGGTAAGACCTCCGCTAAGGCCTTCTTTACCGGTGCCGCGAACGCGGCGGGTGCGCCAATCGTGCGTACGACAATGCCCATCACCGGCCACCCCGCCTGGGTGTAAGGCCGGAAAAATTGACGCCGCACCGGCTCATCCAGTCCCCGGTAACGCACATCACCAACCACTCCCACCACCGTCAGGCGCGCACCGTTCGAGTCCCCGAGTCTGATGGCTCTGCCGACCGGGTCCTCCTTAGGCCAGAAAGTGTGCGCCATAGTCTCATTGATGACGATCACTCCGGCCGACCCGAGCGTATCCTGATGCGTGAACTCTCGCCCTTTCAGGAGCGGAATACCCATAGTTCGGAAATAGTTCGGGCAAGCGACGCTATAGCCTGCGCCCGGCAGGTGTCCTGGCTCGGCGGGAGGTTGACCTTCGATCTGAAAACCTCGCCCGGCATCTCCTTCGAAGGGCAGATGAGCAACAGCGCCGACGGACGCAATACCCGGCACGGGGCCCACATGCGACTCGAGGTCTTGGCAAAAGCGCGGGAGTCCAGGCGGGCCATTGTAGAGCTCTTCTTGCGGAACCGACATTTGCATCGTAAGCACATTTTTCGGGTTCAGCCCAGGATCGACGCCCAGTAGCCGTGCCATGCTTTCGATCATGAGCCCGGCACCGCACAGCAGAACCAGCGCCAAAGCCACTTCGGAGGCTACCAGTGCGTTGCGTAGCCGGCTCCGTCCTCCCTCCGTTGATCCGCGTCCGCCTTCTTTGAGAGGCTCGTTCACTTTGCCGCGCAGTGTATTGATAGCCGGCGCCAGACCAAACAGAACGCCCGCCAGGAGGCAAACGACCAAGGTAAATCCGAAGACGCGGCCGTCGATAGCGACGGACTCGATCTCGCGCAGCGGAAGGTTCAAGTTATCGAGCTGGAAGAAATGAAACAGCAGTCCATTACCCCAGGCCGTGAGAGGCAATGCGGCCGCCCCGCCCAATACTGCCAGCAGCAAGCTTTCCGTCAACAACTGACGCACCACGCGGAAGCCCGGAGCGCCAAGAGCACGACGAATCGCGAATTCCTTCTGGCGCGCTGTACCGCGGGCCAGCAGCAGGTTGGCGACGTTAGCGCAAGCAATGAGCAGCACAAATCCAACGGCTCCCATCAGAGCCGTCATCGCTGTTTTCAGGCTACCCATTTCGAACTCAGGCAGGGGCGTCACAGTTGCGCCCATCCCGGCATCTTCTGTTGGGTAATGTTGCACCAAGCGGCCAGCGATGGTTTCCATTTCTGTCCGCGCCTGAGCCACAGTCACGCCAGCCTTGAGGCGGGCGATGGCAATGAAACTGTTTTCGTCGCGGCCGTAGTCTGTTTTGTTATATCCCACGGGCACCCATAACTGGCGTGCCTTGCTCCAGAACTGCCAGTGGAATTCGCGCGGCATCACTCCCACCACGGTGAAGTCCTCTCCGTCAATCTTGATGGTCCTGCCCAGGAGTTGAGGATCGCCGCCGTAACCTCGTTCCCACAAACGATAACTCAGAACGACTTCATGGTCTTTGCCCGGTAGTTCTTCCTCGGTTAGAAACGTACGTCCGAGAAGAGGTTTCACACCCAGCACGGAAAAGAATCCTGCCGACACGCGCAGGCCGGATACTTGCTCTGGCTCTTGGTTATTTCCTGTAGCGGAAAGGTTGTAGCCACGTCCGGCGGAATCAAAGATGGCCATGTCCTCGAAAGAGTGGCTTTGCCGCTTGAAATCCCAAAAATTCGGCGCGGACACGATGTTTATATTGTTTGGCCCCTTGCCAAACGTCTCCCATACCAGCACGAGGCTATCCGGGTTCGGAAATGGCAGCGCTCTCAGGAGAGTAGCGTTCATCACGCTGAAAATGGTTGT
>Ga0137403_10003772_pt1 | contig 18086 bp, 13 predicted proteins | sample CZOMad2_1_16fung_FD_122057 | JGI IMG/M metagenome (GOLD analysis project Ga0137403, IMG submission 122057) | Vadose zone soil fungal communities from Angelo Coast Range Reserve, California, USA - CZOMad2_1_16fungal (Hybrid Assembly) | ecosystem: Environmental > Terrestrial > Soil > Vadose zone...
GGCACGGTCTGGTTCACGATCTTGATCATGCCGCCGCCCACCAGCTTTTTGTATTTCACCAGCGCCAGGTCAGGCTCCACGCCGGTGGTGTCGCAGTCCATCATGAAGCCGATGGTCCCCGTGGGCGCCAGCACCGTGACTTGCGCATTGCGATATCCGTTGCGCTCGCCCAGGGCGAGAGCTTCGTCCCAGCACTGTATGCTGCCTTCAAGCACCGCGGCGGGAACGTTTTCCTTATTGATCTTATTGACCGACGCGCGGTGCATGCGGATCACGTCCAGGAACGGCTCGCGATTGCTGTACCATCCCGGACATGCGCCGCCGGTGACATCCTGTGGTGAAACGCGTGAGCTTGCCGCGGCAAGCTGTGGGCACTGGCCAGCGATCCGCGCCGATTGCAAGTAAGCTTCCCCGCACATGATCGCAGTAACGCACGCAGCGTAATCGCGTCCGGCGTCAGAGTCGTAGGGCAGGCCGCTGGCCATCAGCAGCGCTCCCAGGTTGGCATAGCCCAGACCCAAAGGACGATAGTCATGCGAATTGCGCGCGATTGACTCCGTCGGATATCCGGCGTTATCGACCAGGATCTCCTGCGCGGTAATCATCACGTCCACGGCGTGACGATACGCAGGCACGTCAAACTCGCCATTCGCCTTGAGGAACTTCATCAGGTTGAGCGACGACAGGTTGCAGGCCGAGTCGTCCAGAAACATGTATTCGCTGCACGGATTGCTGGCATTGATGCGGTCCGTATTTTTCGACGTATGCCACTTGTTGATGGTCGTGTCGTACTGCATGCCCGGATCGCCGCACTGCCACGTGGCTTGTGCGATCTTGTTCATCAGGTCGCGGGCTTTGTAGGTCTTCATCACCTGCTTGCCTTTAACGGCGCGGGTGGAAAATTCGCCATCACGCTCCACCGCAGACATGAACTCGTCGGTCACGCGGACAGAGTTGTTGGCGTTCTGGAAAAAGATGGAGCTGTAGGCGTCAGAGTCGGGCGACGAGCCGTCATAACCCATCTCAATCAGCGCCCACGCCTTGGCTTCTTCCTTGGCCTTGCACTCGATGAAGTCCACGATGTCAGGGTGATCGACGTTCAGGATCACCATCTTGGCCGCGCGACGCGTCTTGCCGCCGGACTTAATCACGCCGGCAAACGCGTCAAAGCCTTTCATAAAGCTGAGCGGGCCGCTGGCCGATCCGCCACCGGAGAGCTCTTCAGTCGAGCCACGCAGTGCGGAAAGATTTGTTCCTGTGCCGCTGCCCCACTTGAACAGCATGCCTTCGGTCTTGGCCAGGGTCAGGATGGAATCCAGCGAATCTTTTACTGAGTTGATGAAGCAGGCGGAGCATTGCGGCGCTTTGTAGCCGGTGGTGGAAAACTCCACGGTGCCTTTCTCGATGTTCCAGTGCCAGTTCTGCGCGTCAGAGAGTGGCTCCAGCCGGTCACAGCCTACGTTGAACCATACCGGCGAATTGAACGCCGCTTTTTGCTGCACCAGAATGTGGACCAACTCGTCGTGGAACGTGTCGCGATCTTCAGCGGTGGCGAAATAGCCCTGCTGCCAGCCCCAGTCGCGGATGGTTTCAGCCACGCGCTGAATCAACTGGCGCACGCCGGTCTCGCGCTGTGGCGTGTTGAGCGTCCCATGCAGATATTTGCTGGCCACAATGTTGATGGCGGTCATTGACCAGTCCTTAGGCGACTCAACGTTGCGTTGCTCAAAAATGCTGTTGCCCTTGGCATCGGTGATGCTGGCCGTGCGCAACTCCCATTCCACTTCGTCATACGGCGAAACGCCGGTGCGCGTGAAATAACGCGGGAATTTCAGCCCGGGAGCCGCTTGTCCCGCTTGCCCCGAAGCCGGCTGCTCTGTTTGTGTTCTTGTGTTTTCCTTCATGACCTTTGCGCCTGTTTCCGCCATCTCATTTTCTCCGATTCGCTTTGATGTCCGCGATGTTGCATGGCACTAGTTTGCCCGTGGTCGATCTGTTGCTCCGCCGCTTGTCTTAGAATCCTGCTGGAATTGCCTTCCCGAGTTTTATCCCGTGGGTCACGCGATCGACCGCGCGCTCCGCTACGGTTTTTAAACCGCCGACTTGCGGTTCCGCGACACTGGCGACAGCCGCTGTCGCCACAGCCGTTGTGGGCTCCGCCGCCGCCGCCGGCATTTGCTCCGCCGCCGCCGGCTTCTGTTCAAATATGTGTGACGCTACTTCCCGTTGCGTGCTCAGCCAGTTCTTAAGCGCCGTGGCTGCTGCCCGTCGATCAGCAATGCTGGGCGCAATGGCATAGCGCACGTAGACCCGCACCTGCGCCATCTTCTCCCGCCACGGACTTCCGGCCGCAAACAGCCGGCTCATCGCGCGCGAAAGGTCTTCGGCCTCGGCAACCTCAAATACCGCCAGCATGCGGCGTGACTGCGGCCCCACCGCTTGGACGACTTCTTCCGCCAAGGCAAACACTCCGGGCTGGCTGGGGACCAGGAGCAGTCCAAAGCTCGATTCGCAATGGAACCAACGTGACCAGTTCATTTCCATACGTCTATTCCCCCAAAGCACGGTTAAGCAGCACCGGTGGGCCCGGCGATGCGCACACAAAAATTATGAAGTTCACCGCGATTATTGTTTCCGGCGGCACCTCTGACGCCGAGTGTATTTAGTGTGTCTGTGACCCGTTTCTGGTTTTCTCCGGGTTCGGCCAGAACAACCTTGGTGTTGGAAACTTACGCCTGTATATAGTGCGTGTCAAGAGTCTTATACAATCTATTGTACCTTAGCCGTCAAAACCCTGCCACACGACTCAAGTAGCTTGTTTCCCGTCTTTTACCGGAATGCGCCGGTATTCTGGGTGGTTTCTCCCTTGGTACATCGGGGATTTTTATCCACAAGTGGATCTCGCCCCCGGCGGCTTGGGCGCGATCAAGTGGGATTGTTGGCTGGTGAAAACTCTGAACAAAGCGGCTTGCAACTGGTACTTGGAATCTACGCGCTGCCGCGAAGGATCGCAATGCCGCAGAATGGTGCAGCGTTGTGGATTGTGTGGATAACGAAGCATCTAGCAACTAGCGATGGGGCGATTCGTTTTTGTGAGATTCCGGAAGTTGCTTAAACACCTTCAAAGCTTTACCATGTGACAACCAGAGTAGGTGGATATGCGTGCCCATGCTCCTGCGTTTCTCTGTGCTATTTTCCTGCTGTGTTGTAGCTCTCTCGGTTATTGCCAGAACCACCAGGTCGCAATCGGAGACCTGAATGGTGACGGTAAACCTGACATAGTTGTCGCTAATCCATCTCTAAACAACGTTGGCGTATTTTTGAACACTGGTAACGGCACTCTTGGACCGGGAGCATTTCTGGCCGTATCCGGCAGACCGGACTCGATTTCCCTGGCAGACATCAACGCGGACGGGCATCTGGACCTTCTTTTGGTAGTAGTTGGTTCCGGCACAAGTCAGCTCCAGGTCATGCTGGGCGATGGCCATGGCGGTTTTGCGGCGCCGATTGCGGTGCCGACGGGTAGTGTGGCTCCGATTACAAACACCATCATAGCTGACTTCAATGGCGACGGCATTTCCGATATTGCCTTCGGCATCAACGCAGGGTCGCTCCAGATAGCCGTCATCTTCGGCGACGGCCACGGCGGATTCTCGGCTCCCCGATTGATCGCTGCCGGCAACGACACTACGAGCGCCGTCGAGCTGCTCCTTCTGGATGCTAACAAAGACGGCAAGCCTGATCTGATCGTAAATACCTCAAGGGTGTCAGCCGGTGTTCATGAGTCTTTCTTGCTAATCAATGATGGCAAGGCCAACTTTAGTGTTTCTCAACTCAGCACTGCCCCTCCCAACAACGATATCGCTGGGTTCGTCACGGCCATCGGGGACTTTAACGGTGACGGCAACCCGGACCTGCTTTTTGCCACCGGCGGTGCTGACATCATCATGTTTGGCGACGGCCAGGGCGGGACCTTGTCCGTGTCCCCCTCCCGGCTTCTGCTCGGAATTCCCGTCCCTCAGGGCTTTGCCGCGGCGGATGTTGACGGCAATCAGACCATCGATGTGGTCTCCTCCTCCATCAGCAGCTATTTTCCAGGAAATGGGCACGGAGGGTTTGGCGATCCGATCTCGCTGGGCTTCCCGCAGGGTTCTACTCTGATTGCTGTTGCCGATATGAATGGAGACGGCAAACCGGACTTTGTGCTTCAATCCGGCACCAACGTTTCCGTGATGTTGAACAGTCTCACGGCCCCGGCCACGTTTTCGGCTTCCACCCAGACTCAACTCTCGTCGTCGGCTGCCACTACCAGTGTTGGCCTCCCCGTCACCTTAGCTGCTTCAGTGAACTCCTACGGCGGAGTGCCCACCGGCACCGTCACTTTTTTTGACGGAGCACAATCGGTGGGCAGCGCCACAGTCGACATCTACGGGAATGCGGCGCTGACCATCTCGTTCTCCGCCGCGGGTCTCCACAATAACCTGACCGCCAGCTTTGCCGGCACAATGGATGCCGCGACCAACACGGTTTTTACGAACAGCAACACGCAAGCCTCTCCAAGTTCTATCTCTGTAAACACCTCGCAACCCATCGCATCAGCGCCCACTGTCGCGTTGTCGGCTCTTCCGAATCCGGCTCGCGTGCGTAATTCCGTGACGCTCACTGCGAACGTCACAAGCTCTTCCGGAACCCCCACCGGCAGCGTTGTCGTGCGGGCCGATGGAGATGTGCTGGCCTTGTTTCCGGTGGGTCAGACTGCCAGCGTCATTTTTCCCACTGTTGGACTGCACAATCTCCAGGCCACCTACGGAGGCGATGCCACGTTTCCTCAGGCCACATCGCCGACGCTTGTTGAAGATATCCGGGTCTCGGTTCCCGGGGATTTCACCGTGGACGCGTCTCCGCAAAGTGCAACCATCAAGGCAGGTCAGACCGCCACTTTTACGATCACAATAAATCCGGTGAATATGAGCTCGAGCGTGAGTTTTTCCTGCAGCGGACTGCCCGCGGCTTCGAGTTGCACGTTCTCACCCGCCAGCCTTACTCCTAACGGCAGCCCTGTCTCCACCACGCTCACCATCAGCACCACCGCGCCAAGTTCCGCTACTGTTCCAGTCGCGCGACTGCATCCCTGGAACTTTGCGTGGTCGGTTGCAATAGTGTTGGGTTTGCTGGTGGCAGGCAATTTTCAGACGACCCGAAAAGGCAGGCGCCGCTGGCGCGCTCTTGCCGGCATGGCTGTCGCGTTGTGCGTCGTGAGTTGCGGCGGGGGAGGTCCTCCGGTCACAAACCAAAATAATGGTACGCCTGCCGGGACCTCAAGCATCACAGTCACGGCCATTTCAGCCACGAGCCATACCGCAGCGCTGACTGTGAATGTGACCCCATAGCTCCGCGGAGCAGGTAAGGTTACTCTCATTTGCTGCGCAGAATGTTCTTCCTCAGGCTGCGGATGAATAGGGGCGATTTACTGAAAAAAGTCCCGATCTTAGCCAATCCAGCAGCAGTAACCACTGCGGTCACATGTGCATCTATCTAAGTAGACATGAGATTACAAATGGAATTGAAAAGCAGGCCGCAGCACGCCTCGCGGCTTAATGGAGTTGTTTTTGGAGTGGCCTTGTTATGGCTGGCCACGTCAGTACTGTTGCTTATGCTGGTTTGGACCGGCTCAACGCGTGAACGTCAACGTAAAGATTCACACCAGCAATTGGCCCGCGTGCATCAGGCCGCGGTTACCTCTTCCTTTCGATATTGATTTCGTACTTTCTGGGGCAGATGTGAAGCGCCGAGTCCACAGGCGCGCGCATCCGCCCGTTCGCTTGGGCCGCACTCCGTGAAATGGCTTTTGATATATTTTCTCCGGTGGCTGTCGCGATGAAACGGTCCTGCCGAAGAGACAATGAAGTCATGGAGGGCGAGGCCGATTAACGCGCCTTGGCCCGTGGCGTCAGGGCTGAGCATGATTGCAAGAAACGAATATGCGTAAGCGGTTTTGGAGCGAAGCGACAAAATGAAAAGCATCGCTGTTGTCCCCGGGGACGGTATTGGCAAAGAGGTTATTCCCGCAGCCCTGAAGGTGGTTGAAGCCACCGGCGCGGCAGTTGACTTCACTATATTTGACTGGTCGGCTGACCGTTACCTGAAAGATGGGACCACTATCCCGCCGGATGGCTTCGCTATGCTGGCGCGCGATTTTGACGCCATCTTCGTCGGCGCGCTGGGCGATCCCCGCGTACCCACCAATATTCATGCCAAAGAAATCCTGCTGGGCATGCGATTCAAGATGGATCTCTACGCCAATGTGCGTCCGGTCAAACTACTGGACGAAGCCCTGTGCCCGCTCAAAGGGGTGAAGCCGGAACACGTGGATTTTGTGGTGGTCCGCGAAAACACTGAAGGCCCTTACGTTGACGCAGGCGGCGTGCTCAAGCAGGGAACCGCCGACGAGATTGCTACTCAGGAAGACTTCAACACCCGTAAGGGCGTAGAGCGTGTAATTCGATTTGCCTTTGAGCTGGCGCGCAAGCAGGGCCGCAAAAAGGTTCTGATGTCAGACAAATCCAATGTCATGACTTTTGCCGGCGGCCTGTGGCAGCGGGTGTTCAAGATTGTGGCAGCCGACTATCCGGAAATTCAGCCTCAGCACATGTACGTAGACGCCCTCTGCATGCACATGGCGCGCGATCCAAAACAGTTTGACGTGATCGTCACCAACAATATGTTTGGCGACATCATCACCGACCTGGCGGCGGCCCTTCAGGGCGGGCTGGGCATGGCCGCCAGCGGCAACATCCATCCCGGCAAGACGTCGATGTTTGAGCCGGTACACGGCTCCGCGCCCCCTTTTGCAGGAAAGAACATCGCCAACCCCATTGGAGCGATCTCCACAGCGGCCATGATGCTGGAGTATCTTGGCTTCGCCAAAGAATCAGAACGGATCAACCAGGCCGTGCTGGAAGCCGTTCAGCAGAAGAAGACTACGGCTGACATCGGCGGAACCCTGGGGACGAAAGAAGCGGCGGAGTGGATTGCTAATGCCGTCGCCCCAGGAGCATCTTAACCACAAAGAAAGCAAATGAGAACTGCGAATGGCTAAATGAAGCGACGAATGTCTCTTTGCTGTTCATCGGTTAGATACTTTTTTCCAAATATGAAGATGGTGCCCTTAGCATAAAACATAAATACTCGCTTATTCTCGCCTTTTAAGTGCACCTCACTCCATGCCACGCGCCAACTACACGAATCACCACTTACCATGAATCCCTTATCATCAAGGTCGGCTTGATAACTTTTGCCAGCTAATTCGGATTGTGGATAGGCCTTGCGAAAATAGCGCTGAGGGAACAGGTTTGTAATTCCCACAAAAATAAAATGGGCTGCTACCAACAAAAGTAACAATGGCCCTAAATCTGGGTATCGAAAGAGGGCAATAAGACCGAAAACCATACCCAGTAACATATAACCGAGCGCCCTTTTAATGAGCCTGCGCTTGTTTTTTGCTGTATGCAACGCAATTTGCGCAGCAACAAACTCATCAGCGGGAATTTCATAATTAAATTGCATATACGAGAGGATTTTCCGCTGCTTTATGCGATTAGGCAAGATTACTCTTGGGGCTGTGCCGTTCATGGAATAACGGGGCTGAAGCCCGGGAAGGAATCTCCCTAAAGAACCTTCCGTCCAGAATTTCGCCTGCAAGAAACTTCCGCCACGTCGTTCTTCTATTTGGCATAGAATCTCTTTCCATCCCCCGATTCGGCCGCCCATGATCGACCAAAAAAGGACGTGCACCTATGCGGGTATTTCTGACTTTTCTGCTTCTACTGGCCAGTGCCGCTACCGGACTGACCCAAAAATCTCCAAACCAAACTGAAGCCAAATCCAGCGCCAGCCATGACGACGCTGCAGCTCTGACCATCTACAACCAGTCTTTTGCTGTAGTACGGCAAACGCTGCCACTGGACCTGAAAAGCGGCACAAACCAGATTGAAATCACCGACATCACATCGCACCTAGAGCCGGATTCGGTCATTCTGCGCGACCTGAAGAACGGCCGCGATCTGCGCATTCTGGAGCAGAATTACCGCAGCGACGTGGCATCGCAGGGCCGGCTGCTGGCTTTGTATGAAGGCAAGACGATTGAGTTTCTGGTGCCGGATAAAGACGGCAACCGCAGGCTGGTACCGGGAAAAATTATTCGCAGCGGATACACGCCGCACTATCAGGCATACAGCGCGTACGATCAGCAGTATTACCAGGCGCAGCAGGCATATGTCGCCGCCGGCAACGGTGAGCCGATCATTGAAATCGACGGCAAATTGCAGTTTGGGCTTCCCGGGCAGCCTATTTTTCCCGCGCTGAGCAATGACACGATTTTGAAACCTACGCTGTCCTGGCTGTTGCACAGCGACCGCCCCGGAAACACCAACGCGGAATTCAGTTATGTTACCGGCGGCATGAGCTGGCACGCCGACTACAACGTGGTGGCGCCCGTCAGCGGCAACCTGCTGGATATTGTCGGCTGGGTGACGCTGGACAACCAGACCGGCAAAACGTTTCCGAACGCTCACATCAAGTTGATGGCCGGCGACGTAAACAAGCTTCAGTCGGGGATCGGCGGACCAGTTTCCGAATCTTTCGGCATGGCAGCGAAAGCCGATGCTTTCGTGCCTGCTGTCACGGAGCGCAGCTTCGATGAATATCATCTTTACACCCTGGAGCGCCCCACCACGCTTTATGACCGCGAGACCAAGCAAGTGGAGTTCGTGCGGGCGTCCGGCGTTCCTTCCCAGCGGATCTACGTCTATGACGGCGTCAAGATTGATCAGAACTATCGCAACTATCCTATGGAAAACATCCGCGACATGGAGAACTTTGGAGTCCAATCGAATCCGAAGATCTGGGCCATGGTGGAGTTCAAGAACGGCAAGGAGAACCATCTCGGCATGCCTCTGCCGAAGGGCCGAGTGCGTTTCTACCGTCGCGATACTGACGGCCAGATGGAGTTCACCGGCGAGAACCTGATCGACCACACACCCGGCGACGAGACCATCCGCCTCTACACCGGCAACGTGTTTGACGCGGTGGGCGAGCGCAAACGCACGTCCTACCGGATTGACCGCAATGCGCACTGGGTGGACGAGAGTTTTGAGATCAAGCTGCGCAACCATAAGAAGGAACCCATGGAGATTCGGGTGGTGGAGCATCTCTACCGCTGGACGAACTGGGATATTCCAAAAACTTCAGATCCGTTCAATAAACTGGATAGCAAGACTATCGAGTTTCGGGTCCATGTTCCGGCCGACGGAGAAAAAGTGCTGAGCTATACCGCGCATTACAGTTGGTAATCGCTGGAAAGCGCCAGCTCCGCATTTTTCATTGAAACGCTTTGCCAGGCTGGCGCACTACCTTAAACGAGAGGGGACTCGTCATGGCGCAACATCGCTCGGTGGGACCATTGTTCAGTCTGGCGGGCGGGCAGACTGCTTTCTGGAGCATCAGTTACGGTACCGGCCAGGACGTTGGCATTGTGACCGCTGCACCCAACATTATTGATGACGTCTTAGGCGTGGTCCGTTTAACGGCCCAAAACCAGGGTCTAGGCGCAACCAGTGATTCCCACAATTTCTACACGGTTGAGATCCACAATCCGGGCACTGCGCATGTTGCTCATAATTTGAACCTCCAGGATTGGTTGTGACCATGAAAGTTCACGTAATCAGCGCGCGAGGAAAACTGGTGGGGACATTCATCCCGCAGCAGCTCCAGCCTTCTGATCCCAAAACTCCCATCTGCACGCCCGTCGCAGGCCGCGGCCAGAAGCTGCATCAACTTGAGATCGAAAATGCCGAGTCGTATTACGAGGAACGCCGGTTGGCTGACCTGCATAAGATCGTGAAAAAGAAACTGAAGCTGAAGTAGTTTTCTCCTACGGACCGAGATCGGATAAAACAAAAGCTAAACGTTCAGCCATTCACTTGCAATTGTTTTCATTTCACAGATTATTTTCTGCAATTCCGTACTTTTCGTATTCACGTGCCAACTATGGTTTGCTATCCTGTCTATGCGTAGGAGTAACGCCCAATGAAATGCACTATCTACAACTCGGTGCGGAGGCTGACAGACCTAGTCATAGGTTCTGATAGCCTGTGGGCGTTTGAACATCTTTCCAGCTAACCTCAGGCGTGTCAGTCCTACGCAAACAGACCCAAACTTGAGCAAAGCTGCAAGCTATTGAGCCTGCAAGCCTAACCTTTGTATTTCATAACTTGGCTATGAACCCGCCTGGGTGGCGAAGGTCGCGGTTACTTCATTTGGTAAGTGGCATACCGTGGCCGCTTGTTCCCCCAGTTTGAACGCAAGCAGCCGCGAGCGTTAGCGCGAGCCTGCTGCCGAAATCCTTGAGCGAAGCGAAGGATCTGCTCAAGCGATTGCTAAGGAACTAAGCTTCGCGGTTCTCTTTACCAGGGCGACGCGCCCTGCTCATACATATCGGTCAGTGGCGTAGATTGCGGATACTTCGTCGGTTGGCGGTCGCCGTAAGACGGCCGTGGTGGTTCAAATCCGCCAGTCAAACCGAATTTGTTAGTTTCTTGACCATGTATCAGACGGGAGCAGGATCAGTTAACACCCTGCTCCCATAACAGCAGTTTAAGACGTTGGAATAAGTTTCATCGGTGGTGAAGACCAGGGTTACATCGCCTGTCCGTAGGTGCGGGCCCGGCCACCCATCGCGCGCAACAGTGGCGCGATGGTGAAAAGGCCAAATCCCGCCGGCATCTCGAGTGCCGTAGTTTCAAACCAAGAACGACGGACCACTACACCCAGGTTGATTGTTCCCCGTTTGGAATTTGTTTCCAGCGTTAACTGCTTAAGGATTGTAAAAACTAGACTCGCGGCGAGGCCGACTCGCGCGCCGAGCCGCCTGCCAAAGACGCAAGTGGAAGTTGTACTCGTGATCGCTGTGGAGCGGTTTGGAGCGCAGCGACAGAAATGAAGATTTGCCGGTGGTGAAGACATGGGTTACTTCGACTGTTAATCGGGAGGTCGCGGGTTCGAATCCCGCCGTCGATCGCTGCCAAGCGGTAGATGTAGCTCAGTGGCAGAGCGCCATACCCGGTCGCTGGTTCCCCGGCAATGAGTTTTCGATTGTTCGTCGGTGGTGAAGATGAGAGTTACTTCGGATAGAGCGCCTGGTTATCCAGGAGGCCGCAGGTTCGATTCCTGCCGCTGTTCGTGATTTGAATGGCGTAGCTCAGTCAAATACTCTTGTCGACTGGTTCCCCGGCGAAAATCCTTCCTGTAGAGACATAGCATGCTACGTCTCTACCCAACTCCGCAGCAAATGCTGCTTAGAAAGAAAGATATGAGCCTGAGAAAGGTTTATGGTGGAACGCCCATCGGCAATGAATCGCGCTGTGACACGTGCACGCATGCGCGAATTATCCAGGGCTACGCCGAAAGCGAACGCATTGTCATTTGCACGGGCATGTACGATCCGATACGCGTTCCGTTCAAGGTCTTGCAGTGCACGGACTATGAAGATCGGCGTTTGCCTGATTATGAAAACATGAAAGAGATCGCCTGGCAGATCAGGAGCAAAAGCGCAGGCTGTGTCGCGGGATTCGTTACGATGCCCGAAGAAACGGATTCGCAAGATGAGCAGAGCGAGGCACAACCGGAAGAAGTTCCGGCTGCGTCAGAAACCAAATAATTTTCCGTTGCGATCTTTGTGCCCGTTGCGGTGCGACGTCGCAGCGCGGTAACACTACACTGGAGGAAAAACAATGGCTCGCTTGAACGTACTCAACCTGAGCGGACTACCATGGATGAAGGCCAAGCAGACGCACGAGGGCGCGCCGGGAAAGCATATCTCTGCCGAGCAGGAGCTGCGCCGGTCTGTGCTGGCGTGCATGCTCTGGGAGAACCAGTTTTATGAGGATGGCGTGGCCATCGCGGGGCGCATCCGCGAGCTGGTGCCCAAGGTTGCCGCCGAGAAGGTAGCCGCGCTGGCTGTGGAGGCCCGCGAGAAGATGAAGCTGCGTCACGCGCCGCTGTTGCTGGTGCGTGAGATGGCCCGTCTCGCCACGCACCGCCAGTTTGTCGCTGAGACGCTGCTGCGCGTGATCCAGCGTGCCGACGAACTCTCTGAGTTCGTGGCTCTTTACTGGAGCGATGGCAAGCAGCCTCTGTCCGCGCAGGTGAAGAAGGGCCTGGCTGCGGCCTTCACCAAGTTTGACGAGTACGCGCTGGCCAAGTATGACCGCGCTTCTCCGGTCAAGCTGCGTGACGTGCTCTTTCTCTGCCACGCCAAGCCGGTGGATACGGTGCAGGCTGAGCTGTGGAAGCGTCTTGTTGCCGGTGAGCTGGCCACGCCCGATACCTGGGAAGTGGCTCTCTCAGCTGGCGTCGATAAGCGCGAGGCGTGGGAGCGTCTGCTTGCGGAAAACAAGCTGGGCGCGCTGGCCCTGTTGCGGAACCTGCGCAACATGGCGGAGGCCAAGGTGGATGAGCAGTTGGTCCGCACAGGCCTCTCGCGTATGAAGACGGAGCGCGTGCTGCCGTTCCGTTTTATCGCTGCTGCGCGTTACGCGCCGCAGTGGGAGCCGGAGTTGGAGAAGGCGATGCTTCGTTCGCTGGAGGGACAGTCCAGGCTGCCGGGTAAGACCGTGCTGCTGGTGGACGTCTCCGGTTCGATGGATGCGCCACTCTCTCGCCGTGCGGAAATGCGCCGCAATGACGCCGCCTACGGGCTGGCGGTGTTGCTGCGCGAGATCGCGGAGCAGGTGAGCATCTATACCTTCTCTGACAAGCTGGTGCGCGTGCCTTCGCGCCAGGGCTTTGCCTTGCGTGACGCCATGAACGCCAGCCAGCCGCACAGCGGAACTTACCTAGGAAAGGCGCTGGGTGAGATCGACGAGAAGTACGACCGCTTGATCGTGATCACGGACGAGCAGTCGTACGACGCCGTTCCCAACCCCAAGGCGCGCGGCTATGTGATCAACGTGGCCAGCTTCCAGAACGGCGTGGGCTACGGCAAGTGGGTGCACATCGATGGCTGGAGCGATTCGGTGATCGAGTACATCCGCGCAGCCGAGCCGGCGCTCGAATAACTTACACCCACGGGCGATCTTCGGAATGAGGATCGCCTTTTTTGCCGTCCATCGGAAAACACCTTTTGAAACACAGAGGAACGGAGGAAGCGGAGGATCGCGCGCAACGAGAGGAAGAAGTCTCGGCGATTTTTGGCAATCATAGCAATTCTGGCAATTAAGCCGTTTGTTGCTACCATAAATATGGAGCCGCTGTTTATTGATCCCATGAGAAAGCTTTCGCGCGCATTGTTTTCCGCAATCCTGCTTTTCTGTTTGTTCGGATTTGCGCAAACCATACAGCCAACGCCGCCGCAGCCCACGGCTTCGCCCGCGTCCACCCCGCAGCAACCGCTGCCTTCAGGTCCGTCACAACCATCTGCAGCTCCGCAATTGAGTACGCCGCCCGCACAGCCGCAAAGCGCGCCATCGCGCAACCGCGTTGAAGTCGAACCGGTTGAAAGAATCCACCAGATAACTCCGGCGGAAGCGAAAGAACTTTTCCGCTCGGTGGATGAAATTCTTCGCTTTGCAAGCAAAGACACTGGTTTGCCGATCAAGAAAAAGGTCAAGCGGACCATCGTGAGCCGCCCGCAGGTGGAAAAATACATCGGCGACAAATTCAAGGACGATGCTGACCGCATCCGCTTTGAGCGCTCTGAGCTTGTGCAGAAAAAATTTGGGCTGCTGCCGCGTACCTTCGATCTGCACAGCTTTCTTATCAAACTGCTCACGGAACAGGTGGCCGGCTACTATGACGAAAAGACCCGCACCATGAATCTGCTCGACTGGAATGAGCCTGAGATGCAGCGTCCAGTGATGGCCCATGAGCTTACCCATGCGCTCCAGGACCAGAGTTTCAATCTGGAAAAAATGAGCAAGCACGATGATGAGATCGAGAAGCGCGGGCTGGAAGACCTGGATGGGCTGATCAGGAATGACGAGGAATCCACCTGCCGCAGCGCCGTGCTGGAAGGGCAGGCAATGATCGTGCTGCTGGATTATGTGCTGGCGCCGCAGAGCGGGAGTGTTGAAAAAACGCCGCAGGTCGTGGAACTGATGCAGGCTTCCATGGACAAGAGTCGCGGCAGCCCGGTTTTTGACAGCGCGCCCTTGCTCTTGCAGGAGGAACTTGCGTTTCCCTACCGGCAGGGCATGAAGTTCATCAAAGACCTGCTGGTGGCTGGCGGCAAACCGCTTGCTTATACCGGCGTGCTTGGCCGCATGCCCCAGACGACGCGCGAAATCTTAGAGCCCAAAGAATATCTTGCGGGACATCAAATACCGCCTCTGCTGCTGCCCGACCTCGGTTTTCTAAAAAAAGATTATGAACCCTATGACGCAGGCGCAGTGGGCCAACTCGACGTCAGTATTTTGCTGCGCATCTACGCCGATGAAACGCTCGACAAACGCCTGAGTACGGAGTGGCGCGGCGGCGCATATTACGCCGCTGGCCGCAGGGGAGCAAAACCGCCAGACCGTAACTCTTCGGCGCACATCGGACTCTTTTATGTTTCCAGGTGGGCGACCGAGGCCGCCGCCCAGGAGTTCGCCAAAACATACGGAAGCGCGCTGTCGAAACGATATGCATCTCTTCGTCGTGTGGCTGCCGATGGAAGTATCCCGGGCCGCGAACAATACACGAGCTCGGACGGCCTTATTTTTGTTCAGCAGACTGGCAACGTTGTGGTCGCTGTGGAAAGCTTTGATGAGGACGCTGCCAGTAAGCTGATTGAAGCAGGGTTGAAGCAGGCCGGCCAAATGGCTCGTCGATAGCTACTTCTCTCTCAGCAGGATGGGATGCCCCGGAGAATCGAGTGCTGCTGGTTCCTGGCGGCAACCTCCTGCCTTATGTTCGGTATCGAACTAAGCAAGGGGCTTAATCCCATGTCGGGCAGCAGCATACAAATTTCGTCGGACCATTCTGGGGAAAATCAGCGGCTGGAAAACCGCCCTCCTCCGGAAAAAAATGAAAACGGAATTGTTTCCTCTCTCGCGCACGAGATGAATAATCCACTCGAAGCTCTTCACCAACTTCACTACCTCATCGAAACAGAAGGCACTCTTCGGGAAAAGGGCCGCCAATACCTGGCTCTGGCCCGAGAAGAAGTACAGCGCATTTCACAAATCCTGCATGCAGCTATGGAGTTACGGGACTCCGGAGAACCTGAAGACACGGACGTGCCGGAATTGTTGCGTTCCGTGCTCAACTTTTATAAGTCGCGTTTTGCTTCGCAAGATATTTCCGTCAATACACGCTACAGCACTGCTGCGCATCTTTCCGCCTACCCACATCAGTTGCGGCAAATGTGCGTCAACCTCCTTCTGAACGCGGCCGACGCCATGCCGGGAGGTGGAAAAATGTACGCGAGAATCGTTCCGGCCCATGAATGGAAAGGTCATCGGCGTGGGCTACGTCTCACGATAGCCGACACCGGTTATGGAATTGCCGCTAAAAACCTGCGCCGTATGTGGGGTCCCTTCTTTACCACAAAAGGGCCGGCGGGTAACGGCATCGGGCTTTCACTGGTCAAGAATACTGTGCAGAAACATCATGGCGTGCTCCGCGTACGCAGCAGTACCAAAGCGGGTCACAGTGGAACGGTATTTAGTATTTTCCTGCCTTGCGCTTGATCGACAGTTTCGACGGCGGTGAAGAAAAGTTTGCGAATGACTCGCGGCTATTCGTTTCCGCCCAAGCGTCCCATCATGATCTCCTTCACTCGTTCCGGCGTGATTCCATGGTGATATTCCAGGGCAAGTGGGTGGTCCGATGGTTCCAGGAAAAAATGTGGACGTATTCCGGGCTCCTGGATGTGAGCGTACATTTTCAAACTCAGGGTGTCCGGATATTCTGCGAGCTTGGTGCTCATCCAGGAAAACATGGCCGGAAGTTCTACCCGCGCCGCTTTGCCATCCATGTCTAGTAAAGTGCTAAAGTTCTCGCGACTCAGCGATCCCCATACGCCCCACCGAAAGGTCTCTGCTGCGCCGATAATGGGCAGATGAATGAGTCCTCGAACAAAAAAATCTCGGTCTTCGATTGCGCAGTAGTCCTCATCCAGGAAAGTCTTCTTACTTTTCTTGCTCCACTCTGGCAGAAGACTGAAGTGTTTACTTGCTTTCTCATGATCATCCGACCAGTAGTAGGGCGAATCAACTCCAAAGTCGAGACATGGACCGGTGTGCCATTCCGAGCAGGTCCCGCACTTCCAGCGGAGATCGGACAAATCGTCTAGTGTTACCGATGGGTGCGTGTTGCGGATCCGAGCCCGCTCGTAGCAGCCCGAACAAAGCATTGAAATCTCGGCCAGCTTCTCAGATTCTTCGTCCCAACCATCGTGAGCTGCACGTATGATTTCGCAGTTGTCGCACCATGCGTCAGGGAACGGATTGATTTCATCGGGTTCATTCCGGTTAAACCCTAGCCCGGCAGTTTCTCCAAGGAGATGAGTACAGACGAATGTTTTGAAACATTCACCGTGAGTGTCACACTGGATTTTGTCAGCCATTGCAACCGATATCCTGATGGAAGAAGAAGAGTGTGTCAACGTCGAGTGGGCAATTTTGAACTACAATTTGTGGTTCCCCATTTTCGTTATAATCAACAATTACCGTAATCAAGGAGACTCTCTTTGCAACAAGCTGAAATCGGCATTATGGGCGGCAGCGGACTGTATTCCATGCCTGGCCTCACAGACATCCGCGAAGTTACGGTTCAAACTCCGTTCGGCGAACCGTCGGACGCCTACGTTCTGGGCAATCTGGAAGGGCGCAAAGTGGCATTTCTTGCCCGTCACGGCCGCGGACACCGCATCCTGCCCTCTGAGATCAACTATCGCGCCAACATTTATGGCATGAAAGACCTGGGTGTCGAGCGCGTCCTGTCCCTCTCAGCCGTCGGCTCGCTCAAGGAAGAGCACAAACCAACTGACTTTGTGATCCCCGACCAGTTCATTGATCGCACGATCCACCGTATCTCTACGTTCTTTGGCCACGGCATTGTGGCACACGTCGCGTTTGGCGATCCTATCTGCCCGGAAGCAGCAGCGGCATTCACGCAGTCTTGTAAAGATATTGGCGTGGTGGGGAAACAGGGCGGGACATATATTTGCATGGAAGGGCCGCAGTTCTCCACTCGCGCGGAATCGAACCTTTACCGCAGCTGGGGTGCAGATGTGATCGGCATGACCAATTTGCAGGAAGCCAAGCTCTGCCGCGAAGCCGAGATCTGTTACTCCACCTGCGCCATGGTTACCGACTACGACTGCTGGCGCGCCGGACACGAAGACGTGACTGTGGACCAGGTACTTAAAGTTATCCGCGAGAACGCTGAGAATGCCGCGAAAGTGGTGAAGCATGCGGTTGGCATCATGCCGAAGGAGCGCAAGTGCGCCTGCGGCTCAGCGATGAAGTTTGCCATCCAGACTGATAAAGACAAAATTCCCGCGGCCACGCGCCAGAAGCTGGCGCTGCTGCTGGATAAATACCTGGGCAAAGGCCAAGAGGCAAAAGCGTAATCGGCACTTCCATGACCGCCGCCGCGCGCCGTGACTATTTGCTGCTCACGTCCATTGCAGCCGCACTTTCTGTTGGCGCTCTGATCTTTTATTACCATCAGGGCGCCATTCTTCTTTATGGCGACGCCGTGGCGCATATCCACATTGCCCGGCGGGTCTTCGATTCGCGGACGCCTGGTCTTTTTCAGTTGGGAACCGTCTGGCTGCCTCTGCCGCACTTGCTCGATATCCCATTCATTGTGAATGATCGCCTATGGCAGACAGGCTTAGGGGCATCGATTCCGTCGATGATCGCCTATATCGCCGGAACGCTGGGCGTGTTCCGCCTGGTTTACGAATTAAAGCTGCGTGGTAGGGCATCGGCTATGGCTGCATGGATCGGTGCGCTGATTTACGCGCTGAATCCCAACCTTCTATATATGCAAGCGACCGCGATGACTGAGTCGCTCTATCTTGCCTGCTTTGTCTGGTC
>Ga0137403_10003773_pt1 | contig 18083 bp, 11 predicted proteins | sample CZOMad2_1_16fung_FD_122057 | JGI IMG/M metagenome (GOLD analysis project Ga0137403, IMG submission 122057) | Vadose zone soil fungal communities from Angelo Coast Range Reserve, California, USA - CZOMad2_1_16fungal (Hybrid Assembly) | ecosystem: Environmental > Terrestrial > Soil > Vadose zone...
CCACAATCGTTGGCCAATCGCGCTGGCGTGCGGCCAGTAGTATCGCGCGAAGTCTTCATCCACAACGCAGACTCGCTGGGCGCGACGTGAATCGTCGGCGGTGAGGAAACGTCCTGACCGTAGGGAGAAGCCCATGGCGCGAAGGTAGTCGCCCGCGACGCCGTAAGAATAGTGCCCTCGCGGTGATTCGCCAGGGCGGAGAGCGTGGCCCACTACCGTGGCGGCGCTTTTGCCGCTGTTGCCACTGAATGGCACATTGTTAACCACGCCCGCGGACAACACTCCCGGAAAGCGGCCGATTTTGTCCATCACGCTTTCAACAAATGTCAGACGGGCTGCCTCCGAGTAGTCTGCCCATGGAAGCAATATTTGCCCAGTCAGGACGTGGTCGGACTGGAAGCCCGGAGAAACGGCCATCACTCGCTGAAGACTGAGGCCGAGCAGGCCGGCTCCGGCCAACAGCATGAATGCCAAGGCAATCTGAGAGACGATGAAACTGTGACGCAGGATTTGAGTGCCGCGGCCGCTCGTGCCGCCCCTGCTCTCAGATTGAAGCGCATTGCCCAGATGGCGTCGAAGATTGAACCAAGCGATGGGCACCGCCAACACAACTCCCATGATGATAACTGCGGCCAGCGTGACCAAAGCCAATCGCGCATCGAAGGCGATATGACCTCCCAAAGGTAGGCGATCAGCGCCGAATACGCCCAGGAGGTGGATTCCGCTGGCGCCGACGCCGAGCCCCATTAATCCTCCAACAAACGTGAGCAAGGTGGTCTCGACTACCACTTCGCTCACGACGTATCCCCGACTTGCGCCAAGCGCCTGGCGAACGGCCAATTCTTTAACTCGACCGCTGGCACGGACCAGGAGCAGGTTTACAAGGTTGACCGCGCCGACTAAGAGAAGGGCAATCGCGCCTGCTTGTAGTAACAGCAGAGTGGGACGGATTGCTGCGACATGGTCGGCATGCAATGGCACAACCATAGAACGAAAGCCTGCATCGGCAATCATTTTGGCCTGGGGGTCGTCGACTTCCAATGCCGCGTTTTGCGCGTCGATCTGAGACTGGGCTTGTGCGAAGGTCGCGCCCGGTTGGAGGCGGGCAATCATTTGGATGACGTTTCCCCCGGAATGCCGCCGCGACGCCGTGCGATCTTCGGGGCGCGATGCAAGCGGGAGGAACACCCGGGCGTCGGAAGAGAGAAAGCGGAAAGAGGGAGGCAAGACACCAATCACGGTTCTGGAAACACTGTTTACACGAATCTGCGTTCCGATCACTTTGGCGTCGGCGTTGTATTGTTGCCGCCAAAATACGTCGGAAAGAATGGCCACATGGTCGGTTTCAGAAGTGGTTTCCTCGTCCGTGAAAGTGCGTCCGATCGCAGGGCCGAGCCCAAGAGTAGTGAAAAAATCTGGAGATACTCGCATGGTCTGGAGGCGTTCCGTTGACCCGGCCTCACCGACAATCTCCGTTCCATAGTTATAAATCGCGAGCGAGCTGAAGGCGGAAATACGACCGCGGCGTTCGTAATAGTTGGTCAGCGAGGAGCCGTCGCGCTCGACGCCGGCTTTCGGATAGGTATTGAACACGGTCACGAGCCGGCTGGATTGAGGAAATGGCAGAGGGCGAAGCAGCACCGAATCAATCACAGCGAAAATCGTCAGGTTCGCGCCGAGACAAACGGCCAGCGTCAGAAGAGCAGTGATCGTGAATCCAGGCGTCTTCCGCAGCAATCGCGCGGCATAACTCAGCTCCCTGCGCAGTTCATCAAACAGGTGAAGGCCAAAGGATTCGCGGCAATCCTTTTTGATATTGATAGGGCTGCCGAGTTCCATCCGGATGCGGCGGGCCGTTTCTTTCGGTGATATCCCGGAACGCGCGAGGTCATCTGTGTACTGCTCGATATGAAAGCGCAGCTCCTCGGACATATCATCTTCGAATTCACGCCGCCGGGTGAGCACGCGAAACAGGGAACGTAAGCGCGTGATCATGTTCACACCTCCTCCGCCGTTGTGTTCAATGCCGAAGCAATCGCCGACGCTAGCCGGTTCCAACCGGCCGTTTCCTCACGCAGGCGGCGACGCCCTGCGGCGGTCAACGTGTAGAACTTCGCCCGGCGGTTGTTCTCGCTTTGACCCCATTCGGCCGCGATCAGGCCGTGGTGCTCCAACCGGTAGAGAGCCGGATATAAGGATCCCTGTGGAATCTCCAGGGCATCCTTTGATATCTGCCGGATGCGCAGCAGCACCCCGTATCCATGCAAGGGTTTCAAGGACACCGCTTTGAGGATGAGCATATCCAATGTGCCCGGGAGTAGTTCCGCAGTCTTACCCACAGCGTCATGGCCTCCTAGTCTAGCTAGGAGTCTAGCTCACGCTCTCCTAGTTAGGCAAGGGGAAAGCGGCGTCGTGTCTTTCTATCGACGGCAACAATTTCATTCTTCGCGTAGCGCTACGAGGGGATCTACGCGGGTGGCGCGGCGAGCGGGGATGTAGCAAGCGAAGAACGCCACAGCGGCTAGAGTGGCTGAGATGGCCGAGAAGGTCAGTGGATCGAAGGGGCTGACATCGAAGAGCATGCTGCGGACGAACCGCGTCAACGCTGTGGCCGCAAGCAGCCCAATGGGTAAGCCGATAGCTACCAGCTGCATGCCTTCGCCGATCGCCATGTGAAGAATGTGCAGACGTTGCGCACCGAGCGCGACGCGAATGCCAATTTCGTGGGAACGCTGGCTCACGGAATACGACATCACGCCGTAGATGCCGATGGCGGCCAGCAGCAACGCTACGGCGGCGAAAACTCCCAGGAGTTCCAGGGCGAAGCGGCGGTCGGCCAGGGAACGCGCGATGATTTGGTCGAGCGAGCTGATGCTGTGCACCGGAATGTTGGGATCGACGTTCTCCGCCGCGCGGCGCACGGCTTCGCCCAGGCGGGCGACGTCGGCTTTGCTGCGCAGAAAAACGACGGCGTTGAACGGCGCGGCTTGCCGCAACGGCATGTAGACGTGCGGCACGCTGGGAGCGTCAAAGCCGTCGGACTTGATGTCGCCGACTACGCCGACGATAGTGACCCAGGGATTCTGCGGATTTTGTCCGAGTTTGAGGTGTTGGCCGAGCGCGCTTTCGTTCGCCCAGTACCGGCGCGCCAGGGTTTGGTCGATCACCACTACCTGCTGGGTCTTGTTGGTGTCGGCGTCGGTGAACGTTCTTCCCGTGATCAGCGGCACTTCCAGCGTGCGGAAATATTCGGTGTCGGTCAGCGCGATGTCGGCGATCGGCCCCTGATCCGATTCGGTCGGGCGGCCTTCGATCGCGAAGGGAGAATTGTTTCTGCCGGAGTTCATCGGCAGGCTGTCGTTGCCCCCGATGGTGGCGCGTTCGACGCCGGGTAGAATGGATACGCGGCGCAAAACTTCCAGCAGGAACGCGGTGCGGTTCTCGTCTTTACCATAGGGATCGGTGGTGGAATCGTTGCGGATCGGAATCCAGATTTGCACCGTATTCAAATGTGTGGGATTGAAGCCGGGCCGCACTTCCAGCACGTGCCAGAAGCTGCGAAGAAAAAGGCCGGCGCCGGCCAGGAGCACAATCGAAAGCGCTACTTCCGAGACAACCAGAATACGCGAAAGGCGCGTGTGCCGTCTGCCTGCCCCGGATCCGCGGCTGCCTTCGCGTAGATTTTCAAGCTGGTTGGGATTCGCCGCTTGCAGCGCCGGCGCGAGCCCGAAGAGCACGCCGGTGACGATCGAGGTCAGGAAGGCAAAAAACAGCACGCCCGGGCTAAGGTCCACCTCGTTGAGCCGCGGAATGTCCGCGGGAGCAAAGTCAATCATGGCGTTCTTCAGCAAGACAACGGTTACGATTGCCACCACTCCGGAAATCACCGACAGCAGCGTGCTCTCGGTCAACAACTGGCTCGCGAGCCGCGCGCGGCTTGCGCCCATCGTCAAGCGAATGGCAATCTCGCGGCGGCGCGCCGACGAACGCGCCAGAAGAAGATTGGCGATGTTCACGCACGCGATCAGCAGCACAAATCCAACCGCTCCAAAGAGAATCAGCAATTCCGTCCGCTGCGGCCCGACCAAATCCTCTTTGACCGGAACCAAGCGGACCGTCCAAGCAGAGGCAGCAGGATAGTCGGTGGGATATTCGCCGCTAAGCTGCGAAACGTAAGCGTCCAGCTTCCCTTGCGCCGCAGAGACCGTAAGTCCAGGTTTCAACCGCGCGATCGCGCCCGGAATGACGCGCAGCGACCTCACCGCGGGAACCGGGAAGGGAATGCCGTTGAATCCAGTTGCGAGCCAAACTTCCACGTCAGTCTCCAGCGTCCGCCCCGGATGACGAAATCCCCGCGGCATCACACCCACGATCGTGTACGGATCATTATCCAGCCGCATCTTACGGCCGATGATGTTCGGGTCCGCTCCGAAATTGCGGCGCCAAAATCCGTCGCTGATTACCACCGGCTCCATAAATCCCGGAACGGCATCTTGCATTGTGTAAACGCGGCCAAGTTGCGGCTTGGCGCCCAGCAGTTCGAAGTAGTCAGGACTAGTGATGAGCGATTCCGCCCGCACCGGCCGGTCCCCGCCGGCGACCGCGGAATTGCTCGCAGCCACCGCCGAGATGTCCGCAAACACTCCCGAGCGAGCTTGCAAATCCCACAGCTCCGGCGCAGACATCCCTACGTCCGGCGCATTCGGTCCGCGCAAGTCGTCGAAGACGCGCACCAGCTGTTCGGAATGCGGGAAGGGCAGCGGCCGCAGCAGCACGGCGTAAACGACGCTGAAGGTGGCCACATTGGCGCCAATCCCCAGCGCCAGAGTCAGCACCACGACAATCGTAAACCCGACGGTCTTCCGCAACATTCGAAACGCGTAGCGCAGGTCTTGGACGAATGAGAACATGAAGACCTCCCCAGCGCCGTCACCCGGCGGGCGACCTTGTCTGGCTATATGGACGGGGGAACCCGCAGCATTGTTAGCACAAGAATTGTTTGAGCGAACGCTGGCGGCCGGTGTAGTCTCACGATAGAGCTGAGGCCGCGTTTCCGTGGACGCAAAGACCCATTGGGAAAATCTCTATTCGACCCGAGCGCCTGAAGCGGTCAGCTGGTACCGGGCCCACTTGGAAGCATCCTTGGCACTGACCGCGCGCACGGGAGTGACCCTCTCCGCCCCCATCATCGACATCGGCGCAGGCGAATCTACCTTCGTCGACGACCTTCTTCTTCGCGGATACGAAAATATCTCGGTACTGGATATTTCGCAGACGGCGATCGAGGTCACGAAAAAACGATTGGGCCCGGCCGCACAGCAGGTCCGCTGGCTAGAGGGCGATATTCTGAAAATGGAGCTGGAACCGCAAGCCTACGACCTCTGGCACGACCGCGCGGTATTCCATTTTCTTACGACACCGGCACAACGCATCGCTTACGTGCGTCAGGTGGCTCGCGCGGTGCGGATCAGTGGTCACGTGATCGTGTGCACCTTTGGACCGGAAGGCCCGACGAAGTGTGCCGGACTCGAAGTCATGCGCTATGACTCGGAATCACTGCACGGCGAGTTTGGCGCGCGCTTCCGTCTGGTGGAAAGTTCCAAGGAACTGCACCAGACGCCGTTTGGCACTACGCAACAATTTCTCCACTGCTACTGCCGGCTCGATTGAAGGCTCGCTGTCGTAGTGCATGTCTTTCGCGAAACCGCAGCTCGGTTCAACGTCTTCAATAAGTAAGCCGCAAAACGCCAGCACAAAACGTGTTTCTCTCTAAACCTGCTCGCTCCCAACGGGCAGCTTTGCCGCCTCCCAAGCTGAAATACCTCCGGCAATTTCGCCAACGGAAGTGAATCCGCTGCCTTGCAACAAGCTGGCGGCGATCGAAGATCGGTAGCCTCCCGCGCAGTAAACCAGCAGCGGACGATCCTTCGGCAACGTCGCCAGTTTTTCCGTCAGGTGATTGAGCGGGATGCCCACGCTGCCCGCAATTCTCTTTTGCTGACGTTCGCCCGGCGCGCGAACGTCAATGGCCAGTGGCGGATGCGCCGATGACAGGAGTTCCGCCGCGAACTGTGCGCTGAGGCATTCCGTGAAAGCCACCAATTCCGGCCGTGATTCCAGGCTAAGCAGTCCATCCTGCAAATATCCCGCTACATGGTCGAATCCGATACGCCCCAGGCGCGTTGCCGCCTCCATCTCACGCCCGGGATCCGCGATGATGACGATGGGGTGTTGGTGATCGAGCAGCGTTCCCGCCCACGTTGCGAACTGGCCGCCGAGGCCGATGTTGATGCTGCCCGAAAGGTGCGCTGCCCCGAATTCGGCGGGATCGCGCGTGTCGAGGATCTGCGCGCCGGCCGTTTGCAATCCAAGCAGGGCATCGAGCGTTAGCGGATTCATCTCCCGCGCCAGCGTCTGGTCCAGTGTGGGCCGCTCCTTGCTGTTTAGCACCGCGTCGTACGTGAAATAGGCTGGGGCCTCCGGCTGATCCGCGGTCACCACCTGGATGAAGGCGTCCTTGCTCATGGGCTGCAGCGCATAGTTCGATCGCCGCTGCTCTCCCAATGTGGAAACCGTTTCCTTGCTGATCGCCTTCCCGCACAGCGAACCCGCGCCGTGCGCCGGATACACCAGGCTTTCATCAGGTAGCGCCAGCAGCTTGGTATGTAGCGAATCGAACAGCAAACCGCCGAGCTGCGTGGCCGACCAACCCAGCGCCGCGCGCAAATCCGGCCGCCCGACGTCGCCGATAAATAAAGTGTCCCCGGTCAGCACGGCATGCGGTTGCGTCTCGCTGCCGTTGCGATCGTAAACGACGATGGAGATGGACTCCGGCGTATGCCCCGGCGTTTCCAGTATTTTCAGGCGCACCCGTCCAAATTCAACGAGGTCGCCGTCGTGGAGTGAGGTGAACGGATACGCGGCTTTCGCGGCGGCGCCGAGGGAGATCGTTGCTCCGGCGCGATCGCGCAACTCCAGGTGGCCGGCGACAAAATCGGCGTGAAGATGGGTCAGGAACACGTGCCGGATCTCGAGCGCATGCTCCGCGGCAAACGCAACGTACTGGTCGATATCACGTTGCGGGTCGACGACCGCCGCGGTGCCGGCGGCCTCGTCCCCGATCATGTAGGAGGCGTGCGCCAGGCACGCCAAATAGAACTGCTTGAAGATCACGTTACACACCCACTTGCGCGGCCCGTCTCTTGGACCAGGTGACTTACTTCGGCCAAGTCACCTACTTCGGCTGAGGAACGATGCGCAGGTAAGGCCGCGGCGCTTTCCAGCCGCCCGGATATTTCTGCTTGGCCTCTTCGTCCGAAACCGACGGGAGAATGATCACATCGTCGCCATCTTTCCAATTTACTGGCGTAGCCACCTTGTGCTTGGCAGTAAGCTGCATGGAGTCCAGCACGCGCAACACTTCGTCGAAATTGCGGCCGGTGCTCATCGGATAGCTGAGCATGAGCTTGATCTTCTTATCGGGTCCTACAATGAATACCGTGCGCACGGTGGCGTTGTTGGCTGCGGTGCGGCCTTCGGAGGTGGTGCCGCTCTCCGCGGGCAGCATGTTGTAGAGTTTGGCGATCTCGAGTGACGGGTCGCCAATCATGGGGTAATTCACTTTGTGACCCTGAGTTTCTTCGATGTCCGCCGCCCACTTACTGTGCTGCGTCACTGGGTCCACGCTTAATCCAATGATCTTGCAATTGCGTTTCTGGAAATCCGGTTGCAGCCCAGCCATGTAACCCAGCTCCGTCGTACACACCGGGGTAAAATCCTTGGGGTGCGAGAACAGGATGGCCCAGCCGTCGCCGATCCACTCGTGGAAGTTGATCGTGCCCTGTGATGTTTCGGCAGTGAAATTGGGAGCTTCGTCGTTAATCCGCAACATGGGTTTCTCTCCTGGCGTAGTGCACACTTTGACCGGGCCTCGACACGCTATTTGGTGTTCAAGGCGAAAACGATCGAGCAGGCCAGATTTTCCGGTTTGATCTTTGGCCCGATGCATCATACGCCTCTCGGGCCATCGACACAAAAGCTGCTGCCCGCGAGACTACAATCTTCCGACAAAATCGCTCCGGGAGAACTTGACGACGGAATCCGCCCTGCTGTCGAGTGGAAGGGCGCATGGTAAACTGCTGTGCGCGTTGATGTAAGCGCAAGACGGAAAATCGCCTGCCCAGGAGTCATTAAGGACCATTGGAACGCGACCGTCTGCTTTCTCGAGTCGAATCAGATCGCCGTTCTCGATCCGGACAATCCCGAGAAGTCCCAAATCGCAGAGTTTCCAAACCGCCAAATTGACTTGCGTCCAGCGCTGCTCAAAGCTGCTGTTGAGTTTAGTACGATTCAACATACCAATCATCATACTTGGACAGATCTTGATAGAGCCTCGTGTATCCATTTTTGGAAAGCAACTTGAATATTTTCTCGCGCATAGGTGTGTAGTTATGCTCGCAGGTGATGACTTGAAAAGAGTGCTTGGAAAAGTCACAGTTGCTAAGGATTTCGAATTCACTTCCTTCTGTATCTATCGAGAGGTAGTCGATTTTCTCAGGTGCGTTGTGTTTAACAAGTAGTTCATTCAATGAAATAGTATTTACATCATATGTCTTACCTTGTTTTCTCGCTTCTTTGTGTAAATCAGTGTCGCCATATGTATGCACGCTAGAGAGCTCAGCAATATCAACTTCATTGAATGTTACAGTTGAGTTCGAATCTTTCCAAACGCATTTGGTTTCGATATTGGAGCTTCTGTTATTTTTCAAATCCTTATGCCAGCACTTAGCTGGTTCAGCTAGTATGCCAGTCCAACCAAACTCTTTTTCCATTAGGTATGTATTGGATAAGTTAACTCCGTTTGCTGCGCCAAACTCAACGAAAAAACCATCAGTTTTGAAGTTCAGTTGAGATAAAGCAAACAAGTCTTGCCTCAACTGGGACTTAGATTTTCTTAGATATTTCAAAAGCTGCGGAGCATTTTCATTGGGCAGCGCAAGCAGCATTTCGATATCATCACCAGCACTTGCGTTTCGTCGGAGCTTTTCAAGCGTGCCGTATCTTGTTATTCCGATATCGAAACTTTGAAGGAGCGATTTGATAGTGTTTTTGATTTGTCTCATTGCTATTCTCGCCCGTGCTAATCGTCCAAGCGTTGATTTTACGTGTGGAACGTGCTTGTGGGAAGAAAAACAAACAGCGCAAAAAAGTTTAAGCGTTTGACAAAGCGAGGAGGTTGTTGTTGTCTCTCATAAAGATGATGTTCCTATCCATGACGGTTTATTTCCCATCGTTCCTGTCATTTTCTGGCGAAAGTCGTTCCGATTAGACGTTGGTGACGTGGTTGTGCCTGGTAAGTCGGGCGATCTCAATGGGTCGACGCAACACCAGGTTGAAGCTCACGTGCAGGGTTTTCAGCAGCTAAGGGTCGCCCGCGAGCGCTGATTCAAACGGAACACGACCCTGGCTGGGTCTGATTGACTAAAGCCGGACTAATCGGGTTTCGAGGTCGAAGCATTGTCGGATCAACTGCTTAGGAGGTGTTGCATCGACCGGTCGAGATGGCACGCGTTACCCGATATCTGCCGTCCCAGTACTCACTTGAATTGCGTAAAAGTGTCGGGCTCCCTAGGCCTGAATAAACTTTGATCGCTTGACGACCAGAGGCCGGAGGAAGCAGCCGAAGAAATTCCGAAGGTTAGTGGCTCCGCAGGAGCGAAAAGCTGTCGGCAGTAGGCGGAGAAGGTTGTCGGCGAGATGGGGAGGAAAAGGTGGTCAGGAGAGAAGTGGCCTCGTCGATTTGCTTGCGTGTCATCAGGTGCGAGATCTGCTGGCGGCGGTCCGCGCCAGAGGTGTCACCTGCGGCGAGCGCGCTGGAATACCAAGCGTAGGCAGCGACGTAATCGAGTGGCAGGCCCCTCCCCTGCTCGTAAAGATAAGCTAGGTTTGTTTCCGCGCTGGGCAGCCCATGTTGCGCGGCTAGGCGCAGCCATCGGGCAGCTTCCCTGTAATCGAGTCCGACGCCCAGCCCTTTGTAGTAAGAAACCGCCAGACTGTTTTGAGCCTCGGCGGATCCTGAATCGGCCGCTGCGCGAAACCACCGGGCCGCTTCTTTGTAGTCGCGGCGCGTTCCCGAGCCTAGGTAGTAAAGCGTCGCCAGATTGCACTGGCCGACAGGATTCCCGTGTTGCGCGGAAGCCCGATACCATTCGAACGCCCTGCTCATGCTCTTCGGTACACTCTGGCCGTGCTGATACAACGAGGCCAGATTGTTTTCGGCGGACGAGTGGCCCTGAAGCGCCGCGGCATGATAGTTCTCTACGGCTTTGGCGTAATCGTGGGGAACGCCCTGGCCATGTTCGTATAAGTAGCCAAGGAGGAATTCCGCGCTGGCATTACCCTGCTCGGCGGACGCACGGAGCCACTTGAGGGCAGATTGGTAGTCCTCATTGGTGGGATCGTGACGCAGATAAGACTGCGCGAGGTTGTATTGCACAACGGCGTCGCCCTGCTCGGCCAGCGATCGCAGCTTCGAAGATGACGCGCTGGCATTCTGCGGAGATTGTGGCGCGGCGTAACTGAGCGGAACGATTGCCAACACAGCGGCCAGAAGCAAGACAGCTGTAGAAAACAAGTACGAGTGGCGCATGCGTAACTTCATCGTGGTCCCCCTTGGCCGTACGGGAATTCATTTTGGTGCTCGAGCTTTTCTGGCCGGTTCAAAAAGAACGGCCGTAGAGTCAGCAAGCACCGTGAACACACCACCGCAATGGCGCAAAAGGCGAGACCGTGGCACGGTGCCGGACAAATGCTGACGCGGCACCTCAACCCCGGCACGCCCAATGCGTGACGCGCTTTCAGAACCACTCGGCTAGCTGGATTGCTACTGTATTGACGACAGAACCCTCGAAAATGTTTGGTCTTATGCCAAAATTTTTATCAAAGGTGCAGCTCGAACTGCGACTTCGATTGGCGTGCGGCTATTCGGTTCTCGGAAAGCAGCAGACCTAGAGCGACGCCGAGTAGTTCTCCGCGGGTCTCAGGAGCGGGTCAACGAAAGCACGTTGGATTAGTGCGTTTCCCAATCGAGAGCGTAGATTTCCTGGATACTGGCGTCGCGGGCCAACAGGGGAGATTCATCCGGGGCGAGGCCGCTCCAATTTCCGAAGGCTCCTCCGGCGGCCTGAAACCCCTGGAGGCTGAAGATGCGTTCCAGTTTGTGATCGGAGACCTGCACGCGGTAGTAGCCTTCTTGATTGTTGAGGATGCCGTCGAAATAGAGATAGCGGGCGTCGCGGGACCACGTTGGGTAGGCTACGAAAATCCTGGCGACCTCACTCCATTTTTGACTGGCGAGATCAAAGAGCAAGAGCTTCAGAGAATCCAGCGGAATGGCCGCGATGTAGCGTCCGTCGGGGGACCAGCGCGGAGAGTACAGGCCATCGGATCCCGGCAACTTCGAGACGTTGCGTGTTTTCAGATCGAGGATGTACACCGCTGAGCCTTGATTGTTCAGTGAATTTTCGCCGAACACCAACGATTTGCCGTCCGGCGACCAGTTTGGGTCTGCCAGGTTGATGGAACTTCGATAGACCAGTTCGGGTGCGCCTCCCGCGGCGGGAACAACATAAATTTGCCACGGCTCACCCGGCGGATGACCAAAGAAGGCGATCTGCTTGCCATCGGGAGACCATCGAGGCAGGTAGGCCAGCATCGGCGGGATCACGAGCTGCAGTTTCTGCGTTCCGTCCACCTTGCTGCGCCACATAGTACCGTCGGAACCATCGTTGTAGGCGACCCACGCTCCATCACGAGAAAAGTCGAGTCCCATGGCGGAGATGCCGGAAAGGTACGGTGCGAATTGCCCGGATATGGCGTCGTAGCGCACCAATTCTCCGCGGGGCTGCCAGCCTTGGACAAAAAGTTTTTTGCCATCGCGGCTCGGCACCGGATCTCCCACATTCATTGGTCCGGTTGTCAACTGCGCCGGCTCGTGAGAGGTGGACGCAAACAAGCCCGCGCGTTCGCGTAGCGCCCAGAGGTTTGCGGTTCCGTCGCGCACCGCCTGGAACACGAAATATTTTCCGTCGGGCGTCCAGTTGCCACAGCATTCGTTGGGTGTGCTGTTCCAACCTGCCAGCAACGGATGAAGATTGCCGCCGTTCGCGGAAGCTTGCCAGATAGATCGGCCGTTAGTCTGCGGATCGTTCACAGTGAAACGTAAATTCGATCCATCGGGAGACCATCGAAGATCGCTGGCCGTTCCGGATGCCGTCAACAGTTGGTGTGGCTCGCTGGCGTCGCCCTTCGCCAGGAATATCGCGTTTCCTTTCGCATAGGCGATCTTCTCGCGATCCGGCGACCATGCTCCGGCGTGTCCCACAAGATCGCCTAATCGACGAGGCGTACCCCCGAGCACCGGGACGGTCCAAAGCGGGCCGTCGAGAGAGGTCCCGTGGGCGGTATTCATCAGCAGCGCCGAGCCGTCCCGGGAGATATCGAAAACGTTCGAAAAACCGGTGTCCTCCAATGTGTTCGCGATGGGAAACGTTTCGCCACCATTTACCGAAGTCTGCGAAAGGTGCGATTGGTTCTCAATAAAATAGAGGCGTGAGCCGTCGGTTACGACGTCCGCTTTAGGCCGATTCGTGTTGGTGAGCTGAATGGTCCGCAGTATTCGGGGTGGTTCCACCGAGCGCGTCACCACATACGCAAAAATTGCCATGATGGCGATGAGCGTGCCGCCGGCTACCACGGCCAAGATGTGCGATCGCCGGCGCGCGTGGGTTTCGCGATCGGTGTCAGGCGCACCCGCTAGTGCAGCGAACGTGCCCGACTTTCCCGATTCCGTATCGCGCCTCAACCGCTTGAGGTCGGTGCGCAGCTCGGTTGCCGTCTGATACCGTAGGTCGGGTTCTTTCTCCAGCGCCTTGGCCAAAATTGTTTCGAAAGCCACCGGCAGGCGCGGATTCAACTTCGTCGCGGGAGTCACCGGGGAATGCAGGATGCTGTCGAAGATCAAAGCGGGAACTACACCCGTAAAGGGAAGCACTCCCGTGGCCATTTCGTAGAGCGAGACGCCCAGCGAAAACAAATCCGTCCGCGCGTCCAACTCCTCGCCGCGCACTTGTTCCGGCGACATGTAGGCGACTGTGCCCATGGAGCTTCCCGGGCTGGTCTGCAGTTCATCGTCCAGGAAATGCATTTGCGTGGGGATGGACGATTCGCTTACCGCACTTGTCGCTGGTTCCCGGTAGGCGGTGAGTTTCGCCAGGCCGAAATCCAGTATCTTCGCCGGACCCCGGTCGACCAGGAAAATGTTCAGGGGTTTAATGTCGCGGTGCACGATGCCCTTGGCGTGCGCCGCCTCCAGTCCATCGACAATTTGAATGGCGATATCCAGCAGTTCGGATAAGGCGAAAGATTTTTTCAGAATACGGTGCTTCAGCGTCTGGCCTTCGAGTAACTCCATGACGATAAACGGACGGCCTTCGAACTCTCCGATGTCATAGATGGTGCAGATGCTTGGATGATTCAGCGAAGATGCCGCGCGCGCTTCGCGCCGGAATCGCTCGATCGCCTGTTGGTCGTGGGAGGTGTCTTCAGGAAGGAATTTCAGCGCAACATTCCGGCCGAGCCGTGTGTCTTCCGCTTTATAGACGACTCCCATACCTCCGCCGCCGAGTTTTTCGAGGACGGTATAGTGGGAGATGGTTCGACCGACGATAGACGAAGTGTCCGCCACTTGGGCATGAAGTCTAACCCAGCGCCTTACCACAGGCAACGCGCGACTCCGCGCCTGTGCGGTGCCATTTCCCGATCGGATTGCGGCTCAAGGCTCCGAAAGAAACCAGATACTGGTTCCGCTCCAATCGCGACAAACCCAATTCGGTGCGCGGGTCTCTGTAACTAGGGTTACCCGTAGGCGAGCAGTTTTTCAGTGTATAATCCGCGGCACTCGCTCCTGGTAGGTGACCCTTGGCTACTGTTCAGAGTTCCAATCTTTGGGTTCCGGTATGTTGCGAGCGCGTCATGCGCTACAACATGTTCGTCCAGCAGGGTGGCGCTGCTTACGGCGCGCTATTCTGCTCGGTGTGCAGCAAAAACGTGACGTTCGAGCTCGAACATCAAGCCGACTTGTCCGCCTATGGCGAAGGCTCGCGGGTCCTCAATATGCTCGGTGCTCCGAAGCCGCCGAATGTGCCGCGCCCGAAATCGGCGGGGGATTCCGCCATGAACGACCAAACCCTTTGACCTGATCGTCGTTTCCCGAAGTGCGGGCTAATCGATGATTGACCAGACCATCTCTCACTTCCGGGTCACGGAAAAACTCGGTGCTGGCGGCATGGGTGTGGTCTACAAAGCCGTGGACACGCGTCTCGATCGCCCGGTCGCCCTAAAATTCCTCCCCGACAACATGGTGCAGGACGCGCAGGCCCTCGAACGTTTTCGCCGCGAAGCCCACGCCGCCTCCGCGCTGAACCATCCCGGCATATGCACCATCTACGACATCGGCGAACAGGATCATCGGCCTTTCATCGCCATGGAATTCATCGATGGCGAAACTCTGCGCCAGCACATCCACGGCCAGCCGCTTCCTCTCGAACAGATCCTCGACTTCGGAATGCAAATTTCCGACGCCCTGGACGTCGCCCACACCAAAGGCATCATCCACAGAGACATCAAGCCCTCCAACGTTTTCGTCACCAAACGCGGCCAAGTCAAGCTCCTCGACTTTGGTCTGGCCAAGCTGGTGGCGAAAGATTTGTTGGCCCTGAATCCCGAGGATTCCTCCTCCAAGGGAACTCAGGAACCGTTGTCCATCGTCGGAGTCATCAGCGGCACTCCAGCGTACATGTCGCCGGAGCAGGTGCGCGGCGACGATCTCGACAGCCGTACCGACATCTTCGCTTTAGGCCTGCTGCTTTATGAAATGGCCACGGGCCGGCAGGCCTTCGGCGGCCGGACCGGCGGCGCGATCATCGAGGCCATTCTCACGCGTGCTCCCGTCGCGGTTCACACGGTGAACGCTCAGATTCCGCCGCCGCTCGAGGAAATCATCAACAAGTGCCTGAATAAGGATAGAGAGCTGCGCTACGCCACCTCCGCAGCCATCCGCTCCGATTTGCAGCAACTGAAGCGCGTTTTTGATTCGGGCCAGATCACGGCCACGGGCACGATGCCCGCTCCGGTTCCTGCTCCCGCACCGCCCGCGGACACCGTGCCAGTCACCACCGTTCACGGACGACCCGCCTACGGAAAGTTCATCGCGCCGGGAGCCGCCGCGCTGATCACTTTGCTCGCGCTGGGCGGATGGTTCTTCAATTCGCACCGCGCCTCCGCCCTGAATCAGTCCGACACCATCGTCCTCGCCGACTTCACCAACAAGACCGGCGACCCCATCTTCGACGACACGCTACGCCAAGGTCTGGCCTCGCAGCTGCAGCAATCGCCGTTCCTGAGCCTGCTCTCCGAGCAGCGCATCCAGCAAACGCTGCGGCTCATGGGCCTGCCCTCCGACGCCAAACTTTCCCCCACGATTGCCGGCGACCTCTGCCAGCGCGCCGGCAGCAAAGCCTATCTGAGCGGCGCCATCTCCAGCATGGGCAGCCAGTACGTCATCGGCGTCAGCGCCGTGAATTGCCGCACCGGCGATTCCCTCGCGCAGGAACAATTCACCGCCGACGGCAAAGAGAACGTCCTGAAAGCTCTCGGCGAAGCGTCCACTAAGCTGCGCGCAAAACTCGGCGAGTCGCTCAAGACGGTGCAGAAACTCGACACCCCCATCGAGCAGGCCACCACGCCCTCTCTCGAAGCGCTCCAAGCCTTCAGCCTTGGCCGCAAGACCATGCAGGCCAAGGCCGACTTCACCGCCGCCGTCCCGCTGTTCGAGCGCGCCATTCAGCTCGACCCGAATTTCGCGATGGCCTACGCCACGCTCGGCACCGCCTACCACAACCTCGGCGAAAAAATTCGCGCCGCGCAAAATACCCAGAAAGCCTACGAACTCCGCCCCCACGTCAGCGAGTGGGAAAAGTTCTACATCGAATCGCACTATCATCACTTCGTTACCGGCGACCTCGAAAAAGCCCGCCAGGCCTACGAGCTGTGGGCCCAGCTCTATCCCCGCGAGCAGGTCACCCCCACCAATCTCGGCGTCATCTATCAGACCCTCGGCCAGTACGACAAATCCCTCGCCGAATATCGCGAGGCCATGCGGCTGAGTCCCGCCGACAGCCTCAATTTCGGCAACCTCGCGCTGGCCTACGTTCATCTGCACAATCTCGACGAAGCCCGCACCACCTCTAGCGAAGCTTTGGACAAAAATCTCGATTCCGCCGACCTGCGCTCCGCTATCTACCTCCTGGCGTTCTTGAAAAAAGATCCGGTCGCCATGGCCGAACAGGTAACGTGGTCGGCCGGCAAGCCCGGAAAAGAAAACCTGATGCTGTACCTCGAGGCCGGCACCGCGGCCTATTCCGGCAAGCTGAAAGTTGCTCGCGAACTCTCCGGTCAGGCGGCCACATCCGCGGCACGAGCCGGTGAGAGCGAAATGGCCGCCGGCTGCGAAGCTGCCGCCGCTTTGTGGGAAGCGCTGTACGGAAACGGCCTGCAGGCGCGCCAACGGGTGCTGGACACGCTGGCCCAGTCCAACGGGCGCGACGCCCAGTATGTCGCCGCGCTCGCTCTCGCGCTGATCCGCGACACCGAAGGCTCGCAAGTGCTCGCCGACGATTTGCAGAAGCGCTTTCCCGAAGACACCATCGTCCGCTTCAACTACTTGCCCACGCTGCGCGCCCAGATCGCGCTCGCTGTTCCCAACTCCGGAGCGAAAGCTGTGGAGGTTCTCGCCCCCGCTGCTCTGTACGAACTCGGCATTCCCGGCAGCAGCACCTTCTGGACCAACCTTTACCCCGTCTACGTCCGCGGCGAAGCCCTCCTCGCCGCCCAGAAGGGAACTCAAGCCGCCGCCGAGTTCCAGAAAATCCTCGACTGGCCCGGCGTCGTCGTCAACGAACCCATTGGTGCCCTGGCCCAACTGGGCGTAGCCCGCTCCCAAGCCCTCGCGGGCGACGCCTCCAAATCCAAAGCTGCCTACCAGAATTTTCTGACCCTCTGGAAAGACGCCGACCCCGGCATTCCGGTTTTGGTCGAAGCGCAGTCCGAGTACGCCAAGTTGAAATAGTGATGACGGACGGAAGCACGGATTTCTAGTTAACAGTTTACCCCCCTCCCCCACCTTTTTTCGGATGTGCGGATTCTAAAGGACTTTAAGTGCTTTGTTTTTGGATCTGCGGATTGTAAAGGAGTTACGCGGCTATTTTGCGGATCTGCGGATTCTAAAAGAGTTAACGAGTTGACCGTCGAAAGCTGAAGGTCGAAAGCTGCACGGAGGGCGCATCCACTCCCAATGTTTTCGTATCTATCCGGCGCGGTTGGGGCGAGCGGGGTAAATGGACCGGCATTTAATTCGGCATACACGGGAAAGCGTAGCACGTGAGTATCGATTGGCTAAGTGTTACGCAGGGAATGGTCGGAATTGGAGCGTGAGTGGCGAATGGGAGGCTTTGAGCGGCGACGGACTGATGCTAAGCGTGCTTGGTGTCTTGGACCTTGCTGAAAAGGTAGGGAAACGGTGACGGCTAGACCAGGTTTGAGAATTGAACCTGGGCATTCTCCTGGTTTGCTGATTCATGAGCGCGGAAAGGTTTGCTATTTCGATCTAGGTTATTGCGCGCGTGGTCGGTCATACCAACCGCGCGCATCGCACGCTAATTTACGATCAGCGTTGTAGTCGTGGTGTGTGTGGCGGTACCAGCAGTCCCGGTTATGGTGACGGTATAGGAACCAGCCGGAGTTCCAACGACTGGAGGCGGAACCGTGATGCCGTTGCTTCCGGTGCCACCGCCGCACCCGGCGGCTTCCAACAGCAGGAGGAGAAGGATGCCAGTAGCAGGAAGCGAGAGAACCACAAGCTGCCGACGGCTTCGGGCGGTGAGGGCGAGCAAAGCCAAAAGCAGAAAACTGAGGGTGCCGAGCGGCACTAGTTTTTGCATGGATTCAAATCGCCGGACACCCAGGAG
>Ga0137403_10003774_pt1 | contig 18078 bp, 18 predicted proteins | sample CZOMad2_1_16fung_FD_122057 | JGI IMG/M metagenome (GOLD analysis project Ga0137403, IMG submission 122057) | Vadose zone soil fungal communities from Angelo Coast Range Reserve, California, USA - CZOMad2_1_16fungal (Hybrid Assembly) | ecosystem: Environmental > Terrestrial > Soil > Vadose zone...
CTCCTCGCGCGGCACATCAAAGCTATGGTCGAGGGCACGCCATTTCCCGCAGAGGCTGTCGAGGCTTTCGTCCTCGTGGGCACAGTACCGCATTGGTCCGCCATCGAAGTGATAATTTCGTACCGCACATACACTCCTCCTGGCCGGGGGCCGATCACTCTTGCGAAGGCCACCATCGAAATGACTCGGCCCACGACGTATGAGCAGCGGCTCGCCTCCTGTGGAAAACTCGGGAAGGTACTGAAACGCATGCGTATGCACGAGCCCCCGGAGGAGGACCAGCGTTTGTGGGAGTTGGTGAAACAGGTGGGGGAACCTCCCCCTAAAGGCGCCAAGGGGAAGAAAGCCTACTGGGAGGATATGCGGCAGCGCTGGAATGCCGACCAGTGCAACAAGCCTTTCCCCCCGGGCAGCAAAGCGCTGCCGAGGAGATGGCAGCGGATGCAGCCGCGGTTACAGTGGCTCACGTTCGCGCGCGGCGGCTGACGCCACGGCTTTCAACTTAATCCCGAGCGGCCGTACACGGCGATATGCTGAATGGTATAGCAATTAATACCAGCGCCACCTTCTGGTATTATGCCCGCAACCTGCTCAAAACACCCCAGCAACTCAGCTTTCCTCCAGGTCATACGTCTCTGGCGACGACGGTAGGGATGGCCGAGCGTCGCCGGCGGTCCCGACCCAGCAGCCTGTCGACCTGGGACGAGGTGGAGAGAGGCGGCTACGTGGTGATTGGGAGTCCGGAAACGGTCCGCCAGCGCTTGGAAGACTATGCCAAGCGTGTGGGCTTTGGCGTCCTGGTGGCGAATTTTTCCGTGGGCAACGTCCCCTCCGAGCTGACACAGCGGAGCATGACCCTGTTCGCCAAGGAGGTGGTGCCGAAGCTTCGACCGGTCAACACCGATGCTCCGCCAGGAGAGGCTGCTGGGCGTAAGTACCATGCGCCGTAACTACACCTCTGGTTCATCGCCCCCCCACCCAGCCCTCCCCCACGATGGCGGAGGGTTCGGGAGGGGGTGAAATTGTGGCGCCTAGTACTATGCGTGGGACACATGTTCGCAGGAGTTTACCCATGACCTTGCGCAATGATACTCTGGCCGTGCGTGGTCGGGACATCCATATCTGGCGCGGGGGGGCCGGCCACCCGCTGCTCTTCCTCCATGACGCGTGGACGTACCGCTGGTTGCCCATCCACGAGCGATTAGCTGCACACTACGACGTCGTCCTCCCTATCCATCCAGGGTTTGCTGGGTCGAGCGGATTTGAAGAGATGGACCGAATGGAGGACCTGGTGTTTCATTATCTCGACCTCATCGAGGTGATGGGACTCGAACAGCCCATCCTGATGGGCACATCTCTCGGGGGCTGGATTGCCACCGAATTTGCCATCCGCTATGCGGGGATGCTACGCGCGCTGATTCTCATCGATCCTCTGGGTCTGCGCGTACCGGGGGCCCCGACCACAGACGTCTTCCAGCTCGATCCAGCGCAGACGCGTGCCGCGCTCTTCGCCGATGCCACTGCACCTCTGGCGCATGAACTGGTGCCCGATGCGCCACCCCCGGAGTCCATCGAGGGCATGCTCAAGGCTCGACAGGTCTTTGCCAGGTTTGCCTGGCAGTTTCCGGACAATCCCAAGCTGGCGGGCTATCTGTATCGCGTCAAATGCCCGACGTTCATCGTCTGGGGCGAACGCGACGGCGTGGTGCCAGTCACCCATGGGCACGTGTATCAGGCGGAGGTCGGTGAAGCCGCGTTCACTGTCCTACCATCCAGCGGTCATCTCCCCCACCTCGAGCAACCGGAAGCACTGGCCAACGCAGTGCTGGAGTACCTGGAACAGCGTTGACTTCCAGCGGCTGCATGAGTATGCTGGCGCTGCCCGTCTACGCCCGGAGTGTCAGGAGCGCAGTGTGGCTGATTGTCGGCTGACGGGCGGGCACAGAGTGGTCGGTCACGTCGTATGTAGCCGTCGCACAAGCGTATGAACCACACGGGTGTTACTGTTCAAGAATCAGTCGTGAAGGAGGCAGCAAATGCAAGCGCGTAAACGTGTCATGCTCCTCAATCCACCGCAGGACAAGAGTGGAGAAGCGATCCTTGAAGCAGAAGTGGAAATCGTGCGCCTCAGTAACCCCGATCGAGAAACGTTGCTGCGCTCGATCAAAGGTGTGCATGGGCTTATCGCCGGGGGCGCGAAAGTGAGCGCTGATGTCCTGGCCCAGGCGGATGTCCTGGAAGTCGTGGCGACCGCCAGTGCAGGCTATGATCACATCGATATCGATGCGTGCAGCGAACGCGGCATCCCCGTGGTAAACAATACCGGCTTGAATGCTGTCTCAGTCGCCGAGCACACGATCGGCCTTATCGTGGGGCTGGCGAAAGCCATCCCGCTCACCCATCATTTGTTGCGTACCGAGGGCTGGAAAACACGCATCCCCTATGGCTGGGAGCAGATCGGTTTCGAGCTCGATGGGCTCACCATCGGCATCATCGGGGTGGGGAACGTCGGCTCGCGCCTGGCGCATAGGGCGCGCGCCGCTTTTAACATGACGGTGCTCGGGTATGATCCCTACGTGTCACGGGAGAAGATGCAGGAGTGCGGGGCGATAAAGGTCGACCGCCTCGATGACATGTTGCCGCAGGTTGACTTTTTGAGTGTCCATGCACCGCATACCAAAGAGACATTCCATATCGTCAGCGCCCCGCAACTGGCCAAAATGAAGCCGACAGCCTACCTGATGAACTGCGCCCGCGGACCGTTGGTGGATGAGAAAGCGCTGGTAGAGGCCTTGCGCAATAAGGTCATTGCCGGGGCGGCGTTGGACGTCTTCGAGCCGGAACCATCATTGGACGACAATCCGCTCTATCAGATGTCGAATGTCATCGTGACGCCCCATCTGGCCGGTGTGACGCGGGAGGCTAGAAAGCGCATGGTGATTGGGGCGGCCGAGCAGACGCTGCAGGTGTTACGGGGTGAGCGGCCACCACGCCTGGTGAACCCAGAAACGTGGGATCAGTTTATGGAACGGCGACGGGTACAATAGGGTTAATCGGCACAGATAGGCCATAAGCCCCCGTGCCGCGGAAGTTGTCTGGAAGGGAAAGGAAACCGGGTGTGCATGGTTCGGCCAGTGATCTTCAGTGAGGTTGGAAGAAATCGGAAGTGCGGCAGGACCTTGTAATTTTTTCAGCATGTTAGCGGAGAGCCTTACGCGGCTGAACCATGCACAGCGGTCGATTATTACAACGACAATGCTACCAACCACGCCTCCCATATTTGTAGAACTTATAACCGTACGCTGGCTGGTAGTCATGGTAACCATGGTAGCCATGGTGTTTATTCACGATGACCGGCGGCACTGGATACCCATACGCGTCGTAGGGGACTGCATACGCTCCCGGAGGTGGATACACCACGCCAGGGTACACAATGCCGGGGGCCGGTTGGACGATCACCGGCGCCGGGTAGACGGCAATGGGTGGGGGTGCGACATACACGGGGGCGGGAATGCCAATACCGATCGATAAACGCACCCCGCCAGCATCAGCTGGCGCCGGCATCACCCATGTAATCAGGCTGACGCCCAGACCTACCAATATCCCAACGGTCCATGATCGAGCTCTGCTGCGTTTCATACGCCTCTCCTCCTTGACCTCCCATGCGTTGCTGACTGATACTCTATGTGGAGAGCAAGATGCATGCCAGTGCCATTTTTTCGAGACGGCCGCTCGCATGATCAGGGGGAGAAGCAATCCCTGACGTCGAGGCGCCGCCAGTCCATCAGTCTTCATCCGATGGACTGGCGGGTCAAACGACACGACGTGCCGCAGGCTTGATCATTTCGGGGCATCGAGCAGCTTGCGTGTCAGGATTACCTGCCCCATATGGTCCGAGACGTGGGAGACGCTGTTAATCAGAAACTTTACCGCTGGAGTTTCCCCATTCGGAGTCCTGACCGCACGACTCAGATCGGCCGCGGTCAATTTGTCGAACGTCTCGCGTACCAGCTTCTCAACCTCCGCGCGACGTTGCACGAGCGCATCACGCGTCGCCCGATTGGCGAACTCGGCAGAGCGATCGCGGTTGACCGATTGCCCGCCCACACGTTCCGCCACCGAAAATATCTCTATTCCCATGATGTGGCTCATGAGGATGCCGATGGAGTTGGTATCCTTGCCTGACGGCTTCCAGTTGAGCTGGTCGTCGGTAAGTCCGTCTGACCACTTGAAGATCTCGTTGTTGACGTGCGCGAATAGTTCCCACAAGGCTTGGGCTTCAGCAATCATCTGTGTCCCCTCCCCTAAGAGCCGCACGGATTTCAATGATCATGATCCTTCTCCCTTATACTCCAAAGGGGGCATCGGGGACAAGGACGAACCCGCCTGGTACCAGCTCAGACTCTTCCGCGCCCCGGGTGATCTCCAGCGCTACACTGAGAGCGAAGAAATCAATAAGGGTGATTATCGCCCTGATTTGGACTCGACCTTCCCCCCATAGAGACACACCACCAAAAGGAGTGGACCATCAGAGGTCGCCTCGGCATTGACAGCCCCCTCTGCCTGTGGTACTGTCAAGCTTCTCAAGAAGTTGAGATGCCCTCAGACAGCGATGGGGAGCGCGTTCGATGCAGCGGTTATCGCCAGACCTCGAGGCCGTATTGATAATCGGCCCTAATTGGATCGGCGACGCGGTCATGAGTACGCCAGCGTTGGCGAATCTGCGGCATGGACTACCCAAGGCGACGATCGATCTCCTCGTGCCCCGCCGCGTGGCGCCACTATTCGACGACCACCCCCATATCGATCGGGTGGTGATCCGCGATGAGCGCCAGCCATGGCGCACACGCCTGGCGCAGGTTACCGCCTTGCGTCGTTGCGGGTACGGGATGGTATTGCTGCTGCCGAACTCATTCCACGCGGCGTTGGATGCCTGGTTGGTGAGGTCGCCGATACGGCTAGGCTATGCCACAGACGGGCGTCGATGGTTGCTCACGCATGCGGTGTCTGCCGCAGAGGGACACCCACCTCACCAGATCGACGCTTATCTGCAGCTAGTCGCTGCGCTGGGGTTGCCGATCGTTGAGCGGTTGCCGATGCTGGCACCTACGATGCGAGCCGAAATGCAGGCGCAGCACCTTTGGGCTGCCCAGGGCTGGGCGCGAGAAGACCTGGTCATCGGCATATGTCCGGGAGCAGCCTTCGGTCCGGCGAAGCGCTGGTGGCCAGAGCGGTTTGCCGCGTTAGCGGATCGGTTGATCACGCTAGGCGGCTTTCGTGTGGTCTTTTTCGGTAGTCCCGAGGAGATCCCACTCGTGGAACTGATCCGAGCGCATATGACACGCGAAGCGGCATCACTCGCGGGCGAGGATACATTGGGGTCATTCATGGCCTTGGCCGCCCGTTGCGCTGTGGTGATCGCCAACGACTCAGGCTCGATGCACATCGCGAATGCCGTTGGGACGCGTGTTGTGGCGCTCTTTGGGCCAACTGATCCACGTCGAACGGCTCCTAGTGCTGCGCCCGCCGCGGTGCTGCATCACGATCTCGCCTGTTCCCCGTGTTTCCGCACCACATGCCCCTACGCAGACCATCCCTGTATGCGCCTCATCGAGGTCGACGACGTCTATCGAGCGGTGTTGGATATCCTCGGGTCAGGCCGGTGAATATGGCGTCACGTCATGTGTATGAACGGATCCTGGTCGTCAAGCTGAGTGCCATCGGTGATATCGTCCATACACTGCCTGCCGTGGCAGCGCTGCGGCGCGCCTATCCAGAGGCCTGGCTAGCGTGGTTGGTGGAGAGGGCGGGGGCCAACCTGCTCCGCGGCAATCCGGATCTGGATGAATTGATCACCGTCGATACGCTTGGCTGGCGAGCGAATTGGTGGATGGGACTGCGACACATCTGGTACGTCACCCGCCACCTCAGGCGGGCGAGCTTTGATCTGTGTATTGATTTCCAGGGCCTGTTCAAGAGCGCGCTGTTCGCTTATTGCAGTGGCGCACCGCAACGGTTGGGTTTCCCGCGTCAGATGTGTCGCGAGCCCCTGAGCGCAGTCCTCACCAATGTGCACGGACCACTCGTCGATCCCCGTGTGCACGTCGTGGACCAATCGATGGAGCTGCTGAAGGCGCTTAACGTGGCGACGACGGAGCGCCGCTTCACCATTCCGCTCACCGAGGCGGATGAACACTTCGCTGAGCGGGTGTGGCGGGAATTGGGACTGAGATCGGATGTGCCGGTCGTGGTCCTGTGCCCCGGCGCGGCATGGAAGACCAAGCAGTGGGGGGAGCTGAACTTCGCGCGACTCAACGATGCGCTGATTCGTCGCTTCCAGGTGAGAACGCTGCTCACCTGGGGACCAGGCGAAGAGTCCCTCATTCAGCGTGTGGTGCGCGCCACGGCCTATACCCCGGCCATTGCCCCGGCCACCACGCTGCTGCAACTGGCCGCCCTCATCGCACGTAGCCGGGCCTTTGTCGGCGGCGATACTGGACCACTGCATCTTGCGGCCGCAGTGGGGACACCGACGGTTGCCCTCTTCGGCCCGTCAAGCCCACAGCGTAATGGGCCATACGGGCCAGGGCATGTGGTCTTGCATCGAGAACTTCCTTGTAGCCACTGCTACCAGCGGACCTGCAATCATTGGGAGTGCCTCCCGGGCATCGAGGTTGATATGGTCGTCAACGCTGTGGGCAACCTCCTCGAAAAGGATGGGTCGGATGGATTGGGACGCGACGGTCGCACATCCTTCACCCCCCCCAGAAATCTCCCTAGTCGTCCCCGCCTATAACGAAGCGGAGAGTCTCATCCCGCTCGCCTCGGCGATTACCGAGTCGCTCGCGGCGTATGGCGTATCATACGAGCTCCTCTTTGTGGATGACGGCAGTAGGGATCACACGGCGCAGGTGTTGTGCGAGCTCGCTGCGAAGCAACTCGAAGTGCGTACCATCCGTTTCCGACACAACGCTGGACAAAGTGCCGCGCTCGATGCTGGCTTCAAACAGGCCCGCGGGCGAGTCGTGGTCACCCTGGATGCCGACCTGCAGAACGATCCTCGTGATATCCCGCGTGTGCTGGAGATGCTGAAAGATTACGATGTCGTCTGTGGCATTCGACAGGGTCGGCAAGATACCTGGCTGCGGCGGAAGTCCTCCACGTTTGCTAATGACCTCCGACGACGCGTCTTGCACGATGACATCGTCGATGTTGGCTGTTCGCTGCGGGCCTATCGACGACACTGTCTAGCATCCATTAAACTGTACAACGGCATGCATCGGTTTCTCCCAGTGTTGTTGCAGATCGAGGGTTTTCACATCGGCCAGGTACCGGTGCGTCATCATCCTCGCCAGCATGGGCGGTCGAAATACAACACGCGCAATCGTGCCTGGCGGGCCTTGCTGGATCTCTTGGCGGTGCGCTGGATGCAAAGTCGCCAGCTGCGCTACGACATCATTGAGCCGGAGTCCGCGGCTCACGAGGCGAGGGATGGCCGATGTTAGATGCCCTCTTGGGGTGGGATGAACACATTTTTCGCCTGCTCAATGGGAATTGGCTCAATCCCATCCTCGACCACCTGTTACCATTTGCGACCGATGCGGGGAATTTCATCCTGCCATTTGTCGTGGCAGCCATCGTCATCGTGTTGGTGGGTCGCGTGCGCGGGTTACGCTTCCTGGTGCTGGCGGTTGTCAGCGTCGTGGTCGCGGATGCGATCGGCACGCATATCTTCAAATATAAATTTGGGCGGGCACGCCCATGCATCGCGCTTGCGGATGTTCGGCTGCTGGTGGGCTGCACGAATCTCCCCCGGTCATTTCCCTCCAATCATGCCGTCAATGCCAGTGTCCTCGCTACCCTCACCACCCTCTACATGCCGAGGTTATGGCTACCGGCGACGACACTGGCCATCCTGGTCGGGTATTCCCGCGTGTACGTCGGCGTGCATTATCCACTCGACGTCCTGGCCGGCAGTGCGCTGGGTATCGTCGTGGCCCTGGCGTTCTCGAGGGTCATGAACTTCCTGTGGCCCCCCTCCTCAGAGCCAGCCAAGCCCCGGCGCTTTTTTCCCCTCAAGATGGGGGATAGCTAGAGGCCCATGGAACAACCGTCGATCGAAGCCTCGGAACCATCACGATGGCAGAATCGCTCAAACCGGAATGGTCGCACGTGAACCTGATGCGCCGCATGCAGCCGGGAACCGTGACGCGGCACTTGTCGGCACAGGTCTTGGATCGCATCATCGACGTGGCCATCGTGGTATTTCTCATCTGTTCGGTGGTGTCCATCACAGGGGCGCAGGCCGCCATCCTGGTGGCGCAGGCCGCCTGGCTTGTCAAGTTGGTACGCGCACCAGACAAGCGGGCGCTGCACTTCCCGTTGCTCCTGCCGATGGCGACATTTTACTTGGCGTCAGTCCTCGCCTCCGCGACGGCGGCGAATCCATGGCTTAGCTTCAAAGACCTCCGCAATATCTTCGAGCCAGCGTTTTTTTTCTTGCTGGTGAATCACGTCAGTGGTGATGAGCGCGCCGCGACTCTCAGTTATATACTGATTGCAGCAGCAACTCTGATGGCGGTCTATGGCCTCACGCAATCCATGTCCGAAGGTGCTGCCTTCCGTGTGCACGGAACGATGAGTATCTATATGACTTTTGCCGGCATCCTGATGCTGAGCGCGCTCGTGGTCATGGCCCAACTACTGTTCTTCCCGCGTGGCCGATGGTTCTGGGGGCTAGTCGGCTCGCTAGCGTTGCTGATCGCTGCTCTGGTGATGACGCACACCCGCGGCGCCTGGATTGGATTCGCTGCAGGGGCCGCTCTCATCTTGGGTTGCCGCCAAAAGCGTCTTCTCCTGGCACTGCCGGTGGCGGCAGTGGCGATTTTTCTGGCCGCGCCCGCAGCTGTCCGCGCGCGTATCCACAGCATCGTTGACCCCCAGGATGTAACCGCTAGGGAGCGCTTGTACATGTGGGGCACTGGGGTCCAGATCGTGCGTGACCACCCTTGGACCGGGGTGGGAATCAATGGGGTCAAAGGCGTCTATCAAGCGTATAAACATCCCAACGCCGTGCGCGATCAACGCACGCATTTGCACAGCAATCTCTTCCAGATCGCCGCTGAACGAGGCCTCATCGGAGTGGCCTGCTGGCTGTGGATTTGGGTGGCTTTTTATCGTCAGACGTGGATGATTTTCCGCGGTCTGGAACCCGGTACTCCCCGGGCCTCGGCGCTGGTCGTCGGTAGCTTGGCTAGCATCACAGGGTTTCAGGTCGCCGGCCTGTTTGAGTTTACCTTTGGGGACTCCGAGGTCATCATGCTGGTCTATTTTCTCATGGCTCTCCCTTATGTTGTGATGGGGGTGGATCGAAAGGCACGAGTGCATGGGACGGAAGTCTGATACCTGGGCGCATTGGAGCCTGGGCGGTTTTTTGCTGGTAGTGACGACCGCACGACTGTGGTATCTGCAGCAAGGGTATCTGGACCTCTCGCCCGATGAGGCCCATTACTGGGAATGGTCGCGGCGCCTGGATTGGAGCTATTATAGCAAGGGGCCATTCGTCGCCTATATGATCGCGTTGTCAACCACGCTTGGGGGGTCGACGGAACTCTTTGTGCGCCTGCCGGCCGTGTTGCTCTCTGCTGGCACGACGGTGTGCGTGTTTGGCCTCATCAAGGCACTCTTCGACGACGCCAGACTCGCGCTGGTCACGGCCATTTTCTTGCATCTTATTCCCTTATTTGCTGCCGGTGCACTGCTCATGACGATCGATCCACCGCTTGTCTTCTTCTGGACGCTCATGCTGTGGTTGGTCTACCGCGCCCTGACCAAAGATCGCGCCACATACTGGTATGTTGCCGGGATGGCCCTGGCTTGCGGTCTGTTGAGCAAATATGCGATGGGCTATGTGGTGCTCACCTTATGGCTCTTTCTGGCGACGTCGCCGCGCTATCGAGGCTGGCTGCGACGCAAGGAGCCCTATCTGATGCTGGCCATTGGAATGGCAGGGTTTAGCCCGGTGATCATCTGGAATCTGCGCCACGGCGCGGTGTCATTGCAACATGTGATGGGCCAGGCAGACATGCATCAGGGGGTGTCCCTGCATCTCTCCCTTGAAACTTTCGGAGAGTTCCTAGGCTCCCAAGCATTGGCGCTGTCCCCGCTGCTCTTCAGCTGGATGCTGATCGCCATGGCCCTGAGCCTATGGCAAGGGCTACGCCAGCGTGATGACCGCTGGCTCTTCTTGTTCTGGGGATGGGCGCCGACGTTCGGCCTCATGCTCGGGCTCAGTTTGCGCCAGAAGGTCCAGGCCAACTGGGCGGCGCCAGCCTATATCACGTCGTTTATCGCGGCTACGGCGTATGTGTGGTACCGATGGCGGGTGATGCCGGCAGGGTTGTGGAAGCATCTGGGGTTAGCCGGTGCAGGCATGGTGATTCTGCTAGCCTTGGGGATGACCGCGGCGTTGCACGATCCCGCCCTGTTTGTCCGGCTGGGATTGCAGCCCAGCGCTGATCCACTGGCGCGTCTGAAGGGCTGGCAGACTCTGGCAAGGGCGGTCGAGACACTCGCGGTGCAGATGCCGCAGGCACCATTTTTGCTCAGCGATCGCTACCAGATCAGCAGTGAGCTGGCGTTCTATGTCAGGGGACAGCCGCAAACGTTTAATGTCAACCTGGGGCGGCGGATGAATCAATACGATTTATGGGATGGCTTGCCGACGCTCGCCGGACATGACGCCATCTACGTTCAACCGGGGAGTGCTGAACTGCCTCAGGCCTTACGGGCGACATTTCAGCGCTGCGATGAAGGCAAGCCGGTGATCATCGAAGAATTGGGAACCGAGCTGAAACGATTCTATCTCTTTCCGTGTCGGGGATTCTCCGGCGTGCGGCCGCGACCCTATCAGGTCCGATATTGACATGTTGACAATTTTGCATACCGAAGCCTCACCTGGATGGGGGGGGCAGGAAATCCGCATCCTCAGCGAAGCATCCGTGTTTGCCAAGGGCGGCTTTCGCGTCCTGATCGCTTGTCAGCCTAATGCTCCTCTGGGGCGTGAAGCCCAACGCCGCGGCCTGACCGTGCGGCATATGGCCATGCGTGGAGCTGCCGATGTGCGGGCCTGCTGGCGTTTGCGCCGGCTGATGCGGACCGAGGCGGTCGACCTGGTCCATACGCATAGCTCGATCGATGCCTGGCTAGCCGGGTTTGCCGCGAAATCCCTACACTTGCCGGTCGTGCGCAGCCGTCATGTGTCCATCCCAGTGAAACGCCGTCGGAATTTTGTGTATAATGCCCTCTGTGACCGCATCATCTCCAGTGGGGACGCCATTCGGGAGGTGCTGGTCACGGCAGGAGTCGATGCCGGAAAGATCGTGGCGATACCGGCGGGGGTGGATACGGCACAGTTCCATCCGGCCGTCTCGGGCACGGCGGTGCGGCGGGAGTTTGGCATCAACGGGCCGGTCATTGGCACGGTGGCGATGGTTCGGTACGCAAAAGGGCATCGCGTGCTGTTGCGGGCGATGCCCGAGATCCTCAGGAGCGAACCCAGGGCGGTATTTCTGTGGGTTGGTGACGGTGTCGGGCGTGTTGCCCTGCAACAGGAGGTCGCCGAGGCTGGCATGCAGGCCAAGGTGCATATGGTAGGCTTTCGTGAGGACATCCCAGCCTGTTTAGCCGCCATGGACATGGTTGTCTTGCCGTCGCTCAGGTCCGATGGTGTGCCACAGGTCATCATTCAGGCTCTGGCGATGCGTAAGCCGGTAGTGGCGAGCGCCGTCGGAGGCATCCCAGAGGTGATACAACACCAGCGTACAGGCGTGCTTGTGCCCCCCAACGATCCCCAGGCCCTCGCTGATGCGGTCGTGCGGCTGCTGCGCGATCCCCAGTCGGCGGCTACCTGGGCGCAAACCGGTGGGCAATTGATCGACAGCCACTATGGGTTGGAGCATATGATCGACCGGACGGCGGCCGTGTACACAGCTGTCTTGGTTGAGAAAGGACTTGTATGAAATGTCTTGTCACCGGCGCCGCTGGGTTTGTCGGATCACACCTAGCCGAGCGGTTGTTGCGCGAGCGGCATGAGGTCATTGGGATCGACTGCTTCGTGCCGTATTATCCCCGGTGGATCAAGGAAAAGAACCTGGAGGGGCTGCGCTCCCACCCTCAGTTCCATTTCATCGAAGCCAACCTCCTGGACGTCGACCTAACGGACCTACTGGCGCAGGGGATCGAATGCGTCTTTCATCAAGCCGCCCAGGCTGGCGTCCGGGCCAGCTGGGGGAAAGAGTTCGCCGAGTACACCTCGCTCAATATCCTCGGCACCCAGCAGCTCCTCGAAGCCGCTAAACCTCGAGCCCTGCGCAAGTTCGTCTATGCCTCATCCTCCTCGGTTTACGGTGATGTCACGACCCTGCCGATGCGTGAGGATGCCCTCCCGAAGCCGCTATCGCCGTACGGCGTGTCCAAGCTGTCGGCGGAACATCTGTGCTATCTGTATTGGAAGAACTACGGCGTGCCCACCATTGCGTTGCGCTATTTTACCGTCTATGGGCCGCGCCAGCGGCCGGATATGGCGTTTCACCACTTTTTCCATTTGTTGCTGGAAGATCGACCGATCCCGATCTACGGCGATGGGGAACAGACCCGCGATTTTACCTTCATCGACGATATCGTGGAGGCGAATGTCTTGGCTTCCCAGTCGGCAGTGGTTGGCGACGCCTTGAATATCGGCGGGGGGACGACCGTGACGCTGAACGAGGCCATCGGCGTCTGTGAAGAGGTGTCTGGAAAACGCGCCAAACTGGATATCCACCCGGTCGAGAAGGGTGATGTGCGTCAGACGCTGGCGGATGTGAGCCGCGCCAGGCAGCGCCTTGGCTATCAGCCGAAGGTAGGCTTACGTGAAGGGCTGGCAGCTGAATGGCAATGGGTTCGCCATCTCTATCATAGCGTGACAAGCTGTCAGGGTTAGCGACGACCACATGCCTCAAGCGCACGAGTGAGTGATGTGGCCAGCACACGGAGGAGACACGATCGTGCCCATCGATAAAGAGCTCTTAGCCATTTTGGCATGCCCCAAATGTAAAGGTGACATTCGATTGGCGAAGGATGGCAACGGGCTGGTCTGTGAAGCCTGTCGGCTGCTGTATGAGATTCGCGACAACATCCCGGTGATGCTCATCGATGAGGCGGTCAGGTTGGATGACCCTACCCGCGTGTAAGCTGTCGGTGACGATCATTACGCGTAATGAGGCAGCACAGATCGGCGACTGCCTGGAGTCGGTGCGTTGGGCAGATGAAATCATCGTCGTGGATACGGGCAGCGTTGACTGTACCCTGGAACTGTGCTCGAAATATACTCCGCACATCTATAGCCGTCCGTGGGAAGGTTATGCCCCGGCGAAGAATGCCGCGATCGCGCTCGCGACTAGCGACTGGATTTTCAGCCTTGATGCCGATGAACGAGTGAGCGAGGGGTTGCGTCAGGAGATTGCGACTCTGCAGCAACAGCCGATGGCCACGCGTGCCAATGGCTATGCCGTGCCCCGGCGCAACTATTTGTGGGGGCACTGGTTGCGCTATGGAGGGCTATATCCCGATTATCAGATCCGCCTGTTCAAGCGCGGCAAGGGAGGTTTCAAGGCTCGGCGCGTGCATGAATCGGTAGCGATCGACGGACGAGTTGAGCGTTTGCGGCATCCCCTCGAGCACCACAGTTACCAGGGGATCAGCGATGTCATCCAACGCCTCGATCGCTATACTGAGCTGGCCGCACTCGACCTACGGGACCAAGGCCAGCCGTCTCGCTGCACCGCATTGGTCGTGCGCCCTCTAGGGCGTTTCCTGCGCAATTATGTGCTGAAGCAGGGCTTTCGCGATGGCATCCCAGGACTGATCATGGCGGTGAGTTACGCCTATAGCGTCTTTGTCCGAGAGGCGAAGCTCTGGGAGATGGCAGCGAAGTCGAATAGGTGAGTTGACCCATGCGGCCATTGTCGATTCTCCATTTACTGAGCAACCGCTGGTGGACTGGGACGGCGGAACCGGTGCTGGCGTTGGCGCAGGGGCTGCTCGAACGTCGGCAGCAGGTTGTCCTTGGTGTCCCTGCCGACAGTCAGGTCGAAGAACTGGCCCGCAAAGCCGGTGTCCCACTACTTGAAGGGCTCCGGCTCGATCCCCGTTTTCACCCTTCGTCATGGCTGCAGGACGTGTGCACGTTGAGGGCGTTCTTGCGCCGTACGGCCGTCGACGTTCTACACACGCATCTGTCGCACGACCATTGGCTGGCGTTGTCGGCCGTGAGGCTGTTGAATCCCGGCAGAGGACGTGTGCCGCTCCAGGTGCGCACAGTGCACACCATGCGTCCGCCACGCTCATTGAGCAATCGTTGGCTGCTACGACATGGCGCCGCGCACCTCATCACCGTGAGCTCGACGCTTCAACGGGACTTGGCCGAAAGGCTGCGGATATCTTCCGCGCGTATCTCTGCCATCGCTGGGGCTGTCGACAGTCAACGCTTCCATCCCGCGCTGTCGGGTGCTCACATCCGCCGAGAGCTCGGGATGAGCACGACGACCCCGCTGGTCGGTATCGTCGCACGCCTCGCCCCCTCCCGTGGCCACCTCACTCTCGTCGAAGCCTTCGCCCAGGTACACACGGCAATCCCGGCTGCACGCCTCTTAATCGTCGGTAAAGGAGAGTTCCGACCACACATTGAGCGACGGATCCGTGAGTTAGGGTTAGCCGAGGCGGTGATCTTCGGAGGCTATCGCGAGGACGACCTCCCAGAGGTCCTGGCGGCTATGGATGTCTTCGTACTGCTGTCACCTGGTTCAGAAGGGTCGTGCCGAGCGGTGCTCGAAGCCATGGCGGTCGGCAAGGCAGTGGTCGCCACGCGGGTTGGCGCCCTGCAGGATATCGTCCTCGATGGTGAAACTGGCCTCCTCATTGCACCCCACGCTCTGACGGCCCTAGTGCATGCCATCAGCAGACTCTTACGAGCCCCGGAACAGGCTCGCCAGATGGGGCTGCGAGGACGGCAGCGGATCGAGCACGGCTTCTCACGCCCGCGTCAGGTTGAAGAGGTGCTGCAGCTGTATCACCAACTCCATGCAACCCAGCGTCGCTCGTCGACCAGACGGAACGGTTGAGCTCGCCTACCGCAGTGCACATCGATGGGTAGAGGTCCATATGTGCGGCATCGCCGGCCTCGTCCAACGTCACCCCTCACATAAGGCGGATCAGACTCTCCTCCAGCGCATGTGCACCAGTCTACGCCATCGCGGTCCGGACGATCAGGGCCTCTACCTCCGGGGACCCATTGGCCTGGGAAGCCGTCGCCTCAGCATTATTGACCTCACGACCGGGCATCAACCGATCTTCAATGAGTCTGGCAGTGTCGCGGTGATCCTCAACGGCGAAATTTATAATTTCCAGGAGTTGCGTCCGGCACTAGAAGCTAAGGGGCACCGCTTCACCACGCAAACGGACACTGAGGTGGTCGTTCATCTCTACGAAGAATACGGCGTTGAGGCGGTGCAGCGCTTACGGGGTATGTTCGCCCTGGCGCTCTGGGATGGCGACCGCCAGCGTTTGCTGCTGGCGCGCGACCGGGTCGGTAAGAAGCCGCTCTTCTATGCGTATCTGCCTGACCGCCTGTTATTTGCCTCGGAGATCAAAGCGATTTTACAAGATCCTGGGGTTCCGACGGTTATCGACGTGCAAGCCGTGGATGCTTATCTTGCCTTTCAGTTTATCCCGCATCCGCTGACGATTTATCAGGCTATCCGTAAGCTACCGCCAGCTCATCTCTTGATCTGGGAGCAAGGGGAAGTTACAATCGAGCCCTACTGGCACTTGGATTTTGCGCGCAAGACCCCCGTCCGCGACGATCAGGTAGCGGAGGCCTTGCGGGACCAGCTTGAAGAGGCCACGCGAGTGCGTCTGATCAGCGACGTGCCGTTGGGGGCGTTGTTGAGCGGTGGTGTGGATTCCAGTGCGGTGGTGGCGCTGATGTCCCAAGCGATGGACCGGCCGGTGCAGACTTTTTCCCTCGGGTTTGCTGAAGAGGCCTACAATGAGCTGCCCTATGCTCGCCAGGTCGCCCAGCGATTCGCCACCGATCATCATGAGATGGTGGTCTCCGCGGACGTCGCGGGGCTTCTCCCACGCCTCGTCTGGCAATACGACGAACCCTTTGCGGATAAATCGGCTGTGCCAACTTTGTACGTGGCTCACATGGCCAGCCGCCATGTGAGCGTGGTCTTGAGCGGCGATGGCGGGGACGAGGCGTTTGCTGGCTATGATAAGTATCGCTTCGGGCGCTGGCAGCGCGCCTGGGCACATCTTCCTGCGGCGCTGCGACGAACCCTGGCGCGGCGTTTACTTGCACCCCTTCAGCATGATTCGGGTGGTGGCACTACATGGCTACTAACGCAGCTAGCCCATACGCTCTTGCCCTATGCGGAGGCTATCTTTTACCCCGAGTTCTTCGACGGCTATGGTCGCACAACCCTATATCAGCCGTGGGTGCGAGCCGCCCTCGCTGACTGTGCCTCACCGATGGCAGGGCTTGTTTCCGCGGGCCTTGACCACCTGGATGACCCCGTCGATCTCATGCAGTGGCTCGATTACCAATGGTATTTACCCGGCGATTTGCTGGTCAAGATGGACATGGCCAGCATGGCGTGCTCATTGGAGGCCCGATCCCCGTTTCTCGATCATCGGGTGATCGAATTTTGCGCCGCGCTTCCCTCAGCGGTGAAAACCGATGGACGTGCTCGGAAAATCGTGCTGCGCGAGGCCTTTCGCGGCCTACTACCGGATTCCATCTTGGACCGTCCCAAGCAAGGTTTCAGCATCCCCCTGCGCGCCTGGTTGCGGGGCCCGTTAGCGGCGCTGGCGCGGGAGCTTCTCGTGGAACAGCCGCGAGGTGTCCGAGAATTTTTCGATCTCGCCGCCATCCGCCGCATGTTCGAGGCCCACGTCAGCGGCCGACGCAATCATGCCCACCGTCTATGGGCTCTCATGCTATTTGCGCAGTGGTATCGGCTGATGATCGAACAACAGGCTTATAAAATGGCCCCCCCGCCGTTCCCCGACTATGAACCTATGCCTGTACACGGCCACGTTTCTCCCGACCATCGGCGGCGCTGAGCTGGTCCTGCATGCGTTGGCGTCCGCGCTCGCGCTCCAGGGCCACTCAGTGACCGTCCTTGCTCCCTTCGTACGCCGCGCCGACAACCGGGTTGAGGCGCCGTACCGCCTACGACGCTATCAGCGCCCATCTTCGAAACGTTTTGGGGTACGCCAGATCCTGCTCTACCTCTTGCATGAATACTGGCGGCGGCCCTTCGATGTGCTGCATTGCCATGGTGCCTACCCGCCGGCCTATGTTGGCGCGACGCTCAAGCGTCTGTTGAACATCCCGATGGTCGTGCGTCCGCATGGGTCGGATATCCTTCCCGGAGAATTCATCCGCGCTCATGCCAAACTGGAGCAGCGGCTGACGCGGGCGCTCGCGGCAGCGGACCTGATCATCGCCCAAAGCCAATTTCTCAAGCGCGAAATGCTGTCTCTGGGTGTTCCAGATGGAAGGATCCGGCTCATCCCTAACGGCGTGCACGTTGCCGAGTTTCAACCGGTGAGGTTTGCGCCGCCATTGCCGTATCCCTATATCTTGGCGATGGGCAGCTTCAGCTCCAAGAAAGGCTTCGATGTGCTGCTGCGTGCCTTCACGTCGGTGGCCGCTGAGGATCCCTCCATTCACCTGGTGCTGGCCGGGGCTGGGAAGGAGTTGACCGCCTATGCTACCCTGGTGGGGGAACAGAACATGCTGGGCCGAGTGCATTTCGTCGGCATTGTCGAGGGGGCTGTCAAGATACAGCTCTATCAGCATTGCCTGTTTTTCGTCTGCCCCTCGCGTCGAGAACCTTTCGCCACAGTCAATTTGGAAGCGCTGGCAGCCGGTCAACCGATCGTGGCGACCGCCGTGGGTGGTAATCTGGAAGTCGTCAGCGAGGGCGGGAATGGGTTTCTCGTCCCACCTGATGATCCTGAGGCCCTGGC
>Ga0137403_10003775_pt1 | contig 18076 bp, 23 predicted proteins | sample CZOMad2_1_16fung_FD_122057 | JGI IMG/M metagenome (GOLD analysis project Ga0137403, IMG submission 122057) | Vadose zone soil fungal communities from Angelo Coast Range Reserve, California, USA - CZOMad2_1_16fungal (Hybrid Assembly) | ecosystem: Environmental > Terrestrial > Soil > Vadose zone...
GCAACCTCATCCCGCGAATTCCTTCCGGGCCATCTCGCGCAGCTTCACGCGCTGCACCTTGTCGCCGTGCGGGCTCGGAGTGCGCGGCACGTCGTCCACGAAGCGAACGCCGCGCGGAATCTTGAACGATGCGATCCTGCCGTGGCACCACGCGCGCAGCTCGTCCTCGGTGAGGGCGGCGCCGGCCTTGCGGATCACGTAGGCGACGGGCGCCTCGTTGGTCTTGGCGTCGGGAATGCCGACGACGAACGCCTGGGCCACCGCCGGATGCGCCAGCAGGAACGCCTCGATCTCGCCGGGCGCCACCATGTGATGGCTGATCCGCAGCGTCTCCTTGAGGCGCCCGCGGAAGATCACGCGGCCCGCGGAATCCTGGACGCCGAGATCGCCACTCTTGAACCAGCCGTCGGCGGTGAACGCCGCCTTCGTCTCCTCGGGCTTGTCGTAGTAGCCGGGCGTGACGAGCGGGCCGCGGAACTGCAGCTCGCCCTCGACGTCCACGCCCGATGGCCGGCCCGTCTCGGGATCGGCGATGCGCGCCTCGAGCCCCGGCGCCGGCCACACGCCGGGCACGAGTCGCTCCGCCGCGGGCTCGTCGAGGCTGTGCAGCAGCGACATCGCGTTCACCTCCGTCATGCCGTACGGGTGAAAGGCCAGCGGCATCAGCCGCGCGAGCACATCCTCGAGCAGACCGTGACGCCCGCCGCCGACGGCCGCGACGCCGCCCGTGCGCAGCGACGAGAGATCACGGCGACCGAGATCGGGATGGTCGAGCAGCGGGACCAGCATGCTGTCGACGGCGTTCCACACGGTGCACCGCTCGCGCTCGATCAGCTGCAGCGCGCGCAACGGGTCGAAGACGTCCATGAGCACCAGGCAGGCGCCGTGACTCCACGTGGTCAGCGGAATGTTCACGCCCCCCCACGTGCCGGCGGCCGGCAGCGCGTGCAGCACGCGGTCGGCGGCGGTCAGCCGCAGCGTCTCGCCGACGTTCCACCCGTGCGGAACGCAGTTCGCGTGCGTGATCATCGCGCCCTTCGGAAACGACGTCGTCCCGGACGTGTAGAGGATCGTGAAAATGTCGTCGGTGCCGACACCGGCCGGCGTCGTCACCCCGATGCTCAGCAAATCACTCGCGCGATGACACCCGGGATACACGTCCTCCGCGTCCACGATCACATGACGCAGCTTGGGCAGGCGCGCGCTGGTCAGCTCGCCCGGCACCGCCTCGGCCAGCTCGGGCAGCACCGCTTCGAGTGTGTCGAAGTAGTCCACGGGACCGAGCCGGTCGGTGAGCAGCAGGGCGGCCGCGTTCGACTGGCCGAGGATGTAGGACAGCTCGTGAACGCGGTAGCGCGGGTTCAGCGCGACGACGACCACGCCGAGACTGGCCGCCGCGTACTGCGCGATGAACCACAGCGGGCGGTTCGGGAGCCAGATCGCGAGCGCGTCGCCCGTGCCGAGGCCGAGCGCGGCGAGCCCCGCCGCGAAGGCGCGCGCGCGGTCGCGGAGGGCGGCGAAGGTGAGCCGCTCGTCGCCGAAGACGATGGCCTCGCGCTGCGGGTGACGCACGGCGACCGCATCCAGCAACGACCACGCCGTCGCCCGCGCGAAGGGATTGGCCGCCACGTCAGTCGAGGTGATAGAGGTCCGAGGCGTTCTTCCAGGCCACCCGCTCGGCCACGTCGGGCGGCAGCTCGCCGAGCACGCGGCGCGTCCACGTCATGAGGCGGTCGAGCATGGACGGTTCGAAGAGGCGCACCGCCCACACGTCGATGCCCATCATGAAGCGGGCGGGCATCTTCGCGATCAGCGCCTTCCACGCCGGATCGAGCCGACCCTTCTCCTTGGCCAGCGACGGCGTGCGCTGAAAGTGCATGCCCGAGAGATCGATCCTGAGGTTGGCGTTGCGCGCGAGCAGGCGCTCCAGCCCGGTGGGCTTCGCTCCGCCGGCGTGGGCGAGGACGATGATGGCCTGACGGTGCGCGGCCAGCGCTGCCTCGAGCGAGGCCGCCGCGGCGGGCGTCAGCTCGTCGTGGATCACGATCGGCACGCCGCGCTGCGCGGACAGCTCGAGGATCTTCATGAACGCCGGCGCGGAGGGATCGCGCTCGATCTTGCGGCTCGCCTGGCGGATGTGAACCTCGCCCATCACGCGGGCCTTGGTGCGCGCCAGCTCCACGTCCAACTGGCCCGCCGCGGCCATGTTGGTCGGATCGGGCACGCGCACGCCGGCCGACACGAGGTCCGGATACTTCTTGACGGCGGCCTCGATCCACTCCACCTCGTCCGGCTGCACGCCGCCCACACCGAGGAGCACGACCTTGCGGACGTTGTGGCGCTTCATGGCCGCGACGTAGGCATCGATGGCCGTGGCGTTCGGCAGATGGGAATGCGCGTCGATGAGCGGACCCGTGTAGTCCGCGGCGGCGGCCGGTCCGACGACGGCGAGCGCGGCGAGCAGCGTCAGCGCGAGAGCGCTCGCGCCTCTCATACGATCCCGTCGCGCTTCAAGCTCTCCAGCTCGGCCTCGCTCACGCCGAGCGCGCCGTAGACCTCGCGGTTGTGGGCGCCCAGCTCGGGCCCCGCCCAGCGCACGGTCGCCGGGGTGGCGTCGAGCCGCGGCGTCGGCGCCGTCATCCGCACGGCGCCGAGGGCGGGATCGGGCACGTCGATCAGGATCCCGCGCGCGACGACGTGCGGGTCCTTGGTGATGTCGGCGATGTCGTAGACGGGGCACGCGGTGAGGTCGCTCGACTCGAAGAGGACGCGCATCTCGTCGAGCGTGCGCTGGCCGATGGCGCGGGCGAGCGTCGCATCCACCAGCTCGTTGTACTCGACGCGCGCGTCGTTGGTGGCGAAGCGCGGGTCTTCCAGGAGCTCGGCGAGGCCGAGCGCGGTGAACACCGCCGTGGCCGAGCCCGGCGTGGAGGCCGAGAGCGCGATCCACTTGTCGTCGAGCGTGCGATAGGTGCCGCGCGGGCTCGCGTTGTCGGAGGTGTTGCCGTGACGCTGGCGCACGACGCCCTCAAGCGCGTAGCCGGCGGCGTCGGGGCCGAGGACCGACAGGAGCGGCTCGTAGAGCGAGACGTCCACGACCTGGCCGCGGCCCGAGACCTGGTCACGATGCCGAAGGGCGGCCAGGACGGCGCTGGTGCCCGCCAGGGCCGCGATCATGTCGGCCATCGGAAACGACGGCAGCGTCGGCGGACCCTCCGCCTCGCCCGTCGTGTGGGCGAACCCGCTCATCGCCTCCACCATCGTGCCGAAGCCGGGGCGATCGCGGTACGGCCCGTCCTGACCCCAGCCCGACACGCGCGCGAACACGAGCCGCGGGTTCTCGGCCGACAGCACGTCCCAGCCGAGGCCCCATTTCTCGAAGGTGCCGGGCACGAAGTTCTCGATGAGGACGTCGGCATCGCGCACGAGGCGCCTGAGCAGCGTCTGGCCGCGGGGCTGCGTGAGGTTCAGCGTGATCGAGCGCTTGCCGCGCGCGTAGACTTTCCACCACAGCTCGCCGCGCTCGCGCAGCCACGTCCGCAGCGGATCGCCCCCGCGCGGATTCTCGACCTTGATCACATCGGCGCCGTGGTCGGCCAGCACGGTGGCGAGCACGCCGCCGGCGATCAGCCGAGAGCAATCGATCACGCGAAGTCCCGACAGCGCGCCGCTCATGGTCGATCGTTATTCTACTCCCGCGCGCGAGAGAGCAAGCGCTGCCGGAGCGAATGTCAGGCGCCGCCGAAGCGTGCCGCGAGATCGAGCACCTCGCGCGGATCGGCGTCCGACACGAGCGCGTAACCGAGGCCGTGCGCGCGCCACATCACCACGGTGAAGCCGCGCGCGCCGTCACGGTAGACGTCGCGCTCGCCCGCGCGCTCCCAGCCCGTGGTGGGCCACGGCAGGCCATCGGAGCGGAAGACGAAGAGGGTGACGGTGTGCAGGCGCAGGTTGTAGACGAAGGCCGCCGCCTTGCGGTCGAGGAACCACGCGAGCGCGCCGCCGCGCAGCGGCACGTCACGATCGCCGCCGAACGGCAGCACCGGCGAGAAGTCGAGGCGGCCCTCGAACCAGGGCCGCACGCGATGGCCGTCGCCGCTCTCGATCTCGAGCGGCCGCTGCGCCTGCACGATCCGCAGGTGATCGCCGATCGCCTCGCTCACCATGGTGGCGGTGGCGGCGCGCGTCGCAGCGGTCCACTGATAGACGATGACCGGCGCGCCGACGACGAGCACGAGCGCGGCGGCGAGCGCGGGGGCCCAGGCGCGCCGCCACCGCGGGCGGCGCAGCGCGGGCGCGGGGGCGAGCACGCGCTCCACGCGCGCGACGAGGCGCGCCGGCGCCGGCCGGTGGGGCAGGCGATGCAGCGCCTCGGTCAGCGCCGTCTCGACCGAGGACTCAGAGTCCATCGGGCTCATCGCGCGTAGTCGCGCAGCCGGCGCCGCAGCGCCGCCCGCGCGCGCGCCAGGCGCGATTTGACGGTTCCGACCGGACACTCGAGCACCGCCGCCATGTCCACCTCGCTCAGATCTTCCAGATCCAGCAGCACCACCGTGCGCGCCTCCTCGGAGAGACTCATCAGCGCCGCCTCGATCTCCTCGGCCACCAGCTTGCGCAGCCGGTCCAGCTCGAGGTCGTCCCGCAGCCACTCCTCGCTCGCGGCCGCGTTGGCGACGTCGATCCCGCTCACCTCGGGGCTCGCGCGCTGCCGGCGATAGAGACTGATGAAGGTGTTGCGGAGGATGCGGAACAGCCACGCCTTGAGATTGGTCCCGGGCGTGAAGCCCGCGGCGCCGGCCACCGCGCGGGCGTAAGTTTCCTGCACGAGGTCTTCGGCCTCGGCCTCGCGACCCGTGAGGTAGCGCGCCAGCTTGTAGAGCGCGTCCACGTGGCCGAGGGCCTCGCGTGCCATCGCCTCATGCATGCCGCAACCATAGCACCGTCGACACCTTCGTCACCCTGCGCAACGCGCGAGCGGCCGAATCGTTCCATCGCGGCGAACGGGAACGACGCGTGTCCGGCGCGCCCGCTCGTGTAGCCGCTATACTCGCGGCGCCGATGATCGTCGTCGCCGCGAATCCGTACAGCGGGGCCTCCGACAATCGCCGCCGCGTCGAGGTTCTCGCGCGCGAGCTGGCCGCGGGCGGCGAGCGCCCGCGCGTCGTGTGGGACGCGCGCGAGCGCGCGGCGACGCTGGCCGACCGCGCGGCCATGGCGGGCTGCCGCGCCGTCGTCGCCGCCGGCGGCGACGGCACCGTCGCGCAGGTGATCAACGAGCTGCCGCCGGGCACGCCGCTTGCCGTGTTTCCCGCCGGCACCGAAAATCTCTTCGCGGCCGCCTACGGGTTCGCCGACGATCCCGCCGCGCTCGTCCGCGCGCTCGCGGCCGGCCGCACGCGGGCGCTCGACCTCGGTCGGGCCTCGGTGCTCGGCAAGAGCCGCTTCTTCGCGCTGATGCTCAGCGCCGGGCTGGACGCCGAGGTCGTGCGCCGCCTGGCCGAATGGCGCGCGGCGGGTGTCGCCCTCCGGCGCATCCGCCGCGCCTCCTACGTCGCGCCGCTGGCCGCCTCGCTCCTGACGTATCGCCATCCGCCCGTGCACGTGGTGGCCGGCGAGAGCACGGCCAGCGGCGCATACTGCGTCGTCGCGAACGCGCCGGCATACGCGCTGGACCTGCCGCTGGCGCCGGGGGCGCGCGCCGACGACGGCGCGCTCGACTGGCTGGTCTTCGAGCGGGGCAGTCTGGCGGCGCTCGCGACGTACTCGTGGGCGGTGTGGCGCGGCCGCCATCTAGGGCGCGACGACGTGCGCATGGGCCGCGCGACGCGGCTCACGCTGGACGCGGCGGCGCCGGTGCCGGTGCAGGCGGACGGCGATCCGCTGGGGACGACGCCGGTGGAGGTGGACGTGGTGCCCGGCGCGCTGACCGTGATCAGCGCGGAGCGCTTCTGACTACAGACTGTTAGAGCCGACGGCGCCGCAACAGCTCGCGGATGCGCTCGGCCGCATGCTCCGCGAGCCGATCGAGGACGCGACGGTCTCGTAGAGGGACCACACGCCAGGGCGTCTCGGGTGATCGGCGAACCATCTCGCGGCACCCCGCGCACGCCGAAGGGCCGGAGCGCTTCGCCGTCACTTCGGCGTGCAGAATACCGCCCGGCGACGGTCTCAGCCCACGCTCAGGACTCCTCTTCCGCCTACGCCGGCAGCTCGCAGCGATCGTTGTCGGGCGGGGTCCCTCTCAACGACTCTTCTTGCCGATGTCGGATTGCGCCGCCGCCTGCATGTCGGCCTGCGCGTCCTCCGGGAGAATGTAGCCGGCGGCCAGGTTGTCGTTCGTGACGTGGCTGACCGCCGAGACGTACGACCCGTGGTTCGGATAGAGCCGGGAGAGGGTGGCGGCGTCGAACGGCGTATGCGAGCCGTAGAGGAAGCACAGTCCCGGACCGGAGTTGACGCCGTTGTCGACGGCCGTCGGCACGGCCTGCTGCGAGAGTTGGATGCCACCGGTCGAGAGACCCAGGCTCGTGCGCTCGAGGACGACGACCGGCGGTCCCGCGGACAGGACGTTGACCCGCGGCGCGGTCGGCGGCGGCGTGCCGTCCGTCACCCAGCGCGACACGTGCTCGTAGACCGCGTTCAGCACGTGGAAGGCCGGGGTATGGCTCAACGCCGGCTGTTGGGTGCACAGCTGCGGCGTCGGCGGCGGAAGACTGTCCCGTGTGACGAGAAAGACCCGCAGCGCGAAGTCAGAGAACGCAACGTGTGAGGCTCCCGCGACCTCCCAGGTGCGCAGATGATCCGAGTCGTCCTGGCGCGCGGCGACCTCGCCGAGAAACAGGAGATCGGTCTCGGTGTCCACCTTGAACACCTTGACTCCGAGATCCGTGCGTAATTTCCCGCCGAGACCCAAGTACAGGACGTACCCGTCGAAGACCTCGGCGATCTTATGGATCGAATTGTGGTACGTGACGAGGCGTCCTTGAGATTGCGAGGCGCCGATCGCGATGACGCGTTGCACCGGCAACCCGCCGAGGATGCTGGCGCCCACGGGGGTCCGGATCGCCTGGGCGGCTTGCGAGAAGACGTCGTACGACAGCCCGTCGTTCCCGACCGTCCCGTGGTCGGTGACGTCGAGGGTCCCGTACCGAGCGGGGCTCCACGCGATGAGACCGGCTGGGCCGTGAATGCCGACTCGCTGCGCGGAGACGCCGACGTAGGCGTAGCCCGCCCGTATCAGGTGATCCTGCGACGCCCGGAACATCACGTCATTGTTGTAGCCGCTCGTCACGTTGACCCACTCGACGAGCACGGTTCCGTTGAACTTCGCGGCCGAGGTCGGCCGGCGGACGATGACGCGGGACTTGTACGGATGCCCGCTGGACACGACCGTCGCCGTGGTCAGGGGCGGTGTGTTGTAGACGTTCGCCGTGCCTGAAAAGAAATATTCTTCCTCGACGTACCCGAGACTGGCGAGGTCGAGCGGAGTCGCCACCTGGGGATAATCGTGCGATGGGTCGCCGGGCGGCGCGTTCGCAGGGATCGGCCCCGTGACCGTCGGGCTCGGAACGAGAGCGGCGGCGGCGGTGCCCCCGAAGGCCGCCACCCCGAGGACGACGAGGAAAGCGACTGCGAATGCGCGCGCGCGCGCACCAATCGACCCAAGTCGATCTTGCATTGTCGGCTCCATGTTGCGTGTGGCGAAGTTCGACGAGACGGACTAGCGCTTGGAGGTCTGCTTGAAGTGCGCGGCGAGTGCGTCCATGACGCGGGCCAGCGCTTCGCTCTCGGTGCGGCCGGTGGCGGTGACCCTGTACTCGACCGCCTCGGCCACCCACTCACCGACGTCGTTCTTGTAGACTTCCACCTCGAAGCGCATCGGCCGGCAGTCTAGCACGGTGTATCATCGGACAACTTCCGACGGGAGGGCCGCCATGTCGGGCTTCGTCACGCGTGACGAGACGCTGCCGCCGACCTACTCGCAGGCGCTCGAGTCGCACTCGCTGCCACCGCTGTGGACCGCGCTGCACGTGCTGCTGCCGAAGGAGCGCGGCACCGCCGCCGTGCCGCATCGCTGGTCGTGGCGCGAGGCGCGGCCGCTGCTGCACGAGGCGGCGCGGCTGGTGCCCCTCGAGCAGGCCGAGCGCCGCGTGCTCGTGCTCGAGAACCCCGGCCTGAAGGGCACCTACTCGATCACCTCCACGCTCTACGCCGGCCTGCAGGTGATCCTGCCGGGCGAGGTGGCGCCGAGCCACCACCACACGCCGGCCGCGCTGCGGCTGGTGGTCGAGGGCGAGGGCGCCTTCACCACGGTGGACGGGATCAAGTGCGTCATGGAGCGCGGCGACTTCATCATCACGCCGCCGATGCGCTGGCACGATCACGGCCACGAGGGCCGGACGCCCGTCGTGTGGCTCGACGGCCTCGACATCCCGCTCGTGCGTGCGTTCGACGCGTCGTGGGTGTCGGCGCTGCGCCCGGCGCGGCCGCCGGCGCCGGCCGACGACGCGGCGCAGGCGGAGTTCCGCTGGCCGTGGAAAAGCATGCGACGCGCGCTCGAGCAGCTGGCGGCGAGCACGCCGAAGGACCGCCTGGTCACGCGCGCGTACGTGACGCCGACGGGCGCGCCGCCGCTGACCACGATGGGCGCCGACGCGCACTGGCTGCGCCCGGGCGAGCGGGCGCGTGCCGGCCGCTCCACGGCTGGCCGCGTCTTCCACGTGATCGAGGGCCGCGGCACGAGCCGAGTCGGCGAGGCCGAGCTGACGTGGGAGCCGGGCGACACGTTCGTGGCGCCGCCCTGGCACTGGATCGAGCACGACAACGGCAGCGCCGGCGAGCACGCGTGCCTGTTCTCGTTCAACGACGAGCCGGCGATTCGCGCGCTCGGCCTCTGGCAGGAACAGCGCCGCTGACCACGCAAACGTTGCGCGGCTGCTTTCTGACCGCGCTGCTCGTCGCGGCGTGCGCTCCGGCGATGGCCACACAGATCAGTGTCGATCCGCGGGTCGAGGAGGAGGTGGGGCGCGGTCGCAGCCGCGTCCTCGTCGAGCTCCGATTGCCCGGCGGCGTCCGGCCCGAAGGCGAGCAGCGCCAGGCCATCGCGCGCGCCCAGGACGACGTCCTGTCCCGTCTGAGTGGTACGGACGTCACGCTCGTCCGCCGGTTCGAGAGCACGCCATTCCTGGCGCTCGAGGTCGGCCCCTCCGCGCTCGGGGCACTGCGAGCGATGGGAGACGTCGTCGCCCGCATCCTCCCGGACTCCGTGCTCTCGCCCTCCGGTCGCTCGACACCCAGACGCTGACTCTGACGAACCGCTGGGACGCTAAGCGTGCAGAACTAAGCGGGTGGGTCGGCGGCGCGCCATGCCAGGATGCGGTCGGCCTGCAGCCGTAGCATGGCGCCGTCGCGCTCCAGGTCCATGGCCCGGTACTGCGGATACTTCGCGCGCAGCAGCGTGAGGGCGCGCGTGAAGTCCGCGCCCGCGTTCAGCACGTCGGCGTGCCCCTCGACGCTCACCCACGCCAGTCGCGTCCAGTCCTCGTCCCACACGTCCACGAGCAGTGAGGCCTGTGGATTGTCGCGCACGTTACGCAGCCGGCGCAGGTCGCGCGTGCGCTTGCGTTTGTCGTCCACGGCAGAGTAGAGCGCGGCGCCATCGAAGGCGAAGCACACGGGGACGAGCAGGGGGCGGCCGGCGGCGTCGGCGGTCGCCAGCCGGCCGACGCGGGCCTCGCGGAGCATCGCGAGGGCCCACGCCGGCGGCTCGGACACGGCAGTTACCGGATCAACTTCGCGTACTGGTCGAGCAGCGGCAGGACCTTGTCGCGCGGCTCGGGCGGCAGCAGCAAGATCGAGCGCGTGACGCCGGCGGAGGCGAACTGGTCGAGCACGGCCTTGTCCGGCGGCGTGGCGAAGGCGGAGACCGAGATCGTCTTCATGTCGCGCCCGGCCTGGGCCGCGCGTGCCTTGAGGTCCTTCAACCCCTCCAGCACCTTCTCGGGAGCGCGGCCGCGCGGGTACCAGCCGTCGCAGAAGTCCACCACGCGCTGCAGCGTGTAGCCGCTCTCGCCGCCGAGCAGGATCGGCGGGTACGGCTTCTGCTCGGGCTTGGGCCATGCCCAGATCGGGTCGAAGTTCACGAACTGGCCGTGGAACTCGGCGACGTCCTTCGTCCAGATCTCCTTCATCGCGCGCACCTGCTCCTCGAGCCGCTTGAAGCGCGACTTGAACTCGGTGCCGTGGTGCTCCATCTCCTCGGCGTTCCAGCCGCCGCCCAGCCCGAACTCGAAGCGCCCGTGCGAGAGGAGATCGAGGCTCGCGACGGACTTGGCGGTGGTGATCGTGTCGCGCTCGATGATCAGGCAGATGCCGGTCCCGACGCGAAGGGTCTTCGTCGCCGCCGCGGCGGCCGTCAGCGCGACGAAGGGATCGAGGGTGTGCTTGTACTGTTCCGGCAGCTGCTGGCCGCCCGCGAACGGGCTGCGCCGGCTGGTGGGAATGTGCGTGTGCTCGGGGACCCACAGCGACTCGAACTTGCGCGCCTCGGCCTCGCGCGCCAGCTCGTCGATGCGGATCGCGTACTCGGTGGCGAAGATGCAGACTCCGATCTTCATGCGGGTCCTCCTGGATTCAGCGGGTCGGGGTGGCGCCCGGAGCGGGCGTCAGGCCCACAGGGCTGGGCACAAGCGAGAAGTGGGTGTGCGTGGCGAGCCAGCGGCCTCCGCGCCGCTCGAAGGCGAGCGTGCACCGCCCGGGGCGCGGGAACGTGCCGCCGTCGGCGAGGGGGCCGCGCGAGTCCCAGGTGGCGGCGATCCAGCCGCGGTCACCCGCGACGGCGCCGCGCGCGTTGTCGACGTCGATCGTGAAGTCGCGGATGACCGGCCAGACGCGGCGCCACTGCTCCTTCTCGACCACGTCGAGGCCCTGGACGAAGGGCGCCACGGTGCCGAAGGCGACGATGTCCGGCGCGCAGAGCGCGCGGCCGCCGGCGAAGTCCACCGCGCGCACGCAGGTCTGCCAGGCGCGCAGCCAGTCGCGGAGGGGCGCGAGGTCGTCGGCCATCAGGACGGAAAGATCGCGTCGGGCATGAAGGCAGCGACGATCCAGTTCGGGGCGTCCACGATCTCGCTGATCTTGAGGTCGGCCGCCACCGAGCAGATGACGTAGGCCTCCTCGCGCGAGAAGCCGCGCGTCTCCACCAGGTGGTCGATCATGTAGCGCACCGCCTGCTGCGCGGCCGCGAAGAGATCGGGCCCGTGCGCGGTCGTCGCGTAGTGCGGGCCGTGATTGGTCGCGTGCGACGGGGGCGTCGGCGTGACGAGCTGCGGCTCGGGCAACCGCCGGCCGGGACGCAGGCCGAACCTCAGCGTCACGCGCCCCATCATCTCGACGGCGGTGACGCACACCTCGCCATCACCCTGCGCGGCGTGGGCGTCGCCGACGCTGAACAGCGCGCCGTCGACGAGCACCGGCAGGAAGAGCGTCGCGCCCCCGACGAGCTGCTTGATGTCCATGTTGCCGCCGCTCCGGCGGGGCGGCATCGTGCTGTGGCCGCCCGGCTCGTCGAGCGCGACGCCCATCACGCCGGGGAACGGCGCGATCGGCACCGCCACGCGATGGTCCATCCGCGCGTGGCGCCCGTCCGAGAGGTCCCAGATCTGGAGGAACGGCTTCGCGAAGTCCGTCTCGGGCAGGAGCCCGCGCCCGGGGCGGATGGCCGTCCAGCCGAAGTCCGCGCCCGGCTGCACGTCGAGGATCTCGATCACGAGCGTGTCTCCCGGCCGCGCGCCGCGGATCTTCACGGGGCCGGTGAGCGGGTGGCCCCGGAACGGGCCGCGCCGCAGGACATCGTCGTGCGTCGAGTCCTTCGAGTAGAAACGGTTGGCGGCGTCCCGCGTCTCGAAGACCACGGTGTCGCCCGGCTCGACCTCGAGGCGCGGCGGCAGCGCGTTGTTCCACTCCTGGTGGATCTCTTCGTGGCCGAGCTGGTGGGTCTTCACGCGGCGAGCTCGTTCCACGCCACCATGCCCGTGCCCGAGCGCCAGGCGATGGCCGGCATGTAGGCGAGCACGTCGGCGGGGCCGCGCGTGAACGCGAGGGCGACGATCCAGGCCAGCAGCTCCGCGGTGCCGCCGGAGCCGGCGGCTTCCATCCGCTCCAGCGTGCATTCGCGCAGCAGCCGCTCGTGGTCGCCGAGCTTGAGGAGATCGAGGAACCAGCGGTCGAATTCCTCGTCCACCCAGAAGTAGCGCGGCCCGCCGGGCTCGTGCGAGAGCCCGCCGGTGGCGACGACGGCCACGCGCAGCGGGGCCGGATAGGCGCGGATGACCTCGCGCAGCACGACGCCGACCCAGTAGGCCCGCTCGGGGCGTGGGATCGGCGGCACCGTGCAGTTCATGGTGACGGGCACCAGGCGGAAGCGCGCGTCGGGATTCAGATAGTGCGTCGGCACCGAGATGCCGTCGTCGAACTGCATCTCGTCGCCCAGGTGCGCGAGGGCCAGGCCGCGCCGCGCGCCCTCGTTGACGAGGAAACGCGCGAGCCCCGGCTCGCCGGGCACGCGGTACTTCTCCATCCCGAGCCACTCGTCGAACCAGTCGGCGGGCCCCACGTGCGCGTCGGCGATGCCGACCGTGTACTCGGGCATGTTGTTCATCGGCCAGTTGAGCAGGTGGTCGTTGCTGAACATCACGAGCACGTCGGGCCGCGCGGCCTCGAGCCGGCGCCGCATCTCCGCCGTCGCGCCCAGCGCGAGCTGCTGGTACTCCTCCGACGCGCGATCGAACCAACCGGTGAGGCCGGGCGAGTGCGTCATGGCCATGGCGGCGACCACCTGGGCCACGGGTCAGCTCCGCGCGCGGCGCGCCGGGGGCGCCGTCGTTTCGAGCCGCGCTTGCAGCGCGAGCGCCTTCGCCGTCTCTTCGGGGAAGGCGCGCTTGTAGCACTCGAGCGCGGCGCTGGCGTTGCTGTTCTGCGCGGCGCCGAAGAAGAGGCGCAGGATCTGCGGCACGTAGTACTGGTGGACGCCGAGGTCCATCAGGCGCCGGGGGTCCTTCGCCTGGACCGCGTCGATCTCCGCGCGGCTCAGCCCGAACTCGCGCGCGAGGGCCTCGAAATCGGTCAGCCAGCGCTCGCGCAGCCGCGCGTCGCGGCGCACGTGGAACATCATCTGGTTCAGCGGCAGCGTCTTGTCGCAGCGCTCGACGTTACCCATTGGTTGCGACCTTGAGCACCATTGGATTCACTTTGAGGAACACGATCACGCAGCGCCCGGTGCCGAGATTGCGCACGTCGTGCGGCACGTTCTTCGGAAACTTCACGATCGAGCCCGCCGGCACCACGACCTCCCGGCCGTCGATGGACATGTTCGCCGTGCCCTGCAGCACGAAGATCGCCTCCTCCTCCTTGGGGTGCGAGTGCATCACGGTGGACTGACCCGGCTCGTAGCAGGCGATCTCCGACCAGAGCTGGTCGGTCTTGAAGAGCATCTTGCGCACGCGCTTGTCGGGGGCGAACGCCTTCAGCGCGTGCAGGTCGAACACCTGCGCGACGCCGGTGGTGGCGGCGACGGCGACTTGCTCGTCCATGGGGCCTCCTGCGGCTGCCTAGTGTACCGCGGGCCGTCGAATCCACGAGCCACGGCACGGCATCTCTATGGATGGGAGGCGAAGACCATGATGCAGGCGCTGATCGCTCCCGCGGTACTGGCGACGTTGATCGGGCTGTGGCTCGCGTGGCTCAAGCGGCGCGAGCGTGCGGAAGATCGCGCGCTGACGGTGCGGGCGGAGATCCAGAGCGCGGTCAATCGCGCGCTGGAAGGCGAGTCGCTGCTGGCCGTGCAGGTGGAGCCGGCGTCCAGCTTCCATCGCGGGCGCGTCGTGCTCTCCACTCCGACGGGCTACGAGTGGCTTGTGCACGAGGCATGGAATCCGGTGATCGACCACGCCCCGAAGGACTACGAGGTCGTGCTGCGCCACCCCGCCTGAGCTGATCTCGGCGGTCGGTTCCTGATCACCACAGGTGGTCAGAAACCGACCGCCGACGGTGTTCTGGTCACCCTCTAGAAGGACAAACAGTAGTATTTACCGGTACTTACGAGCATGGCTGCGCCTGGTACCAGGATTGCGTTTGTACCCCCGCATGGTCGATGTGATCGTCAAAATCACGGGGCTGGTGGTGCTGGCCGTCGCGGTGCTGAACCTGGCGCACGGGGCGCTGGTGGCGGCGCGGTTGGTGGCGTACGTCACGCGACGTTACCCGCACCTCCGGCTTGACCTCTGGTTCCCGCGCTGGGACGACACGCGCGACGCGCATTCGTGGCTCGCGACCTGGCGCGGAATCCTGCGTTCCGGTGATCCGACAATGGCGGCCATCCGCACGGACGGCCGTATCGTCATAGCCCGCCACGTACAGCTCATGCTCTCGTCACAGGCGTGGGTGATCGTGGTGGCCACGATGGTGCCGCGGCTCTCGTAGCTTCGGTGCCAGCCCGGAGGCGGCCGGCGGTGGCGCGACCACGACCGTCTCCGGGCTCAATTTTTTTAGAGGGGGGCCACGGCTTTGCCGGGGCCATTTCGAGGCCCCCACGTTCATCTAGTCAGTCGGATTCACCATCAGGCGCACCGTCACGCGGCGCAGCTTGGCGTGCTCGGCGTTCGCCGCGACGAGCGGGCCCATCCCGATCGAGTTGATCCGAGCGAGGTCCGCGCCGTTCTCGATCAGGTAGCGGCGCACCGACTCCACGCGCCGCTGGCTCAGTCCCACGTTGTAGTCGCGCGTCCCCGTGGGGTCGGTGTAGCCCTCGAGGTCGACCGTCAAGTCCGCGTTCGTCTTCAGCTCCTTCACGACGCCCAGCAGCGCGGTCTGCGCCCCGTCCGAGAGATCGCTGCGGTCGAATCCGAACTGCACTTCCAGCGTCTCGACCACGTTGCGCTTGCTGCGGCCGTTCCAGAGGCGCGTGAGCCGCGTGTTCACCTCGTCGGAGCGGCCGTAGGCGGCGTCGGCGCGGCCCTGGGCCGTGCGCGTCGCATCGCCGGCCTCCTTCACCGCGCCGTCCACTCGCGCGAGGCGGTCGTCCATCTGCGCCTGCCGCTTGCCGAGCTTGTCGTTGACCCAGTCCTTCGTCGCGCAGCCCGTCGTGGCGACCACCACGAGCACGAGCGGCGCGCTCCACGTCACGATTCGTCGCATGGCCTGGCCCTCCTGTGGGAGTTGCACTCCGAGCGCCCCCGGACGGCTGCGCCGGCTGCAACGCCCGAGCCAGGGCAAAATCCGCGGTTTTCGTCAGGCGCGGTGTCGTGCGCGCGGCGGCGGCGTGACACTCGCGTCAGAGCGGTGACGGAGGCGACACGCCGCTCGGGAAGAAATTGTTTTCCGTGGGCGCGCCGATCCGCGGCTAGAGGCAGACGCCGACCTCGCGTCCGGGCTCCGCCGCGCGGTAGGTGTCTTCCTCCACCCGGTGCCAGCGGCCCTGGGTATCGCGCACCCACCACTCGTGCACGAGGCGATCGCGGCGCACCTGGCCCACGCGGCCGACCTCATCGGTGCGCACGCCGCGAAATTCGCTGTCGAGCCGCGTGCGCTCCTCGCGCCGGTCGGCCACGACGGTCGCAGGACGGCACGCGAGGGATGCGCAGCCGGCGAGCAGCGCGACGAGAGGCGGCAGCAGGAGGGCGGTGCGGCGCACGGTTGATTGTCCCACGCGGCCGCCCTTGACATCGGGCCGCTTTGATCGGACAGTGACGCGCACCGATGTTCGGAGCAGTTCGGACGCCCCGCGTATACGAGCACATCGTCGCGCAGATCGAGCGCGCGATTTACGAGGGGCGGCTCGCGCACGGCAACAAGCTCCCGCCCGAGCGTCAGCTCGTGCGCGAGTTCAGCGCCAGCCGCGTGGCCGTGCGGGAGGCGCTGCGCGCGCTCGAGCACCGCGGCCTCGTCGAGGTACGGCAGGGCTCCGCCGGCGGCTATTTCATCCGCGAGCTGGACGCCACGCCCGTCGTGCGCGACTTGTCGACGCTCTTCCGCCTCGGTCGCGTGTCACTGGCGCAGCTCGCGGAGGCGCGGGCCCTGCTCGAGCCGGAGTCGGCGCGCCTGGCCGCCTCGCGCGTCACCGACCACGAGCTCAAGACGCTCGGCGAGTGCCTGGAGACGCGCACCGACCCCGGGCTCACCTCGCGCCGGCGCCGGGCGCTGGACGCCGAGTTCCACCGGCAGGTGGCTGCCGCCGCCCGCAATCCCATCCACGCGGCGGTGACGCACGCCCTCACCGCGCTGGAGGTGAAGGTGGTCGCCCAGCGCGCCGAGCTCACGCCGGAGGACGACGCCGCCGTCATCGCCGCGCATCTCGCGATCCACGACGCGATCGCCCGCCGCGACGGCGACGCCGCGCGCGCGGCGATGCACGCGCACATCCTGGACGTCGAGCGCCGGCTCGCCCGTGGCGTTGTCGCGCGCGCCGCGTCCTGACCTCAGGAGGTCCTCATGAGCCCACGCCGCGCCATCGCCGCGCTCGCCGCCGCCGTCATGCTCGCCGCCGCCGCGCCCTGCGCCGCGCAGGCGCCGATCCGGATCGGCGAGATCAACTCGTTCAGCGGCATCGGCGCGCCGTTCACCGGCCCCTATCGCCAGGCCATCGAGATGGCGGTGGAGGAGGTCAACGCCAGGGGCGGCGTGCTCGGCCGGAAGGTCGAGGTGCTCTTCCGCGACGACAAGGGGCAGCCGGCGGAGGCAGTCAAGCACGCCCAGGAGCTGGTGGCGAGCGAGAAGGTCAGCCTGATCTCCGGCACCTTCCTGTCCAACGTCGGCCTCGCCGTTTCCGACTGGGCGAAGCAGAACCGGACGCTGTTCGTCGCCGCCGAGCCGCTCACCGAGGCCATCACGTGGGCCAAGGGCCACGACCACGTCTTTCGCGTGCGACCGAACACGTACGAGCAGGGGCGCATGCTCGCCGAGAAGGCCGGCAAGCTGAAGTACGTGAAGTGGGCGACCATCGGCCCCAACTACGAGTACGGCAAGCGCGCGTGGGAGACGTTCCGCGACCGCCTCAAGGAACTGAAGCCGGACGTCCAGGTCGTCGGCGAGCACTGGCCGACGTTGGGCAAGCTCGAGGCGGGGCCGTTCGTCACCGCCATCCTCAACCAGAATCCCGACGCGCTGTACGTCTCGCTCTTCGGTAGCGACTGGATCGCCTTCGTACGCGAGGCCAAGAAGCGCGGGCTCTTCGACAAGACGTTCGTGGTCGGCATCCTGCTCGGCGAGCCCGAGTACATCGATCCGCTCGGTCCCGAGGCGCCGGAGGGGATGCTCGTCACCGGCTATCCCTGGTACGACATCGGCGCGCCGGCCCACAAGGACTTCGTCGCGCGCTTCACCAAGAAGTACGACAAGAACCCCGTGCTCGGCTCGCTCGTCGGCTACGTCACGTACCTGTCGATCTTCGAGGCGCTGCGCAAGGCGGGGTCCACCGACACCGACAAGCTCGTGGCCGCCTTCCGCGGCCTGAAGGTCGAAACGCCGATCGGGCCGATCAGCTACCGCGCCTCCGACGGGCAGTCGACGATGGGCGCGTGGGTCGGCACCACCAGGCTCGACGCCAGGCGCGGCGTCGGGATCATGGTGAACCACGAGTACGTGCCCGGTGAAAAAGTGCTGCCGTCCGACGACGACGTGAAGAAGCTCCGAACCAACTGACCCCGTCGCTCTTCCTCGTCCAGCTCTTGGCAGGGCTCGCGCACGCGATGGTCCTCTTCCTCATCGCGTCCGGGCTCTCGCTCATCTTCGGCGTGACCCGTGTCGTCAACTTCGCGCACGGGTCCTTCTACATGATCGCCGCCTACCTCGCCTACACGCTGGCGGCGGCGCTTCCGCTGGGCGGCGCGTCCTTCTACGTCGCGGTGGTGCTCGCCGCACTCGGCGTGGGCGCGCTCGGGACGGCGGTGGAGGTGGGCCTCCTGCGCCGCGTGTATCGCGCGCCCGAGCTCTACCAGCTGCTGTTGACCTTCGCGCTCGTGCTCGTCGTCTCCGACGTCGTCAAGCTGGTCTGGGGCAGCGAGAACAAGACGGGGCCGAGCGC
>Ga0137403_10003776_pt1 | contig 18069 bp, 14 predicted proteins | sample CZOMad2_1_16fung_FD_122057 | JGI IMG/M metagenome (GOLD analysis project Ga0137403, IMG submission 122057) | Vadose zone soil fungal communities from Angelo Coast Range Reserve, California, USA - CZOMad2_1_16fungal (Hybrid Assembly) | ecosystem: Environmental > Terrestrial > Soil > Vadose zone...
CGATGCGCCGCATCAGCGCGCAGAGCCGCTCCTTGTCGGCGCGCGACAAGCCGGCCGCGGGCTCGTCCAGCAGCAGCACCGCAGGCTCGGTCGCCAGCGCGCGCGCGATCTCGACTAGGCGCCGGTCGACGTGCGGAAGGTCGGAGGCGCGCGCCTGCGGATCGCCTCGGTAGCCGACGAACGCGAGCAGGCTGTGCGCTTCGCGCTCCGATCCGGAGCGACCCGGCGAGGCGATGACGAGGTTCTCCCGCACTGTCAGGCTGCCGAAGACCTGTGAGGTCTGATAAGTGCGCGCGAGGCCCGCGCGCGCCACGCGCCAAGCGGCCAGGCCGGCGACCGGTTGCCCACCCAGTGTCACTTCGCCGGCGTCCGGGCGATAGAAGCCGCCCAGCATGTTGAGCACCGTGGTCTTGCCCGCGCCGTTCGGTCCGATGAGGCTGGTGACTTCGCCGGCACGCGCCTCGAAGGAAACGCCGGTCACCGCCTTCACTCCACCGAAGGCGATAGTGAGGCCGGTGACCCGGAGGGAGATGTTCCTGCCCTTCAGTTCGATCGAGGGCTGCCCCGCGGGCAAGACTCCTTTCGCGCGCTTGCGCAGCCATCTGTGCACTTCGCCGACGATCCCCTCGGGCGCGAGCCAGAGCACGATCAGCATCAGCGCACCGAAGAACAGCAGGCGGTATTCGGCGAGGCCGGCCAGCGCTTCGGGCAGCAGCACCACGATTACCGCACCGACCAGCGGGCCGCTCACGGTGCCCGCGCCGCCGATGATCACCACCAGCACGAACAGGATCGACTGCAGGAATGCAAAGGTGGACGGCGTGACGAAGCCCGAGAGCGGCGCGAACAGTGCGCCCGCGAGGCCTGCGCACGCGGCCGACAACGCGAAGGCGAGCGCCTTGATCGCCACCGGGTTGAGGCCCACCGACTCGGCCGCGACCTCGGAATCCTTCACCGCGCGCATCGCCGAACCCCAGGAGGAGCGCGACAGGCGCCAGAAACCGAATACCAGGAGCGCGCAGAGCGCGATCGCCAGCAGCGCGACACCGCGCTCGCCGAGGCTGGCGCCGAAAGCCTTCACCGTCGGCACGCTCATGATGCCGTTCTGGCCGCCGGTCAGCGTCTTCCATTCGGAGGCGCCGTTCTCGACCATGAAGCCGAAGGCGATGGTGACCATGGCAAGGTAAGGGCCCTTGACGCGGAGCGCAGGCAGCGCGAGCAGCGCCCCCACCAGGGAGGAGAGGGCGACCGCCAGGGGCAGCGCGAGCCAGAAATCCACCTTCGCCGCGGTAGTCAAGATCGCTACCGCGTAGGCACCGATGGCGTAGAAGCCAACGTGCCCGAAGGAAACCTGGCCTGTCAGCCCTAGCAGGATGTTGAGCCCAATGCCTGCGATCGCGGTAAGCGCCAACGTCGCCATGACGAAAACGTAGTAGCTATTGGCGTAGCCGGTGAACAGCAGCGCGGATAGAAAAGCCGCCGCCAGAAAGACAAAGGGAAAATATTTCATACCTTCTTCACGCCGGCGCGGCCGAAGAGGCCGTTCGGCATCGCCGCCAGCGCGACGATGACCAGTGCGAAGGTGAGGATCTGCGTGTAGGTCGAGCCGAGCAGCGCCGTGATCAGCGCCTCGACGCAGCCGAAGAGTATGCCCCCGAGCATCACGCCCCAGGCGCTGGTGATACCGCCGAGGATCGCCACGGCAAAGGCCTTGAGTCCGAACAGCGTCCCCATGTCCGAGTGCACGTTGTACAACGGCGCGATGAGGATGCCCGCGGCGCCGGCGAAAACGGTGGACAGGGCGAAGGCGCCGAGGATCACCGCCGGCACGTTGATGCCCATGAGGCGCGCGGCGTCGGGGTTCTGCACCACCGCGAGCATGGCCTTCCCCGAGCGCGTGCGCGAGGAGAAGAGATGCAACGCGGCGGCGAGCGCGATCCCCGCGGCCGGAATCACGAGGTGCAGCGGCGAGAGCGCGATGCCGCCGATCTCGAAGGAGCCCGTCGCCCAGGACATCTGGAAGCCGCGCGGCTCCTTGCCGAAAGTGAAGAGCACCGAATTGTCGGCGACGATGCCCAACGCGACGGTGGCCATCAGCCAGGCGTTCGAGCCGCGCCGCGCGAACGGGCGCACCGCGAGGAGCTCCACCAGCGCGCCATAGACCGCGCACAGTGCGAGCGCCGCGGCCGCGGCGAGCGGCAGCGGCCAGCCCAGGCGCATCGCGAAGGTGTAGGCGAACACTGCGCCGAGCATCATCGAGCTGCCTTGCGCGAAGTTCACCGTCGCCGACACGGCGTAAGTGACGTGGAAGCCGAGCGCCAGCAGCCCGTACATGCTGCCCAGGCCCAGCCCGGTGATGATGGCGGAGGTGACGAGCATATTAAAACGAAGACGGCCGCCGAAGCGGCCGTCCCCATGATACGTCAGCCGCCGGTTACTTCTTCATGCCCACCGGCAGGATCTGGTTGTCGATGAACTGCGTCCAGACGTAGTCGTTCTCGGTGATGGCGTCGTGCCTGCCCGGGGCGAAGGGCGTCGCATAGGTCTTGATCAGGCCGTCGTAGGTGCCGATCTTGTAGAACCCCTCGCGGATCTTGTCGCCGTCGGTCGAGCCGGCCGCCTTGATGGCGAGCGCGACGAGATGCATCGCGTCGTAGGCGTTCGCGACACCCACCGCGGGCGTGACGTCACCCGCGCTCTTGATGTCGGGGTACTTGGCCATCAGCTGCTTCAGCACGTTCTGGCCGACCGGGCGCTGGTTGCCGAAGAAGCTGTAGGTCTGCACGAAGTGCACTTCCTTCGCGTTCGGGCCGGCGAGCTCCGAGAAGCGTCCGCCCGCGGGACCCCAGTGCGACACCACCGGCACCTTCCAGCCCATGCGGTCGAGCGACTTCACCACCTGCGCCGAGGGGCCGACGTTGCCCACCAGGAACAGCGAATCGGCTCCGGCGGCCTTCAGGCGCGTGAGTTGCGGCACCACATCGATGTCGTTGCCCTCGAACTTCTCGATGCCCGCGGGCGTCACGCCCTTGGCCGCCATCGCCGCTTTGAGGCCGGCCTCGTTCGACTCGCCCCAGGGGTTGTTGACCAGGATCAGACCGGGTTTTTTCGCGTCGAAGGTCTTCTGCGCGTACTGCAGGATCGCCTTGTCGACGATCTCATCGACCGCCGAGACACGGAACACGTAGTTCGGGTTGGCGCCGTTCTTGGTGATCGCCGTGCCGGCGGCCCAGGGTCCCATGTACGGCACCTTGGCTTCGTTCATGACCGGCACGATGGCCATGGACACCGGCGTGTCAAGACCGCCGAAGAGTACCGCCACCTTCTCCTTGTAGACAAGCTCGCGCGCGGCGATCACGCCCTTGGCCGGAGTCGCTTCGTCGTCGCGGCGCACCAGCTCGAACTTGCGGCCGAGTACCCCGCCCGCGGCGTTCAGCTCGTCGATGGCGATGGTCAGGCCGCGGGTGATGGCTTCGCCTGCACGCGCCGACTGTCCGGACAGCGCGGTAACGAGGCCGATCTTGATCGTGTCTGCCGCCGAGGCGGGCAGGGCGAGACCAAGCGCAGCGGCGAGCGTGGCGCCGACGACGGTGCGGCGTGTCCAGTTCTGGGTCATTGGATTGTCCTCCGGTTGAGTCACGTATAGGTTATAGCAATCGATGTGCCAGTGGCACGCCGCATGCTAATCTCAGCGCATGTCCGCCAATCCATTGCCCTCCGCCGACGACCCGGCCTCGATCGTGGAGGCCTATCTGCGGTTGCACATGATCCCGGATCCGGACGCTGCGCGCGCCTACTGCGCACCGGAGCTTGAGATCCGCTTCACCGGCAACCGGCTGATGCGCGACCCGGCCGAGGCCACGGCTTTCAACCGTTCCCGCTATAGGTGGGTGAAAAAGAAGTTCGGGCCGACGCATGTCGTGGCCGGCGGTACCGCGGAGGAGACCGTCGTCTACCAGACCGGCACACTGTACGGCGAATGGCCGGACGGCACGCCTTTCGAGGGCAACCGCTACGTCGACCGTTACCTCGTCCGCCGCGGCAAGATCGTGAAAATGGAAGTCTGGAACGACAGCGCGGAATGGCTGATGGTTCGCGCTGGTCTCGCCAAGCCCTGAAATCGCGCCCCAGACCGGTGCAGCGCGCACTACAAAAGCACGGCCGCTACCCGTATTCGCCGATCTGCGGGCGCGCGGCTTACGACTGGCCGGGCGGCCGGCGCCTCGCGGTCTACGTCGGTTTGAATATCGAGCACTTCGATTTCGGCGCGGGCCTCGGCGCGGCGCTGGGGCCGAGGAGCCCGGAGCCGGACGTGCTCAACTACTCCTGGCGCGACTACGGCAACCGCGTCGGGGTGTGGCGCTGTCTCGAGCTCTTCGAAGAGCTGAAGGTTCCGGCGGCGGCGATCTTGAATACCGCGCTGTACGACTACTGCCCGGAGGTGATCGCGGCGTGCGTCAAGCGCGGCGACGAAATCGTCGGCCACGGTCACACCAATTCCGAGCGGCAGGGCGATCTGCCCGAAGCCGAGGAGAAGAAGCTCCTCGAGTCGTGCCGCGACCGTATCGCGAGAGAATCCGGCCGCGCGCCGCGCGGCTGGCTCTCGCCGTGGATCTCGGAGAGCGCGGTTACGCCCGATCTTCTCGCCGAGACCGGCTACCGCTACACGCTCAACTGGTGCCACGACGATCAGCCGACCACGTTCCGCACGCGCTCAGGAAAACCGCTGTGGGCTATCCCCTATCCGCAGGAGCTGAACGACATTCCGATGATAGTCGCGCGGCAGATGGACGGGCGCGACTTCGCCGACCTGATCGTCGACAACTTCGACGAGATGCTGCGCCAATGCGAGTCGCAGCCGCTGGTGATGGGCATCGCCCTGCACCCATACCTCGTCGGCCAGCCCTACCGGCTGCGCCATCTGCGGCGCGCGCTCAAGCACTTGGCCTCCCGGCCGCAACGCGTGTGGTGGACCACGCCTGGCGCGATTCTCGACGCGACGGAGGCCGCCGCCGCGCGCTAAACGGCGCGGGGCGTTCACGCGAGCCTGCACGCACGACATCATGGCTGACATCGAGCTGGCATCCGGACACATCCTTTTCCGCGAAGGCGCGTCCAGCCGGCATATCTACCGGGTGGTCTCGGGGGAGATCGAGGTCAGCCGTGAGACGGGCGACCACACCGCCGTCCTCGGGCGCGTGGGACCCGGCCACTTCGTCGGCGAAATGGGCACCCTGGTCTCCGCGCCGCGCAACGGCACCGCGCGGGCGGTCTCCGACACGGTTCTGAGGCGCTACCGCCGCCGCGAGTTTCTCGCGGAGGTGGTGCGCGATCCGGGTCTCTCGGCGCAGGTGCTCAATGGCCTCAGCCTTCGCACCCGCGCACAGGTCGAATTTCTTCGTGGCGCCCCGGCGGCGCAGAGGCCGGCATCGCTCCTCCGGCGAGTGATCGAGGCCCTGCGTTCGCTACTGAAGCGCAAGCCACGTCCGGGCGCGCTGCGCGCCGCTATCGGTCGCTCCGGATTCGGCCGCAGCGAATTCGACCCGGGATCGAGCCTGTTCGAGGAAGGCGCGCCGAGCGACGGCGTCTTCTGGATCGAGGCGGGCCGGGTCCTCGTCCGGACCCGGGATGCGAGCGGCGCCGAGCGCCGCGCGGGGCACGCCGGCGCCGGCGAATTTCTCGGCGAGATGGGCGTGCTCGAATCGCTGCCGCGTGCAGCCACCGCCGTCGCGGCGACCCGAGTGGTCGCCTGCAAGATGTCCCCCGAGGATTTCACCGCGCTCCTGCGCCGCTCGCCCAGGGCGGTGCTGATGGTGATCGACGCGCTGTGCGAGCGGGCGCGCCGGACGCGAGCCCTCAGCGCCGCCTGGGACGGCCGCTCGGACAACCTCCTGGACGCCCTGCGCTCCGTGGACAGCATGGCGCAACTGGCCGAACAGCGGCTCGTGGACGAAGCGCAGCGCGCCCGCGCTTACGTCGCCGCGCAATGGGGCCGGGGAAAAGTCATGACCGCGACCTACCAGAGCTACCTGCGAGGCACGGCAACCCGGGAGGAGATGGAACGGGCGAACGCCGTGCTGCGCGACTACCTCAAGATCGCGGGCGTGGGCACCCTGCTCATCCTTCCCGGCGCTCCGGTCACCATTCCCCTCGTCGCGAAGCTCGGCAAGGCGCTGGGCGTGGACATCTTTCCCTCGGACGTCGAAGTGTAGGCTTCGACGATCGCGGCGCATTGTTGTTATATCAGCGTTTCTGCCACCCCTTCGCCCGCTCCAGCGCCCGCTTCCACTCTTGCATCCGCTGCTCCGCGTCTTCGCCCTTGATCCTCGGCTCGAAGCGCTGCGCGACTTCCCATTGCTTCGCGATTTCTTCGCGGCTTTGCCATACGCCAGTAGCGAGCCCCGCGAGATACGCCGCGCCGAGCGCCGTCGTCTCCAGCACTTTCGGGCGCACCACGGGCACCCCCAGCAGGTCCGCCTGGAATTGCATGAGCAGGTCGTCGGCCGCGGCGCCGCCGTCGACGCGCAGCTCCTTGAGCTCGAGCCCGGCGTCCTTCTGCATCGCGCGCAGCAGTTCCGCCGACTGGAAAGCGATGGATTCTAGCGCGGCGCGCGCGATGTGGCCGGCGTTGGATCCGCGCGTCAGGCCGACGATGGTGCCGCGCGCGTACGGATCCCAGTGCGGCGCGCCGAGGCCGGTGAACGCGGGCACGAGGTAGACGCCGCCCGAGTCGGGAACGCTCGCGGCGAGCTTTTCGACGTCGACCGACTTGCGGATGAGCTTGAGGCCGTCGCGCAGCCACTGCACCACCGCGCCGCCGATGAAGACGCTGCCTTCGAGGGCGAACTGCTTCGCGTCGATCTGCGCGGCGCGAGTGGTGATCAGACCGTTCTTCGAGGCGATCGCCCTGTCGCCGGTGTTGAGCAGCAGAAAACAGCCGGTGCCGTAGGTGTTCTTCGCCATGCCGGCTTCGTGGCAGGCCTGGCCGAAGAGCGCAGCCTGCTGATCGCCGGCGATGCCGGCGATCGGGATTTCGGCGCCGAACAGGGCTTTCCTTGTGTTTCCGTAGATCTGCGAGGACGGCCGCACTTCCGGCAGCATGGCGCGCGGGATGCGGAAAAGCTTCAACAGATCGTCGTCCCACTCGCCGCGGTGGATGTCGTAGAGCATGGTGCGCGAAGCGTTGCTCGGGTCGGTGAGGTGAAGGCCGCCGTCCGAGAGCTTCCAGGCGAGCCAGGTGTCGATCGTGCCGAAGGCGATGTCTCCGCGCTCGGCGCGCGCGCGCAAGCCCGGGATCGCCTCGAGAAACCAGGAGAGCTTGGTCGCGGAGAAATACGGATCGATGACGAGGCCGGTTTTCGCCGCGATCGCAGGGGCGAGGCCTTGCTTTTTCAGCGCCTCGCAGCGCCCCGCGGTGCGGCGGTCCTGCCACACGATGGCGTTATGCACCGGCTTGCCCGTGCCGCGGTCCCACGCCACGGCCGTTTCGCGCTGGTTGGTAATCCCGATCGCCGCGATGCTCTCGGGCCGGAGCTTCGCCTTTTTCAGCGCGCCCTTGGCGCAGGCGAGCTGCGTGCGCCAGATCTCCTCCGGATCGTGCTCGACCCAGCCCGGCTGGGGGAAGAACTGGCGGAATTCCTTCTGGGCGACCGAGCGCAGCCGCCCGTGCTCGTCGAATACGATGGCGCGCGAGCTGGTCGTGCCCTGGTCCAGCGCAAGGACGTAACGCATGAAAAATTCTATCAGTGTCGCGTCCTATTGACCTGGACCATCTCGCGCCCTACGCTCGGGTCTGGCGCTGGTCCCACCGGCCGCCGTCCAGGAAAAGGGGAGAAATCCATGCTTCGATACCCGCTGTGGATCGCCGCGTCCCTCTCGGGGGCGCTGATCCTCGCTCAATCCGCTGCCGCGCAGGAGATCGAGAACGAGCTGGTGCTCGTCACGCCGGTTGCGAAAACCCTGACCGATCCGGCCCTCGCGGAGTTCGCCAAGTACGCCAAGGAGCGATGGAAGGTCGACGTAAGGACGAGTGCCCTCGCGGCGGGAACTCCGGTCGCCTACGGCCGCGTCGTCGAGTGGAAGGGCCGGCCGGAGGCCGACATCTTCTGGGGCGGCGAAAGCGCGCTCTTCGACAAGCTCGCCGAGCAGAAGCTCCTGGCGAGGCTCGACTTGCCGAAGGCCGTCGTCGACCCGATCCCCGACAGCATCGGCAAGCCCAAGCCGATCCCGCTCAAGGACCCCAAGGGCTTCTGGATCGGGACGGTGCTGGAGCCATATGGGCTGGTGTACCACCCGAAGGTGCTCGCGCGCCTTGGCGTGCCGGCGCCCAAGGACTGGGACGACCTGCTGCATCCCAAGCTGAAGGGCAACGTGGCGCAATGCGCGCCGACGCGCTCCTCCAGCAGCCACGCGACCTACGAGGTGATCCTGCAGCGCGACGGGGACGCCAAGGGCTGGGAGTGGCTGAAGCGCCTTGCCGGCAACACCGGCATCTTCACCGCGCGCAGCCGCGACGTGCCTTCGGTCGTCGCGAGAGGCGAATTCGCCGCCGGTTTCGCGGTGCCGAGCTACATGGCCTTCGAGGACCGCCTCGCCGGGCACGAGATCAAGTTCGTGGCCCCGAAGACCGCGTGGATCACCCCCGAGCCGATCGGCATCCTCGCAGGCTCCAAGCATCCGAAGGCCGCGCGCGCCTTCGTCGAATTCATGCTGTCGGAGCGCGGCCAGAGAGTGGCCATGGAGCGCGGGGTATTCCCGATCAATCCGAAATACCGCGTCGAGGGCAAGCCGGGCTCCCAGGCGGAAATGGCGGTCGAGTTCACCGGCGGCCTGCGCTCGTATTTCGACGTCGATGTGACCAACATCTACGACGACGACATCGCCCAGAAACGCTACGAGCAGGTCAACTCGCAGTTCCGCAAGGACATCGAGTCGGTCGCGGACGAATTGAAGAAGAAGTAGGCCGGCAGGCCGCCTGGGGCCATGCGTATCGCGGTCGAGAACGTCACGAAGCGCTTCGGGGCGCTGGCGGCGGTCAGCGATGTCAGCCTTTCCGTCGGGGAAGGTGAGATGTTCACCCTCCTCGGTCCTTCGGGGTGCGGCAAGACCACCCTGTTGAGGCTCCTCGCGGGTTTCTACAACGCCGACGAGGGAGAAATCCGTTTCGGCGATCGCGTCGTCAACGATGTGCCCCCGCACGAGCGCGGGATCGGCATGGTGTTCCAGAACTATGCCCTGTGGCCGCACATGACGGTGTCGGAAAACATTTCCTATGGGCTGAAGCTGCGCAAGGTTTCCTCGTCCGACGCGGCTGTGCGGGTCAAGGAAGTCCTGGCGAGAGTGGGCCTCACCGGCCTGGGGGGTCGGTATCCCGGCCAGTTGTCCGGCGGGCAGCAGCAACGCGTGGCCCTGGCGCGCGCGCTCGTGCTCAACCCCCAGATGCTGCTGCTCGACGAGCCGCTTTCCAACCTCGACGCCAAGATCCGCGTGCAGGTGCGCTCGGAGATCCGCAAGCTCCAGAAGGAGCTTGGCATCACCGCGGTCTACGTGACCCACGACCAGGAGGAGGCGCTGGCGATGTCGGACCGCATCGCGGTCTTCAACCTCGGGCGAGTGTGCCAGGTGGGACCTCCCAAGGCGCTGTACGAGCGCCCCGCCAACCGCTTCGTTGCCGATTTCATCGGCATCAACAATCTCGTCGAGGGCACGGTGCGCTCGGCCGAAGGCGCCGTCCTGCAGGCGGAAACGGCGTTCGGCGTGCTGTCGGCGATTCACGACGCCACGCTGCGCGCGGGGGACCGCTGCGTGATCTGCGTCCGCCCGGAGAACATCGCGCTGAACGGCCAGTCCGGCGGCGAGAGAAATCATTTCAGAGGACGGATCTCCTTCGCGGCCTATCTCGGCAATACGCTGCGTTACGACGTCGATCTGGGCGCCGGGGTCACTTTCAAGACCGACGTCGGAGACCCCTGGGATCACGAGCAGATTCCCATGGGCACGACGGTCGAGCTGAGCTGCGCCGTCGGCAGCACGCTGGCGATCCCGGCGGGCTGATCGCGCATGCCCGTGGCGCAGACCGCCGCAATCGCCGTCCGAAGGCCGCGCACCCCGGCAAGCGCCGCAATCGGCTTCGGCCTGATCTGGCTGTTCCTCATTGTCTTCGTCCTGTACCCGCTCACGCGGATTTTCTATGACGCCTTTTCGAACGATGTGGGCCAGCTCACTCTCGCGAACTTCTACGAATTCTTCACCGACCGCTACTACCTGCGCTCGCTGTGGAACTCTCTGGTGCTGGGAGTCGCGACAGTCGTCGCGACCTCGGTGATCGGGATCGCGGTCGCGTTCCTCATCGTCCGCTTCGAGTTTCCCGGCAGGAATCTCTTTTCCTATCTCTCGATGCTGCCGATGATCCTGCCGCCGCTGGTCGGCGTGCTCGGCTTCGTTTTCATTCTCGGCCGCGCCGGCACGGTGAACGTGCTGCTCATGGACTGGTTCGACATGCTGCATCCCGTGAATTTCATGTACGGGACTCACGGCGTGCTGCTGGTCGAGACCCTGCACCTGTTCCCGTTCATGACGCTCAGCATCCTCGACTCGCTTTCCAAGGTGGATCCCTCGCTGGAGGAAGCCGCGCAGGTCGTCGGCGCGAACGGCTGGCGGCGATTCCGCGACGTGACGCTGCCTTTGACCACCCCGGGTTACGTCTCCGGAGCGCTGCTCGTGTTCATCTGGACCTTCGCCGACTTCGTCACGCCCCTGGTCGTGGGGGTACAGGACCTGCTCGCCGTGCAGGCCTACCTCAACATCGTCCAGTTCGTCGACCGGCGCATATTCCGGATGGGCATCGTGATATCGGCGCTGCTCGTCGTCCTGGCCATCGTGTTCGTGCTGGTCGCGCGCCACTACGTGGCGATCAAGGATTACAGCTCCCTCGCCTACTCGAAGGTGGAGCGCCGGCAGCTGGGGCCGATCGCGCGCTGGCTGGCCGTGGGTTTTCTCGCGCTGCTCATGCTGGTCTCGCTCCTCCCCCAGGCGGGCGTCGTGCTTGCCGCGGTCGGCAAGGGCTGGTCGCTCACGCCGCTGCCGGAGCACTACACCCTCGATCACTTCAGGCAGGTGAGCGTCGAGACGCCCCGGTTCATCATCAATTCGCTGCTGTATTCCGGCCTGGCCGTGCTGATCTGCCTGGTCGTGGGGGTTCCGATGGCCTGGATCATGGCGCGGACCCGGACGCCGGGGCGCGGCACCATGGACGCGCTCACTACGCTGATCCTCGCGATACCCGGTACCGCTATCGGCATCGCGTACATCCGCGCCTTTCACTACCCGCTGCCGGGGATCGATGTGGCGCTCACCAGCATGTGGATCGTTCTTCCGCTGGTGCTCGCGGTCCGCCGGCTGCCGTACACGGTGAGGAGCAGCTATTCGTCGCTACTGCTGGTGCACAAATCCATGGAGGAAGCGGCCGAGAACGTCGGTGCCGGCAAGCTGGCGACGTTCAGGGACATCACCGCGCCGCTCATGTGGAAGGGCATCCTCGTCGGCGCGATCTTTTCCTTCATCATGTCGATCCAGGAGGCCTCGGCGACGTTGTTCCTCACGCTGGGCGGCTGGGAAATGATCCCGTTCGGAATCTTCAGCTACTACATCGCGGGTTCCCACAGCCAGGCTGCCGCTCTCGGCGTGATCCTGATCGCCTTGTGCGCGGCGAGCCTGTACACGGTCAACCGCATCGCCGGGACGCGGGTCGGCGGGCTGTTCGGCTGAAATGAAGCCCCTCGCCGAGCTCGATCCGCGCGGCCTGCGCGCGGTGCTCCTGGACATCGACGAGACCCTGACGACGTCGGGCAAGCTCACCTCGGATGCTTACGCGGCGCTCGATCGCCTCCACGCCGCGGGCAGGATCGTCGTGCCGGTGACCGGCCGCCCGGCCGGCTGGTGCGACCACATCGCGCGCATGTGGCCCGTGGACGCGGTGGTGGGCGAGAACGGCGCCTTCTACTTCTTCCTCGCCGAAGGCAGGCTGAACAAGCGCTTCGTCGAGGATGCCGCCGCGCGCTCGGAAAAGCGCGCCCGCCTCGACGCCGTCGCGAGGCGCATCCTGGCGCAGGTCCCGGGCAGCGCGCTGGCCGCCGACCAGGCGTACCGCGAGACCGACCTCGCGATCGACTACTGCGAAGACGTGCCCGCGCTGCCGCTCGACGCCGCCGAGCGCATCGCGGCGCTGATGCGCCAGTCGGGGCTCGAGGCGAAGATCAGCTCGATCCACGTGAACGGCTGGTTCGGCGAGTACGACAAGCTGGCCACCAGCCGTCTGCTCTGCGCCGAGCGCTTCGGCCTCGATCTCGACCGGTCGAACCGGGAGTTCGTGTTTGTCGGCGACTCGCCGAACGACGCGCCGATGTTCTCCTTCTTCCGGAACTCGGTGGGCGTCGCGAACGTGCGGCGCTTCCAGGGACACTTCGCCGCGCTGCCGGAATACGTGACGCGCGAGTCCTCGGGCGCAGGGTTCGTCGAGCTCGTGCGGCATCTCCTTGACGCGGGTCAATGAGCATCCGCGCTGCGGGCGGCGATGATTGCGGCTAACATCCGGGACGCAAACCATGAAAATCCACGAATACCAGGCGAAAGAGATCCTGCGCAAATACGGCGTCGCGACGCCTCGCGGCATCCCCTGCTTCTCGGTCGACGAGGCGGTCAAGGCCGCGCGTGAGCTGGGCGGCAAGGTGTGGGTGGTGAAAGCGCAGATCCACGCCGGCGGCCGCGGCAAGGGCGGCGGCGTGAAGGTGGCGAAGTCCGAAGGCGAGGTCCGCGAGTGGTCCGGGAAGATCCTCGGCATGATGCTGAAGACCCACCAGACCGGGCCCGAAGGCCAGAAAGTGCGCCGGCTCCTCGTCGAAGAAGGCGCCGACATCAGGAAGGAGCTCTACGTCGGCATGGTGGTCGACCGCGGCACGCAGCGCGTGGCGCTCATGGTTTCGAGCGAAGGCGGCATGGACATCGAGGAAGTCGCGGCGCATACGCCCGAGAAGATCCACACCGTGTTCATCGATCCGGGAACGGGGCTGAAGGACACCGAAGCCGACAGCCTGGCGGCCAAAATCGGCGTTCCACCCGCGAGCGTTCCGCAGGCGCGCGCGATCTTCAAAGGTCTGTATCAGGCCTTCGGCGAGACCGACTGCAGCCTCGCCGAGATCAACCCGCTGATCCTCACCGGCGACGGAAAGGTCGTCGCGCTCGACGCCAAGATCAACTTCGACGACAACGCGGGCTTCCGCCATCCCGAGTGGCAGCAGCTGCGCGACCTCGACGAGGAAGATCCCGCGGAAGTCGAGGCCTCCAAGTACGACCTCAACTACATCCAGCTGGACGGCAACATCGGCTGTCTGGTGAACGGCGCGGGCCTCGCCATGGCGACCATGGACATCACCAAGCTCTACGGCGGAAGCCCCGCCAACTTCCTCGACGTCGGCGGCGGTGCGACCACCGAGAAGGTGACCGAAGCGTTCAAGATCATGCTGCGCATCCCGCACCTCAAGGCGATCCTCGTGAACATCTTCGGCGGCATCATGAAGTGCGACGTGATCGCGGCGGGGGTGGTGGCGGCGGCGAGGCAGGTGAGCCTGCGCGTGCCGCTGGTGGTGCGCCTGGAGGGGACCAACGTCGACCTCGGCAAGAAAATCCTGGCCGACTCGGGACTCCCGATCATCTCGGCGAGCAACATGGCCGACGCCGGGAAGAAGGTCGTCGCCGCCGCCGGAGGCGCGCCGAAAAAGGCAAAGCCGAAAAGCAAAGCGCGCGCGAAGACCAGGGTGAAGAAAAAGGCGACGAGGAAGCCGATGAAGAGAAAAGCCGCGAAGAAGAAGGGGAGGCGCTGATGTCCATCCTCATCGACAAGAACACCCGCGTGATGACGCAGGGCATCACCGGCAAGACCGGGCAGTTCCACACCAAGATGGGCAAGGAGTACGCGAACGGCAGGACCTGCTACGTCGCCGGCGTGAACCCCAGGAAGCCCGGCGAATCCTACGAGGGCATTCCCATTTTCGCGACGGTGAAGGAAGCGAAGCAGCAGACCGGCGCCAACGTCTCGGTGATCTACGTGCCGCCGCCTTTCGCGGCCGCGGCGATCGACGAGGCGGTCGAGGCCGATCTCGACCTCGTCATCTGCATCACCGAGGGCATCCCGGTGCGCGACATGATCCGCACCAAGTACAAGATGCAGGGAAAGCGCACCAAGCTCATCGGGCCCAACTGCCCCGGCTTGATCACGCCTGACGAGATCAAGATCGGCATCATGCCCGGCCACATCCACAAGAAGGGCCGCATCGGCGTGGTGTCGCGCTCGGGCACGCTCACCTACGAAGCGGTGGGGCAGTTGATGGAACTGGGGCTCGGGCAATCCTCCTGCGTGGGCATCGGCGGCGACCCGGTGAACGGCATGAAGCACATCGAGGTGCTGAAGCTGTTCAACGACGATCCCCAGACCGACGCGGTGATCATGGTCGGCGAGATCGGCGGGTCGGATGAGGAGAACGCGGCGCGCTGGGTCAAGGCCAACATGAGGAAACCCGTCGTCGGCTTCATCGCCGGCGTCACCGCGCCTCCCGGCAAGAGGATGGGCCACGCGGGCGCGATCATTTCCGGCGGCAAGGGCACGGCGCAGGAGAAGCTCGCGGTGATGGAGGAATGCGGGATCAAGACGACGAAAAATCCCGGCGAGATGGGGAAGCTGCTCAAGTCCGTCCTGAAGTAGGGACGAGCCGGCGTCCGGCCTGGCCCGCCGGTTGACTTTGGCCCGACAGGGCCTAGCATGGTTAATGCTGGCGTAAAGCAGGGCGTGTCCCATAGCGAGGACCGCATGACTAAGAGCCATCCCCATGACCCGGCTGTCGACGTCGAGGCCCTCGACGCCGCGTTGCGCGCGCTGGGCATGTTCTACGGCGCGAGCCAGCCGCTCGCGAAGACCGTCGAAGGCGCGAAAACCGAGGCCGAGGCGATCCGCATGTACATTGAGCGCGAACGCCCGCACCTGCTCTCCTCCTACGACCTCGACACGCTGGTGAAGATGGTGCAGGGCGCGCGCGAAGCGAAGACCGACGCCAAGGCGAGCGTGGAGCAGTACAGCCCGGGCCACGAGCCGCGCGCGAAGGGAAGGTAAGCCCCGGGGCGAAAACCGGTCCAAACAATTGATTCGTGTCAAGCTTTTGCCTGCGCGCCAGGAAGTAAAATGAGCGCATGAATGACCGGTCTTCCGCAAAAACTCAAGTGCAAGGCAAGAGCGCGCGCGTGCGCTCGACGCTCAAGGGCCGGCAAGTGGATCCGAAAGCGCGCGAAGAGGTCCGCGCGCTGCTGAGGGGCGACCCGCGCCGCCGCGACCTGCTCATCGAATACCTGCACCGCATCCAGGACCGCCACGGCCATCTCTCGGCCGCGCACTTGGTCGCGCTCGCCGACGAGATGAAGCTCGCGATGACCGAGGTGTACGAGGTCGCGACCTTCTATCACCACTTCGACGTGGTGAAAGAGGGCGACGCGGCGCCGCCCGTGATCACCGTGCGGGTGTGCGATTCGATCGCCTGCGAGGTCGCGGGCGCAGGCGAATTGCTGAAAAAACTCCCGGGAATCCTCGGCAAGGACGTGCGCGTGCTGCACGCGCCCTGCATCGGCCGCTGCGAGACGGCGCCCGCGGCCGTCATCGGCCAGAACCCGCTGCCGTACGCGACCGCAGACAAGATTTCCGCGCTGGTGAAAGCCAAGGCGGTGAAGCACCCCCGGACCGGCGACGCGGCGCATCCGCACCCGGATATCGTCTCGCCCGGCCATATCGACTACGCCGCCTACCGCGCAAAGGGCGGCTACGCGCTCGCCAAATCGTGCATCGAAGGCGAAAAGAAGCGCGAGGATGTCATCGCGGTAATGGAGAGCTCGGGCCTGCGCGGCCTGGGCGGCGCGGGCTTTCCCACGGGAAGGAAATGGAAATCGGTCGCGGCCGAACCCGCGCCGCGTCTTTGTGCGATCAACATCGACGAGGGCGAGCCCGGCACCTTCAAGGACCGCTTCTATCTGGAGCGCGATCCGCACCGCTTTATCGAGGGCGCGCTGATCGCGGCGTGGGCGGTGGGTATCGACGAGATCTACGTCTACCTGCGCGACGAATACCACGGCTGCCGCGCCATTCTCGAGAAGGAGCTCGCGGCACTGCAGGCCGATCCGCCGTGTAAGCTGCCGCCGATCCATCTGCGTCGCGGAGCAGGCGCTTACATCTGCGGCGAGGAATCGGCGATGATCGAGTCGATCGAGGGCAAGCGCGGCATGCCACGGCTGCGTCCGCCCTACGTGGCGCAGGTGGGACTTTTCGACCGGCCCACCCTCGAGCACAACATGGAAACGCTGCACTGGGTGCGCGAGATACTCGAGCGCGGCGCGGACTGGTTCTCATCGCACGGGCGTAACGGCCGCAAGGGCCTGCGCTCCTTCTCGGTGAGCGGACGGGTGAAGAAGCCGGGCGTGCATCTGGCGCCTGCGGGCATTACGGTGAAAGAGCTGATCGCCGAGTACTGCGACGGGATGCTCGACGGCCACGCCTTCTACGCCTACCTTCCCGGCGGCGCCTCGGGCGGCATCCTCCCGGCGACGATGGGCGATATCCCGCTCGACTTCGATACGCTGAACCAGTACGGCTGCTTCATCGGGTCGGCGGCGATCGTGATCTTCTCCGACCGCGACCGTGCCACGACCGCCGCGAGGAATCTGACGAAGTTCTTCTCCGAGGAGTCGTGTGGCCAGTGCACGCCCTGCCGCGTCGGCACGGCGAAGACGCTGAAGCTCATCGAGAAATCCAAATGGGACCAGCCGCTCCTGAGGGAACTTTCCCAGGCGATGATGGACGCATCCATATGCGGCCTGGGGCAGGCGGCGCCCAACCCGGTGCTTTCCGTGATGAAATACTTTCCGAACGAGATAACGTGATGGCTGGAGGCAAGCGATGGACCGCATAAGCACCGCGCAGGCGGCGACCATGCCCGTCGAGTTCAAGCTGAACGGCAAGACCGTCGTCGGGCGCTCGGACGAGACCCTCATCGAGACCGCCAAGCACTACGGCATCGACATCCCGCACCTCTGTTACAAGGAAGGCATGCGGCCCGACGGCAATTGCCGCGCCTGCGTGGTCGAGATCAAGGGCGAGCGTGTCCTCGCGCCGTCGTGCTGCCGTTACCCCAAGGACGGCATGGAAGTGACGACCGACAGCGCGCGCGCGGTGGTGAGCCAGAAGATGGTGCTCGAGCTGCTGCTCTCCGACATTCCCGAAAAGTCCTACACGCTCGATTCCGAGCTCGATCGCTGGGCGAAGGAGCTGAAGGTCGGCAAGCCGCGCTTCGAGGCGCGCCATCAGCCGAAGTCCGACCTGTCGCACGCGGCGATCGCGGTGAACCTGGACGCTTGTATACAGTGCACCCGCTGCCTCAGGGCCTGCCGCGAAGAGCAGGTGAACGACGTCATCGGCTACGCGTTCCGCGGCGAGCACTCCAAGATCGTTTTCGACCTCGACGATCCCATGGGCAACTCGACCTGCGTCGCCTGCGGCGAGTGCGTGCAGGCCTGCCCGACCGGCGCGCTGATGCCGGCGCGCGAAGTCGGCAAGGTCGTCGCCGACAAGACGGTCGATTCGGTCTGTCCGTACTGCGGCGTCGGCTGCCTCCTAACCTACAACGTCAAGGGCAACAAGATCCTGTGGGTGCAGGGCAGGGAAGGCCCCGCCAACTCCAACCGCCTGTGCGTGAAGGGGCGCTACGGCTTCGACTACGTCCAGCACAAGCACCGCCTGACCAGGCCGCTCATCCGCAAACCCGGCGTGAAGAAGCACAAGGACTTCGTCGTCGACCCCGACAACTGGTCCCAGGTGTTCCGCGAGGCGAGCTGGGAAGAAGCGCTCGATTTCGCCGCGAAAGGCCTGCGCGACATCCGCGATACCCACGGCAAGAAAGCGCTCGCCGGCTTCGGCTCGGCCAAGGGCACGAACGAAGCGGCCTACCTCTTCCAGAAGCTGGTGCGCACCGGATTCGGCTC
>Ga0137403_10003777_pt1 | contig 18068 bp, 23 predicted proteins | sample CZOMad2_1_16fung_FD_122057 | JGI IMG/M metagenome (GOLD analysis project Ga0137403, IMG submission 122057) | Vadose zone soil fungal communities from Angelo Coast Range Reserve, California, USA - CZOMad2_1_16fungal (Hybrid Assembly) | ecosystem: Environmental > Terrestrial > Soil > Vadose zone...
TTTTCGACAAGACCTCGTCGTGCACGGAATGCAAGGATTTGATTACGAACGTGCGAGAGCACAATTGCGCATTCCCGATGAATTCCAAGTAGAAGCAATGGCGGCAGTAGGCAGGCCGGGCGCAAAGGAGGTGCTGCCGGAGAAGCTACAGAAGCGTGAGAATCCGAATCATCGACGCAAGCTGTCGGAGAGTATCTGCGAAGGGCCATTTCGATTTTGACTTCTGTATTCGTGCCGCGTTGTACCTAATCAGTCTTCGCGCTTTTCCAGCTCGCGCTCAATTCGGGGATCAGGAATCAACCAGAGAAGCGCGACGAACACATATAGTCCGCTGGCGATCCAGGAGCTCACAAACGCGAGCGGGATAGCGATAAGGTAGAGCACCGGAGAGAGCTTCCCCTTCCAATCTTTGCCAATTGCCAGGGCGAGAAGCGATTCGCAGCCTTCTCTGGCGATGATAGTGCGCTGCAGAACATAGTAGGCAATTGCCGCCATCAGCAGCACGAAGCCATAAATAGCGGTCGGGATGGCGGCGAGGTGGTTTTCACCCATCCAGGCTGTAGTGAAAGGAAACAGCGACAACCAGAACAAGAGATGAAGGTTGGCCCAGAGGATCCCACCGCTGACCTGCTCCGTGGCTTGGAATAGATGATGATGGTTGTTCCAATAAATGCCGAGGTAGATGAAACTTAGTACGTAGCTCAACAATACCGGCAGCACTGGTTTCAATGCGGCGAGTTCAACCGCATGCGGTATTTTCAATTCCAGCACCATAATCGTGATAATGATTGCAAGGACACCATCGCTGAAGGCTTCGAGCCGGGTTGTTTTCATGTTCGCAGGCCTGAGGACTTAAGATCTTCGAGCCAATGGGCTGCTGTCTCGATCTCGCGGTTCGTTAGGCCGTGGCCGGCATTGAAAAAACGAATTGTCACATCCGCCCCCGTGCGACGAAGAAGTTCGACAAGGCGCTGAGTGTCGGATGTTGGAATGATTGGATCCTGATTTCCCGCCCCGATCCAGACGCGTACAGATGAAAGGTGCGGCAGCTTTTCCGGCACAAACGGCACCATGGCGCGAAATAGAATGGCAGCTCGGAGTATTTCTGACCGGAGCAACAACATGCTCGCGGCAATGTTTGCGCCGTTAGAGTAACCGACTGCGACGATTTGCTCGGCCGCAAGCTTGTAACGCTGCACGGCTGAAGCAACGAAATCCGCCAGCTCGTTCGTGCGCTTTCTCAAATCCTCCAGGTCAAATACACCTTCGGCGAGCCGGCGAAAGAATCGCGGCATTCCATTTTCGAGAATTTTGCCGCGTGGGCTGAGCAACGCCGAATTCGGATCGAGTTCGTGTCCGAGCGGGATGAGATCGCGCTCGTTTCCACCGGTTCCGTGTAACAGCAAGAGCGTGCGCTTGGAGGTGCCGGGAACGAATTCATGAACGAAATCCAGCCCCGCCTTCATTTCCTGGTTGGAACCTTGATTAGCGGCAGAATTTCTTCGATCTGGGACCGTGTGGGTTCCAGCCACGGTGGAAGGCGTAAATTATTGCCCAATCCTTCAGGGCTTTCGTCGGAGGCAAAGCCTGGCGAATCAGTCGCGATCTCAAAGAGCACGCCTCCTGGCTCGCGAAAGTAGATCGAGTGAAAATAAGTTCGATCGATTACCGGGGTGACGTTGTATCCAAGTTCGACGAGATGATGCCGCCAGTTCCGCTGCTCCTCGTCATCATGGGCGCGAAATGCTATGTGATGAACGGAACCGGCCGCTACTCGCCCCGAAGAACCATCGGGCACGCATAACAAATCGACAATCCTACCGGTTCCCCCTTCACCCGGTGCCGCGAATCGAAAACGATTGCCTGATTGCTCCACCAATCGATAGCCGAAGGTCTCCGTCAATAGCTTCGCTGTCCGTTCATACCCTTCCAGAGCAACTGAAACGCCATGGAACCCACGAAGCGAATGCTCGACCGGGACGGTGCTATCAGACCACGGTTCGACGCCGGCGATGGAAATCGAAGCGATTAATTCAATTAAGAGTCCGTCAGGATCTACGAACCGGATAACGTCCTCTCCGAAACGCGCGGATACTTTTTCCGCCGGAACATGGTGTTCTTTGAAACGGTCGAGCCAGTAGCCGATCGAGTTTGGTGGAATGGCGAAAGCAGTCGCTTCGATTTGACCGGTACCACGAATCCCGCGGCGCGCGCCCGGCCATAAAAAAAATGTCAGGATTGTTCCTGGTGTGCCGCGCGCGTCGCCGAAATAGAAATGATATGAAGCCGGATCATCAAAGTTAACCGTGCGTTTAACAAAACGCAGGCCGAGAAGCCCGACATAAAAATCCAGATTGCGCTGCGGGTCGCTCGCAATCGCGGTAACGTGATGAAGTCCGGTGATGAATAGATTCATACTGTGCCCGTTTTCACCCTGTCTCTGATAAACGTCTTCTCCTGAAATCAGATTCGCTCCGTCTCAGACGCACTGGCGCCGGACTGCGCGATCGTTACGGTGTGAGGAAAATTTTGTTAGTGTAAGGATCCTTCACTTCAGTCCCACTCGCAAAACCACGCACATCAACGTAACCTCCGTTCGGCGCGAATGGGCTCCTGACAAAGCCTGGTTTGTTTGGAACTGGAATTCCGTAAGGAAGGTCGCGTTTTACGCCTTTTGCCTCCGGCACCGCCGTGGCGGCGCGTACCGATGGTTCCGTTGGAGTCGCGCTTGGGCTCGGACTGGCAGTGGCGGATGCCTCGGGCATCGCCGATTGCTTGATATTGTCCTTATGCGTCGCACTCCGCGGAGGCGGTTTCTTTTGCGGATGCGCTATCGAGTTGCCGAGCGCTTTTAGTAACTCACCGAGCGAACGGGCTTCGAGCACGCCGCTCATCATCAAAAATCCTGAGACCGACAATGTCAGGATCAATCGAGTGAGATATTGGTTCATGCGGTGACGGATATTCTGCCGCGTATGTCGAAATCATTCAATCCTCTCGGCGCAAGACAAAGCACTTGGTAGGATAACACGGCAACGGCAACCACGTTTATTCTTAGATTAAGTAATCCTGCGCAGCGATGGTTTGCGACTTATTATTTCAAGCAGCCACTCGTCGTCACAGCGAATCATCTCAGAGATGGTTTACTAGTATTCCCCGAAGGCGTCGCCAGGATAGCAGTATAGTCAACGCTCACCCGGCTAGGGCCATGCTCTCTGGAATGATCGTCCAGGGATTGACCTTCCAAGAAGCATATCGTTCTACATGAGGTCAACTCGGAAGAATTCATCAAAAGGGCGCGGAGGTTCGAAGAACCGGCGTTGGTCGGACCGGGTTACAAAACAAAGCAACGCGCTGGATCTCGAATCAAAGATTTTTAAATCAACTAATCCGCGCCGGATCGCGCTCTCGCTCAAACGCTCTGCACACGCCAGCAAGCGGCGCAAGGGAACGCCTTATCAATCGGCGATGTCGATCCTCAACTTCTATGACGCTGGCCGCTCTGTTTCATAGGTAAAAGCAGCCGAAATGCCTGTCTGACGTCGAAAAGTCATAACTGTCAGTCATAACTTGTCTGTCGATGTCGCCTGTCTGACGAGGTCGCGCAGAATCGCTGTAAAATCGATCAAGTCGCTGTCTTGACTCGTTCGAAGGCTAAAAACCCCCTAGGCGCGTTCCTGCCCCCTTGCGCTTGCGATCTTGAGCGCAGATCGAGCGCCTTTGCGTGCCTTGTCGCGCTTGTCGATCTTCGATCCGCTCCGATTAACGCTCGTGATTTCAAACCACGATAGCCTTTCCCGCCGTGGAGAATCGCGCTAGAATCGTTTCTGGTTGCCGAATGGCAAATGATGCGGCCATGATCCAACAAGGGAAGCACAAATGAAAACAATACTGATGTTGATCGTTGGGCTGATGCTCGCAGGCTGCGGATCAACGGAAAACCACGTTCGAAAGCATGGCGTTGCCTCAACCTCCGGGCCAGCTTTGCAGGATCGCGGTAACCGTATTGCGGTGGACACGATATGCGCTTGCCCTTGACGATTAACTCCGGGCATTCGCAGAAACGTTAGCCGATGGCCCGGCCCGCTTCTGTGGCTGTCCTAGAATCGTTGATTACTTCACGGTTTACGACTCACGGCGTTCTGTGATTCAATCGCGACATGATGACGTTGCTCGGATTCGCGGCATTACTTTTGCAGTTTATCGGTACGCTGTTTGTCTGGTTTGACACAGAGCGTATCAGCTACGCAATCCAGCCGGGCCGCGTCGTGTTGACTGATGATCCAAAATGGAAAGCGTGGCGCTACAACAAGTCCAAACTTGGTTTCGCTTTGCTTTTCATCGGGATTTTACTGCAAGGCGTGTGCTTGTTCGCGCTGAGTGAATGCCGGGCGATCCGCTCACTATGACAAAGCACGTTTACGAAGTCCGCCCGCGCAAAGATAAACGCGGCTTTGATCTGATCTCCGATGCGCTGCCATTCGGTCGCCTGTGGTTACTTAGAAGTCGGCCACGCAGTTGGCTGCCGCTTGACGCCCAACCAACTTCCCTGTAAATATGCATGAGGTTACGAACCAAGAATCCATCCGACGCAGAAATCGAGGAGAATAGCCATGGCGAACCCTCACGGACCCGGCACGACAGGCACGGACACGACGAGCACGACGGGAACGCTGCCGATTCCGCCGATGGACCCCGAGCAAGTGCGCGAGATACAGATGCTCGCGGAGGCGGTGCTCGTGTCGTTCACCGCGACCCCCAACCCGCTCGCACCGTTCGGACGTGCAACGCTTACGTGGGACATCACGATGCCGACGACCGTAATTCCGGGCGTGCACGTCGAGGTGCATCTTTCAGGGAAGGAGTTCGGGGACCAGGTTGTCGACCCCAGGGGAAGCCTGCCTGTAGCCCCCTACAGCAGCGGTGCCCCATATGCCCTATCCCTGCGAACTCCTCTCGCGTCCCGTCAGCTAGGGACGCTCGACCTGGCCGTGGACTTTGGCGCGTGCAAGTCCGTCCCCTACTTCAACGGAACAAGCGACTTTGCTGCCACCATCAGGGGCATGGCGAATGGGGCGTTCCCGGGCGGCGCGGTGACGCTCCGACCGCCCCTCTCGAGCGTCGACATCGGCTACAACTCCTTCGTCGTCGACATTCCGCTCACGGTCGCTGTTCCCCATTGGTTCGACCCGGACGTCGACGTGTCGCTCGGTTTCGACGTGTTCTCCCAGATCGGCTGGGACGACAAAGGCAATCCAATCGGGGTGGTCCAGGCCCGCCACAACCTCGCCGAGACCAACGTGTCGTTTGGCGCCACCTCCGCGGCTCTGTCCTCCGGCTGCTCGGCATTGGTCGCGGCCGCGCTCGAGCAACTATCTGACGGCTTCCTCAATGGATTCATCGGGCCGGTCCTCGCGCAGCGCCTCCAGGACGGAATTATTTGGGACGTCAACAACAATCTCGACCGGCTCAACAACAGCAACCCGCCCCCTGCCGTCCCATATAAATTCTACGACCTCACCCTGACAGCGGCCGACAGCCTGAACTACCGATTCTGCCCGGCCCACCCCCCGGCCGCGCCCAAACCCAAGCGCCCGCCGCACGGCGGCGGTAGCAACCCAGTCCATCGCTAGAGTATCGGTATCGATTTAGGCGAAACGACTTCCGCTGACCGTCGTGCAGCAAGACTTTTTTCGAGGGAACGAAAAATCATTAAACTGCGGATAGCACGGATTTCGCGGATACAGCCGGATTGCTGATTCGAGTTCCGCAAAAGCCGTCAGCCTTTCATTCCGCTCGCACAACGAAACGGTTTCCGTTGTCGCGATGCGCGTCAGCAACGAAGATTGTTCGCCCACGAGAATCCACGGCTGAGACACAGCCCCAACTCCAACCGGATTTGCTGAGATTGTCAGCGATGATCAAGCCGTTTTTCGGCTTGTCCGGCGAATGGCCGGTGGTACAAAATCTGCAGAGATGTACCGGTGTTTAGCTGTCGTTCGCCCCAAACGCAGCCGCATTATACAAATTTTGGGTGGCGAATTCTCGTTAGGCCCCGCCCTCCGTCATTGCCATCAATGCCGACCATGTCATCTATGCTACGAATAGCCGGGCTAGTGCTTTCCGTGAGTTTGTTCATCGGCTCCCTCGGGTTCAAAACGCTGATACTGAGTAAGGGCGACTCTAGCTTCCTCACCGGCTTAGTTTGTCTGCTACTTGGATTTTCATATCTCCCGTGGTTCGCCAATCCGCTCTTTTTCCTCGGCATCCTGTTTTTATCACTCAAACGTTTCTGGTTAGCATTAGCAGCCCCAGCGACCTCCGCCATTCTTGCGACGACCGCACTCTTTATTCGAGAAGCTCCATACAACGAAGCAGGCCACATGGCGAGCGTCGTGGGATACGGCCCTGGCTTTTACCTGTGGCTAGCCAGTATTTCGGTGCTGTTATTCACATCTCTACTGGCCACCTTTCTTAAGACGCAACACTTAACAACGCCCCCGCCACTACCTCACCGATCAGCCAATGACTCCCAGGAATCTGCTTAGACTGTTTGAACTCAATCTCAGCGTACGATCGTATCCTGAAAGTTTCGCGCACTATCGCCGATCTGGACGACAAGATCGACATCGCGCCGGAACACGTGAGCGAAGCGATCCAGTACCGGACTTTTGATCGCCCGCTCTGGATTTAGGATGGGACTTTGGAAAACGGCGACAAAGCTTCTTTGCGCGGCGACAATCGCAGTCAGCGGTTGCAGCCACTCCGACTTGAAAATATCGGGTCCATTGCCACAACGCGGCTACATCTGGCAGCGGGAATGGACTCCGGCGGTGATCGAGTCGCTCGGGGAAGCCGCGCGCCGAATGGATGGCGTCATATTACTCGGTGCCGAAATCAGTTTCGTTGGAAACAAACCGCAGGTAGCTAAGGCCTCGATCGATTGGAAAGCGGTCAAACGCGAGGCCGACCATTGCTCCATCGCCCTCCGCGTTGCGCCTTTCGCCGGCCCATTTCGCGGGGATGATGCGCCGGCACGGCTGGTTATCGATCTCACAAAACAACTTCTGGACGAAGCCCGCGCACACGACGTGAAACTCGAAGAGTTTCAATTCGACTTTGATTGCGCGCAAAAAAACCTCGGAAGCTACCGCGCGTGGGTGCGAACGTTGCGAGGAATCGTTCATCCGACGCGCTTTGTGGTCACGGTGCTTCCGGCGTGGCTGGATAATTCTGAATTTCTTCCGCTGGTACGTGAAGCTGACGGTTATGTCTTACAAGTCCATTCAGTCCCAATCTCCAGCGGAGACCTTGCTGTCTTGTGCGACACACGTTCCGCGCGACAATGGGTGGCAAAGGCGGCGAGATTCGGCCTGCCGTTTTCAGTGGCGCTGCCGACCTATCGTTGCACCGCCGGCTACAGACCCAATGGAAAATTGTTGAGCGTGGCGATGGACAGCGTGGAACCTTCCTGGCCGCCCGGCACGAGAATTTTAGAATTTGGGGCAGATCCCGATGACATTGCGACGCTGGTCCGTGGTTGGGAAAAATCGCGGCCACCGCAATTTCGTGAGTTGGTTTGGTATCGCGTGCCAGCCGCGACCGACAACCGCAACTGGCGCTGGCCAACTCTATCAGCAGTGATGGCGGGACGGTCTCCCGAACACAGGCTGAACGTTTTGCAAGAAGGCGAGAACCCGATCGATTTGACGATCTTCAACGCGGGTGAAGCAGATGAGCAATGCAGTTCCGACGTGATCGCGACTTGGACTGGTGCGGTATTGAGTGCCTCTGACGCGCTCTCGGGTTGGAATGTTCGATCCGAAGATGGTCGCGCGATTTTCAGCGCGACACCACAGCATCCATTTCGATTGGTACCGGGCGCGACGCGGAAAATAGGTTGGCTTCGTTTCGAACAACCGACTAGTCTGCGGATTGAATTCTCAAAGCAAAAGTGAGTCGCTTCGCTAAATTGTTGGGGACAGTTGGGGCGACGATGTGCTTCCTGGGCCGGTTGTACGGCACCGGCTATTTCGAGCCGCAGGTTTATTTGGACCAGGGTGGCAAGAATGTGGATGGAACGCCGGAATTTTATTGGGGGCTCGAAGTGCGCCGCATCGGGAAGGAATTTCATCAGCCTGAGAAACGTGTGGTGACAGAAAAGCCGCAGCCCAAAAGCGACGAGGAAACATCGGAGAACAGCGGAAGTGACGACACTGAAGAGGCTGATGTTAAAGATTTCGAGGCGGCATTAAAAGAAGGACGAATCAAACCGCCGGATCCGGCAAAAGCGACCGAGCTGCACAAACTCGCGCGCGAGACGATCACGAGCAGTTCACCAGTTCAAGAATTCGATTCAGAATTTGCGGACTACCACCGCGGCGCCGCCGCATTCTTGAACAAACAATGGGATGAAGCGCGCAAAGCTTGGGAAGGTTTACTGAAACGCCCGGAACAAGATCGACATTATCGCACCGTGTGGGCTGCGTTTATGCTCGGAAAAATTGGACTCAAGACGAACGATTACCAAACCGCCACGCAATGGTTCCAGCGCACGCGCGAGTTCGCAAAAGCCGGATTTGCCGATTCGTTAGGCCTGGCCGCAGAAAGTTATGGTTGGGAAGGACGCAGTGAGTGGAAGCAGGAACACCCGCAAAAGGCTGCTCCGCTTTTCCTGACGCAGCTCGCGCTCGGTGACGCGAGTGCAGTCGTTTCGCTGAAGGCGCTGATTCCCGACCGCGAGCCGGTCGAAGGGATGTTGAATTACGGTCCAGAGGCGGACGAGAGGAGCAATTGGAGCGACGAGCAGAAGCGTGCAGAAGAAGAGAAGGAAATTTCGAAATTAAAAGCGGCGGCGCAGGATCCGTTGCTGCGGCGATTGGTCACGGTGCACATTCTGGCGACGGCAACATCGCCCGATCTTTATTCGTCCGACTCTGCGGCTGCGCCGGTGAATCGCTGCGCGCGTTGGCTCAATATAATTAAGCAAGCAAATCTGGGTCGAGTCGAAGATGCGGAATATCTCGGCTGGGTCGCTTACAATAACGGGGATTATAAAAGCGCGGCGCAATGGCTGGAACTGAGCAAAGCCGACACCGGCGCGGCGTTATGGTTAAAAGCGAAATTGCACCGGCGCGCTGGAAAACTGGCGGAAGCGGCGAACACCATGGCGCAGGCGGTCGAATGGTTAAAAAGTTCGCCAGCCTACACTCCGCCGGGAGGTGTAGACGAAGCCTGGACAGAGTACGATTTTTTTCCCGAAGGCTATCATTGGGGCTGGGGACAAAGAGCGCGCGGCGATCTGGGCGGACTTCGTCTCGCGCGTGGAGATTTCGTTCAAGCGCTCGATTTACTTTTGAAAGGGCACTTGTGGAACGATGTCGCATTTGTCGCTGAATGCGTGCTCACCGCGAACGAACTAAAACAATATGTCGATGGTCTGCCAGCCAGTCCGCCTCCGAAGGAAGGCGAAGATTACAACGCGAAGCTAAGATATCTCCTTGGCCGCCGGTTGGTTCGCGAAGGTACATATGCCGAAGCGGGAAAATATTTGTCGCCACCGTACGATAAAGTCTTGGAAAAATATGTGAAGGCGTTGCAAGACGGCGCGAACGAAAAACTACTAAAGACCGAGCGCGCGCACGCCTGGTTCACCGCTGCCTGGATCGCGCGATATGACGGAATGGAACTAATGGGGACCGAGGGCGCCCCGGACTCGTTCGCGGAAAGCGGCGAATTTGAAACTCCAGACATCGCCAAACAACGTCGGTCCGGCGTCTTTCAAACAATTTCCTACGACAAGCAGGGCAATGAACAAAAGAAGAACATGCCCGTTGTGTTGAAAGCATCCGCAAAAGAGATTCGGCGGCTAAACGCAAATAAAATTAACCCTGATATCCGGTTTCATTATCGGATGATTGCGGGCGCGCTTGCGATCAAAGCTGCGGCCTTGTTGCCGGACAACACGGAGGAACTGGCCGATGTTGTGAATCAGGCCGGTCTCTGGGTGAAAGATCGAGATGAGAAAACTGGTAACCGTTATTACCAAATCATCGACCATCGCTGCGCGAAAACGCAGATTGGTCGTGCCGATATCGCCAAGCATTGGTTTGTCGATCAAGAAGGGGCGTGGAGCACCCAGCAACAGCAAGCATATGAGACGATGCACAAAGAGTTAAGGCTCGACGCGTCTACGCCCGAATAGAAACTGCAACACTTATCTATTTTTGCGCTTGAAACAATGCTGGCAACGCGGGCCCGGGACATAATCTCTCTCCTGGCGACAGATTCTTGAATCCATCCCGATTGCGCGGCGCATCTCACGGGAAACAACAACTATTTAACCGGTGGTGAGCGATGACTAGCTCACAACACGTTTACGAGATTCGACCGCGCAAAGATAAACGCGGCGTCGATCTAATTTCCGATGCGCTGCCATTCGGTCGGCTGTGGTACACCAAGCCGGACGACGCAGTAGGGTACGCGAAATTTTTCAGCCGTTCACACGATACCGTTATTCGCGTATTCGATGAAGAGGGCAGCACCAGTGCGACGCGCAAACCTGCAGGCGCTCAAACTGTAACGCTCCCGCAGTTGTCGAACTTCGGAATGGAAATCCCGCGAGGCAATTGATGCTGCGCACAAGAATCCAAGCGTGCTCGCGATGTGAGAGAAAATTCTTCGCTGTGCGCGAATACGTACCGCTTAAGACCCTCCCGGAAGCCGATGACATGTTCGCTGGGTTTGAGCCGGTTGCGTTTTGAGGCGAGCAACGCGCGCGTCCTCGGGCCCACGAGGAGCAAACTCCGGAAATTCTTCCGGATGAAAAATTCCAGCGAGAAGTTCGAGGCTATCGACAATGCGCGGGCCTGGTCGGGCGAAGTAAGCGCTAGCGTCAACGGCATAGATCTGGCCGCGACGCGCCGCGGAAAGCGAATCGAAACCGGGAAACCGTCGGAGCAATGCATAATCGCGTCGCGCAAGATCGACATCGTAGCCACAGAGTGCGAGAACGATGACCTCCGGACGAGCATCCAGCACTGCATTCCAATCGATCTGCACTGAGGGCTGATACTTGCGGCCTAACGGATCTTGTCCACCCGCGATCTCGACGAGCTCGGGTCCCCAATGACCGGAACAAAACGGTGGATCCACCCATTCCATTAAGAAACAGCGAGGACGATTTGCAATGCTGCCTGCCCTGCGCCTCACCATTTCCACGCGCTCGGAGAATCGGGCGACCAATTTGTCGGCGCGTTCCATAACACCGCAGATCTCCGCGACACGTCGAATATCGTCAAAAATGTCCGACAAACTTGAGGGCTCCAAGTTCACGACTCGAGGCGGACCCGGCAGAGTTTCGGCCAGCCGCGTGACGGTGCCGTAACCGACCGCGCAGACATCGCACAACTTTTGTGTAAGGATCACATTAGGCTGCAGGTCGCGCAGGAGCGACTCGTCGATCGTGTAAATCGTGCCGTTCTTGCGCAGTGCGCGGCGCACCGATTCGTCCACTTGGCCGCTTGTTAGGCCGGCACTATGCACCAGACAATGCGTTACGCGCGGCCGCTTGTTGGCCTCAGCTGGGTAGTCGCATTCATGTGAAACGCCAACTATTTCGTCCATCAATCCGAGTGCAGCCGCGATCTCCGTGGCGGCCGGCAAGAGCGAAACGATGCGGCGCGACTTCATCTCCAAGTCTAAATTATAGAAAACAGTCTTCTTCGTGCTGAGAAAAAAGGGCTGACGCGATGTCGCGCCAACCCTTCAAGAATCATGCGGAAAAGGGATTTCCGCGAATCAGTCCTTTTACTCTGCCAGCGGCAGAAACTCTTCGCGCACAATCTTGCCGCCTTTGACTGTGTACACGCCAACTTCTGACATCTGCATTCGCTTCTTCGAATTCTTATCGGTCACGTCAATGTCGTACTGCACCACGAAACGATCGTGCGCGACGAACGGTCCGCTGACCTTCGCGCTGTGCACCTGCATGTTCTCCAGCCACCAATCGGTCTTGCCGCGCACGCCGTCAATGCCACGCGTCTCGGGTGAACTGCCGTCCATCGTGCGCGCCTCCACGCTCACGATGTCCTTGTCGTAAAGCGTATCGATCGCTTCTTTCCACGCCTGTTTGCGGGTTAGCTCCACTACTTTCTTTGCCACTTCTTCCGTGTTCATATTTCCTCCTTTTATTTTGAGTTCAGTTTACTTGCTAAATAATCTCTCCAATTTGTCGAGCGCGCTCTCCCAGCCTCGAGTGTGGCCGTCGCGGGATTCTTCGTTTGGCAGTTGCTCGTGAGTCAAGCGGAGCTCAGTGCCGCCGTCGCGATCGTAGAGTTCCACCGTGACGATGCTGATATGGTTTTCCCAATCCTCGTCGTCTTCCCATTGCCAGGTGAAAACGATCTTCTTGTCCGGCTGCAGCTCGCGGAACTCGCCGCGCATCGTCATTTCTTCTCCCTCGGAATTGATGATATCCCAGCGAAACGTTCCTCTCACCCGCGCATCCGCGACGAGTTCTCGAGTCTTGACATTTTCCGGACCGAACCATTGTTTCAATTGTTCGGGATCGGTCCACGCCGCATAAACCCGATCGCGCGGCGCTTCGATCACACGGCTAATCTCTAGTCTCGTTTTCTCTTTTGTTGTCATTTATTGATAGATGTGTCCTTGCGTCGTCGATAATTCCACGCCTTCAATCTGGAATCTCAGCCTCGACGAGTTTCGCCAGCAGAAGGAGCGATTCCTGCCAGCCGAGATAACAGGCCTCCGCCGGGATGGCAGCGGGTACATCTTCCTGCACCACATTCAATTCAGTCCCGCACGAAACCTTTTTCAAGGTGATTGCCGTCTGCATCTCGCCGGCCATGTTCGGATCGTCGAATTTGTCGCTATAACGAATGCGCTCGTTCGGTGTGAGTTCGATGTAGGTTCCCCCGAAGGAATGGCTTTTGCCGGTGTTAAAATTCGTGAACGACATTTTGTATGTGCCACCCACTTTGGCGTCCATGTGATGGACCTTGCCGGTAAATCCGTTCGGCGGAAGCCATTTCGCCATCGCGTCAGCATCGAGAAATGCGCGATAAATTTTTTCCGGTGTTGCACGCAAGACTCGGTGGAGGCGGATGGTGTTTGTTCCAGGTTGATTTGGCTTCATAGGAATTCTAAATCTTTCAGTTGCTCGGTTTCGTTCGTCATCATGCTTTGCTTTCTACGAATTTCTTGAGTTCGGAACCAATAATCTCGGTCCACCCGGCTTCAAAATTCTTTCGCGCGTAAGCCGGAGTTTTCGGGAAAGTTTCCAAACCTTCGTGCGTCAGTTTCAATTTTGTTTTGTCGCCGTCGGCGGACAATTCGAATGTGACTAACGAATCGCCTACTTCGCCCTTGTAGCGCCAGCTGTACGCGATTTTCTTCGGCGGAATTACTTCGGTGATCTTGCAAAGATGGTGGTACTTCCTCCCTTCGTGCTCCACGATGAACTCAAATTCGAAACCGACTTTGGGTTCGAACTCCTTCAGGTCAAAATACCACTGGCGCATTTCGTCCACATCGGTCAGGGCTTTCCAAACCCGCGCCACCGGCGCATTGAAAGTGCGCTCGAGAACGACTGCTTCCGCTAGATTAGATTTCGTAGCCATGTTCTTCTATTTCTCCTTTTTGATCTCAATCCTGGTCGTCTTGTATGAATCCGCCGCGTCTTGCTTCGTGCGGAATTGACCAGCCGAAATAGACCTCGACCTCAACGATCCGATCGCCTCGCACGGTGACAATCTCGGTATTGCGGAACCCCTCCCCATTCGCCCGACAACCTTCGTAAGTGACGAATACCCGGTCGCCGTCGGCAACCAGATTGATGAAATCGAAACTCTTGACTGCCTCGCAGTTCGGCCAGCAACGCGTAAAATAAGTCGCGCGATCAATTCGGTTATCAAGCGGGCTGGTGAAGTGGAAGTCCTCCGCGATCAGTTCCTCAATGGCCGCAAGATCTTTTGCAACGTAGGGTTCGTAAGCCGCGCGCGCGATGGCCACGATATTGTCTGACCTACCGATTTTTTTCTTTGTCATTATCGTTCGGCTTGTTTGATGAGTTGGAATGCTACTGCGCGGTCTCATCGGGTTGCAGGATTCCAAACACATTGCCGCCAGGGTCCGCCGCGTAAGCAAGCCAGCCGATTTTCGGAATCGCCATCTTGGGCACGCAGATTTTTCCGCCGCGCTGCTCGATCTTCTTAATCGTTTCGCCCAGCGACTCGACCGCAACCGTGTTCAAGGTCCCGGGACTTTGCCCTTCCCGCGGACGCGTGATTCCACCGTTGATTCCCGGATCTTTGTCGTCGCCGGTGTTAATCAGCCAATATTCGATCGGGCCGCCTTCAAATTTATTAAACTTCCACCCGAACACTTGCTCGTAGAACGGTTGCACCGCTTTCGGGTCGGCGGTGTAAATCTCAAAGTGCGTAACGCGATTCATATCCTGATCCCTTCTTGGTTGGTCGATTAATACTCGTCGTGGCGCCGGACCCAATCCATCGTCGAGTCCGGATTTTCGTCACGGCCTTTCGGAACGAGATCGAGAAAATTGTAAGTGCCAACTAATATGTCGAGGCCGCGGGCGTAAGCAGAGTAAGTGTGGAAAACGTCGCCGCTTTCGTCTTTGTAAAACACGCTAAGCCCGGGAAGTTCGTCGCTGATGAAGTCCTGCATGGCATAGTTGTAATAAACCTTTCCCTTCTTCTCGTCCTCTTTCGTGAACGAAACGTGATAATCGAAATTGAAGTCGTTCCGGTGCGACGACAGCCATTTGAAACGCCAGCCCATGCGTCTTTGATAAGATTGAATCTCCGCCAGCGGTGCGCGTGAGATCACCACGAAACTGACGTCGCGATGCGGCAGATGCCAGTTGGCGCCGTCGAAATGATCCGCCAGGTAGGAACAGCTTTTGCAACCCTCCTCCCAACCCGGACCGAACATGAAGTGATAGACCATCAATTGACTGTGACCATCGAAGAGATCGGCCAGCGTTTCCCTGCCGTCTGGTCCATCGAAAACGTACTCCTTATCGATCTTAACCCATGGCAGCTCGCGGCGATGCCGGCTCAATTCGTCACGCAACCGTGTCAGTTCCTTCTCCCGTGTAAGCAGGTCCTTGCGGGCAACCAGCCACTCAGCTTTCGACACGATTTTAGACGGATTCATTTCGCTTAACTCTGTTTTCGCTTCCATTGTTTCGATTTTCATTTTGCCCTCCTCCAATTTCGTTTGTTTGATGTTTTTGGCTCTAAAAAATTTTCGGCATGGCCAGCCGGTTGAACCCGCGCCGGCAGCAATCAATGTCATATTTGCGATACAAGCGGGACACATAGGATTTCTCGGCTCATTCTGTTTGCGGCGGGTACTCTTTGAACTTTGGCAACGCGGGATTCATTTGGTCCCACGGGTGCGCGTCTGATGTCCACACATCTACTTGCGGATTGAACCAGCTCGGATCATCCAGGCTCGCAGTTCTGATCGCGACAAACTGCGGGACCGCGTCGGGCTTGACCTGAATGGGCGAGCCGCATTCAGGGCAAAAGCCCCGATGGGTCTTGCCACCCATCTCACTGGGCGAGGCATGGAAGCGCAGTGAGCCTTGCAAAAGCTTGAACGCTTCCGTCGGCACGATGACGAAAGACGAAAACGGACCTCCGCTGGATCGCTGGCAATCTCGACAGTGACAGTGAAGCATCATAAGCGGTTCTGCTGTGGATTCGTAGCGAATCGCACCGCAAGCGCATCCGCCTGAGAAGGGTGTGGTTATTGCGGTCATATGACGGGCTCCGCTTCTACGAGCGGTGTGGTTCATCGTGCCAGATCCACCACTCGTACGGCGGGGTCTGGGGGTAGCCCTCCGGCGAATCCTCCCATTCCTCCTGGCGCCCGAGCGTAGTGATATCGAGGTAGTTCCAGGTGCTCCCCATCTGCTCGTCGCCGCGGTTGTTGATGAAGTAGGTGCGGAACAAGCTGTCGCCGTCGCGGATGAACGCGTTCGTGCCATGCCATTCGTCCACGCCGAAGTCGGTGTCGAAGTCGTCCGTCATGGTGTACCAGGGGATCAGCTCCCAGCCCATCCGCGACTTCAAGCGCTCGATGTCCGCCTGCGGGGCGCGTGACGCGAACACAAGAGTGGTGTTGCGCGCATTCAGATGGGCTGGATGAGCGACCTGATCGGCTACCATGGAGCAGCCAATGCAGGCATGCTCGGGCCAGCCTTTCACGCCGGGCTCGAAGAAGGCGCGGTAGACGATCAGCTGACGGCGGCCGTCGAACAGGTCGAGCAGGCTCGTCTTGCCCTTAGGCCCGTCGAACTCGTACTTCTTCTCCACGGCCATCCATGGCATCCGCCGACGCTCGGCGGCCAGCGCGTCACGGGCGCGGGTCAGCTCCTTCTCATTCACGAGCAGTTGCTGCCGCGCAGCCTCCCACTCCTGCGATGACACGATTCTCGGACGATCTATTTGGTTCGCATCTTTTTCGGGTTTCATCTCTTCCAGTTTCATTTCGGCCTCCTTTGATTTCACTCTTTTGTTTTCTTTTATGAAATTTGTTCATCGCGAACGCGGTTAGTCCGCCACTCGATGTCGCGCCAACCGCGATCAGCGTCATGTTTGCTACACACACGGGACACATACGTTACGCCCTCCCCTTCCGGTCGGCTCGTTTGTTCGTCTTTTCCAAATAATCCGCCAAACGATCGAGCGACCCTTCCCAGAATCGGCGATACTCCTCGATCCATCGCGCCGCTTTCTTCATTGGTAACGCTTCCAATTTCAGTTCGTGCACACGTCCATAGCGTTTACGACGAATTAAGCCTGCGTTCTCCAACACACGCAAATGCTTCGAAACCGCAGGTAGCGACATCGGATGCGGCCTTGCCAAATCGGTGACGCATCTGTCGCCGCTAGCGAGATGTTCGAGAATGCGCCGCCGAGTTGGATCGGCCAGCGCGGCGAACGTGCGATTGAGCGTTTGCGGGTTATATTTAACCATCTGGTTAACTATGTAGCAGGAATATTTGGCCACGCAACCAAAAATTTCAGCCTGGCTAAGTGACCAGGCGATCCGTGATCAAGAGTGCCATTGCATAGCAGAAAAAAATCGACAACCCGCCCCCCACTCTGGCAACAATCAATCGCGTCACGGTTGCAGAACTGCAGCGAGATGAACCGGTCACTCCGCGGACGATGCCAAGCAAATGCGGCTTCGCCGCCGAAATTTCAACGTCTACAAGGGACTACTCGATCCACGCAGGCGAGCTAGGCCGAAATGTGGAAAGAGCGCTGCCTTGACCAATCCCCTTCGACCCTGTTAAGCCGAGTGACGATGAAACGGCTCCTTTGGATCGATATCTCAAAGGGGCTGGCGATTCTCTTCGTCGCATACTTTCATTTTTTCAGGACCTATTTCGAGCACGGCGTTCTTCCGCCCGCCGACTGGAGTGGGGTGGCGCCCAGCGCGCTGACGATCCTCAGGTTGGTGTGGTTGAAAGTATCGGGACTCGGTTTTCATGCGGTCGGCGTTTTCATCATCCTGAGCGGTTGGACGGTGATGCAATCGACAATTCGACGTGCGGAATCGGACGCAATCGCCTGGGGAGCCTGGTATCGCGCGCGGTTCCTGCGGCTCTATCCGATGTACTGGATGGCGCACGTGGTTTATCTGGTTTCGCCTTTCGTCGCGCGTCTCGAACCGGTGGACAGCCGGATCGTGTTGAGTCTGCTCGGCCTACGCTTCATCGATATTCAGATGAACTTCATGTACCTCAACGCCGCCTGGTGGTATTTCTCCATGCTGATCCAGTTTTATTTGATCTTTCCCCTGCTCTTTTGGGCGGCGCGTCGTTTCGGACCATGGCGCTTTTTGTTGATTGCGTGTGCCGCTGGATTTATCGCACGCTATCTGCTGCTCGTCGTCTGGCCGCAAAATGGATTGTGGGTGCTCGGCGGCTTCGCGATTTGCCGGTTGCCTGAGTTCGCGCTCGGTATGGCGCTGGCGATGTGGCATACCCAATCGACCGCACACGTGGAATG
>Ga0137403_10003778_pt1 | contig 18066 bp, 20 predicted proteins | sample CZOMad2_1_16fung_FD_122057 | JGI IMG/M metagenome (GOLD analysis project Ga0137403, IMG submission 122057) | Vadose zone soil fungal communities from Angelo Coast Range Reserve, California, USA - CZOMad2_1_16fungal (Hybrid Assembly) | ecosystem: Environmental > Terrestrial > Soil > Vadose zone...
ATGGCCTTCGACGGCGACGTCTGGCAGTGGCACCAGGACTTCGGCACCTGGTTCAACGACGACCAGATGCCCGAGGCCCGCGCCATGAACGTGGCGATCTTCCTGGACGACGTGAACGAGTTCAACGGACCGCTGATGTTCATTCCCGGCAGCCACAAGCTCGGCGTGCTCGACGCCGGGCACGACACCACGACGACGAGCTATCCCTTGTGGACCATCGACCACGCGACGATCGCCAGGCTGGTCGCCCGCGGCGGGCTGGTGGCGCCCAAGGGACCGGCCGGCTCGATGATCATGTTCCACTCCTGCCTGGTGCACGCCTCGACGTCGAACCTGTCGCCGTGGAACCGGGTGAGCGTCTACCTGAGCCTCTGCGCCGTGTCCAACCACATCCGGCGCTTCAAACGGCCGGAGTACATCGCCCACCGTGACTTCACGCCGATCGAATGCCTGCCCGACGACTGCCTGCTGCGCCCGTATCCGGTCGATCTGCCGTGGAAGGACGGCACGCCGGAGGCCGCCCTCAGGTAGTCCGGCGCGGCTTGAGCTTCAGGAGCCTCGCGGCGTTGAGGCCGAGGATCTTCGCGCGGTCCGCGTCCTTCAGGAACTTGCAGCCGTCGACGAAGCCGCGCGGATCGTACCAGCCCATGTCGTAGGGATAGTCGGTGCCCACCACGATGTGGTCGGCGCCCCACAGGTTCACCAGGTGCCGCAGCTGCTCGCGGTCGAACACGATCGTGTCGAAGTAGAGCTTGGCGAGCGACTGGCGGGGCTTCCGCTTGAGGACCGTGCGCGGGTCGACGCGGGCGCCCCACGCGTGGTCCATGCGGGCCGGATAGTGAGAGACGTAGCCGCCGCCGTGCGCGGACACGATCTTCAGCTTCGGAAACTTTTCGAGAATACCGTCGAACACGAGGTGTCCGATGGCGACGGTGGAGTCGAGCGGGTTCCCGATGATGTTGATGAAGTAGTGATCCGACAGCCGCTCGCCGCCGGTGAATCCGTTGGGGTGCATGAACACCATGACGTCGAGCTCCTGCACCTTCGCCCAGAACGCGTCGCGGCCCCGCGAGATCTCCTTCCCGACGACGTTCGTGCCGATCTCCACGCCGCGGAAGCCGAGCCGCCTGACGCAGTAGTCGAGCTCCTCCGCCGCCGCGTCGGGCGCCTGGAGCGGGACGTCGGCCAGCGCGACGAAGCGGTCCGGATGCTTCTGCACGATCGCCGCCAGGTTCTCGTTGATCGCCCGGGCGGCCTTCTTGCCGAGCTCCGGATCGAGCGAGTACATGAACTGGAAGGGCGAGCACGAGATCGCCTGGACGTCGACGCCCATCTTGTCCATGTCGGAGAGCCGCTGCTCGACCGACGTGAGGCACGCGAGGACGTTCTCCGCCTGCTTCTTGTTCGTCGCGCGCGACAGCTCGTTGGTGAAGCGCATCGCCGGCTCGTTCTCCGGGCGGTAGACGCCCTTGACCATGTCGTCGGCGGGCGGGTAGTGGACGTGACAGTGAACGTCGACGCAGAGGTGACGGCGGCCGCCTCGGGCTTTTCCCGAACTGCCGCCGCGCGCTGCCGGACCTGGGCACGTGAAGAGCACGGGAGTCTCCTTTATAGGGGCGAAGCCTGCGGTTCGGTGACGCCGGCCATCAGCAGGCCGAGCGTCCGCTCGGTCGCGGCCGCGCGGGGCATGTCCCCGACGATCCGGCCGTCGTGCATGACGAGAATCCGGTCGGCCAGCGCGAGGATCTCGTCCAGCTCGACCGAGATGATGAGCAGCGCCTTGCCGGCGTCGCGCAGCGCCACCAGGCGCCGGTGGACGAACTCGATCGCGCCGATGTCGACCCCGCGGGTGGGCTGACCGACCAGGAGGACGTCGGGGTTCCGGTCGAGCTCGCGGGCCAGCACGATCTTCTGCTGATTGCCGCCCGAGAACGCCGAGGTGGCCAGATTGCCGTTCGCGGGACGGATGTCGTACGCGGCCGCCTGGCGGCTGAAGCTGGCGGCGACGGCCGCTTGCCGTAGCAGGATCACCCCGTTGTAGGCGGCCTCGCCGTGGTACCCGAGGATCGCGCTCTCCTGCGCCGCGAACGGCATGATGAGCCCCATCCGCTGGCGATCCTCCGGAACGTGGGCGAGCCGCCCGCCCCTCACGCGGATCTGCCCCGACTTCACCGGGCGGATCCCCGCCAGCGCCTCGAGCAGCTCCGACTGGCCGTTGCCGGCGACGCCCGCGACGCCGACGATCTCGCCGCGACGCACCGCGAAGCTGACGCGCTTCACGCGCTCGACCCCGAGCGCGTCCTCGACCACGAGATCGGTCACCTCGAGCGACGGCTCGCCCGGTCGCGCCGGCCCCTTGTCGACGCGCAGGCTCACCGTGCGGCCCACCATCAGCTCGGCGAGCTGCTCGGCGGTCGTCTCGGCGGTCGGAAGCGTCGCGACGATTCGTCCCTGCCGCATCACCGTGACGACGTCCGTCACCGCGCGGATCTCGCGAAGCTTGTGCGTAATGAGCAGGACAGCTTTGCCCTCGCCGCGCAGCGACCCGAGAATCCGGAAGAGGTGGTCGGCCTCGGCGGGCGTCAGGACGGCGGTCGGCTCGTCGAGGATCAGGACGTCGGCGCCCCGGTACAGCGCCTTGAGGATCTCGACGCGCTGACGCTGACCCACCGAGAGATCGGCCACGCGCGCGTCGGGATCGATCTCCAGGTGGTATTCGCGGCCCAGACGCTCGATTTCGGCGCGGGCCCGCGCCAGGGCCGGCTCGAGACGAAAGCCGCCCTCCGCACCGAGGACGACGTTCTCGAGGGCGGTGAACGGCTCCACGAGCATGAAGTGCTGGTGGACCATGCCGATCCCGGCGGCGAGCGCGTCCTGGGCGCTCCGAATGGCCGCAGGCCTACCCCGTACGAGGATCTCGCCGCGGTCGGGCTGGTAGTAGCCGTACAGGATGCCCATCAGGGTGGACTTGCCGGCGCCGTTCTCACCGACGATGCCGTGGATCGTGCCGGGGCGCACGGCGAGCGACACGTCACGGTTCGCGTGAACGTCGCCGAACCGCTTGTCGATACCCCGCAGCTCGACCGCCGGCGCGGCCGGCTGGCTCACTTCTGGGCCATGTAGTCGGTGACCTTGATCTTCCCGGCCACGATGTCCGCCCGCGCCTGCTCGAGCCGCTTCTCCATCTCCGGAGTGATCAGGCTGCGGTTGTACTGATCGATCGAGAAGCCGACGCCGCCTTCGGCCACCCCGAGCGAGCGAACGCCCGGCATCCACGAGCCGTCCTTCGCGGTCTTGAAGGTCTGGTAGATGGCCAGATCGACGCGCTTGATCATCGACGTCAGGACGCTACCGGGATGGATGTGGTTCTGGTTCGAGTCGACGCCGACGGCGAGGCGTCCCCGGTCCTTCGCCGCCTGGAGTACGCCGAGCCCGGTGGCGCCGGCGGCCGCGTACACGACGTCGGCGCCGCGGTCGAACTGGCTCCGCGCCAGCTCACCGCCGCGCGTCGGATCGTTCCAGGCCGCCGGCGTCGTGCCCGTCATGTTCTGGTAGATCTCGATCTTCGGGTTGACGTACTTCGCCCCCTCGACGTATCCGAGGGCGAAGCGGCGGATCAGCGGGATGTCCATGCCGCCGACGAATCCGATCTTGCCGGTCTTCGACGCCATCGCCGCCGCCATCCCAACCAGGAAAGAGCCCTCGTGCTCCTTGAAGACGATCGACTGGACGTTGGGCAGGTCGACGACCGCGTCGACGATCGCGAACTTGAGGCTCGGGAACTCGCGGGCGACCTTGTCCATGCCGGTGGCCTGGCCGAAGCCGATCCCGACGACGATCGGAGAGCCGCGCCGCGCCATGGTCCGGAGCGCCTGCTCGCGCTGCGCCTCGTTCGTCACCTCGAACTCGCGATACGCGATGGACGTTTCCTTCTTGAAGCGCTCGGCGCCGGTGTAGGCGGCCTCGTTGAAGGACTTGTCGAACTTTCCGCCCATGTCGAAGACGATCGCGGGGACGAACTCCTGAGCGAAAGCCCTGCCGGTCGTCACCGGCGCGCCGACGATCATGAGCGCCAACACGAGCGTCCGCGGGACTCGCATGGCGGGGATGATAGCGCATCGGTGGCGGGGTCGAGGGCTGTCGGCTATCCTCGGGGCCTCGTGACTACCATGTCGCGCGTCTACCTGGCCGGCCCGCTGGGCTTCTCGGAAGCCGGGCGCCATTTCTACCGGTCGGTCTTCGTTCCGTTCGTGGCGGGCCTCGGCTACGAGGTCATCGACCCCTGGGCCAACACCGATCAGCGGAAGATCGAGGCGATCGAGCGCATGCTGCCCGGACCGGAGAGGCTCGCGGCCTGGCGCGCGCTCAATCACGAGATCGGTGCGGCCAACCGGGCCGCGATCGACCGGGCGCACGGAGTGATCGCCATCCTCGACGGCACCGACGTGGACAGCGGCACCGCCGCCGAGATCGGCTACGCCTTCGCGCGCGGCAAGCTGATCGTCGGCTACCGGGGCGATTTCCGGCTGAGCGCCGACAACGAAGGCTCGACGGTGAATCTACAGGTCGAGTTCTTCATCCGCGAGAGCGGCGGGACGATCGTGAGCCGCTACGAGGATCTGGGGCCGAGCCTGCGCGGGCTGCGGGCGTCCGCGCCCTGAGAGGGAGAACGGACATGCTCGCTGCGCTCGGTTATCGCTCGCGGCGCACCTGGCTGACGGCCCTGGCCCTCTCGGTGGCGCTGGGATGCGCCACGCCGCGCGTCGCCCAGCCGACCCCGGATCCGCCGGCCAGCGATCTGCTCAACGCCGTGCTGTGGATGCAGCGGTCCGTCGAGTTCAAGGCCAGCGCCCTCACCGCGTTTGCGCTCGCCCGGATCCGTCTCGACCAGGCGCTGGCCGACCCGAGCTGGACCGGCGCTCCAGAGGAGCAGAAGGGCGCGTATCAGGCGCTGCCGCCCGCCGTGATTCTCGACGTCGACGAGACGATCCTGGACAACTCGGGCTACCAGGCGTGGATGGCGCTCCGGGGCACGAGCTTCGACCCGAAGACCTGGAACGCGTACGTCAACACGGTGACGTCGCTCGCTGTCCCCGGCGCCCTCGAGTTCGCGCGGTACGCCGACCAGAAGGGCGTGAAGGTGTTCTACGTCTCCAACCGCACGGCCGAGGAAGAGCCGGCGACGCGCAAGAATCTCGAGAAGCTCGGGTTTCCGATGGGCGACGGCGACACCATGCTGATGACCAGGAAGCAGCCGGACTGGGGCTCGGCCAAGGGGACGCGCCGCGCCTTCGTCGCCAGGAATTACCGCGTCCTGCTCAACGTGGGCGACAACCTCGGCGACTTCGTCGACGAGTACCGCGGCACCGAGGCGGAGCGGCTGAAGATCCTGGAGCAGCACCGGGATCGCTGGGGTCGCGAATGGATCGTGATCGCGAACCCGGCCTACGGCTCCTTCGAGTCGGCGCCCTTCGGCCACGACTTCAAGCTGTCCGACGGCGAGCGACGCAGGCTGAAGCGCGCCGTGCTGGACGCCTGGCCCGGCCCCTGAGCTCCGCCGACGATCTGCCCCTGGTCGGCATCACCATCCTGGACTTGACCCGGGTCCTGGCGGGCCCGTACTGCACGCGCCTGCTGAGCGACCTCGGCGCGCGTGTGATCAAGGTGGAGCGACCTACTTCACCCGTGTGAACGCCGGCAAGGAAAGCGTGGGCGTGGATATGTCGCGTCCCGACGGGCAGGCGGTCATCCACGATCTGGCGAAGGTGTCGGATGTCATCGTGGAGAACTTCCTGCCGGGCGTCATCGCGAGGCTCTACTGCGACTACCAGACGCTCCGCGCGGTGAAGCCGGATATCATCTACTGCTCGATCTCGGGCTTCGGCCAGACCGGCCCGTGGCGCTCGCGACCGGCGTTCGCCCACATCATCAACGCCGCGTCGGGGCTCATGCATCTCGAGCAGGGTGACGAGCCGGCGCCGCGCGTGTCGAATCTGCAGGCCGCCGACGTCCTGGCCGCCACGCACGCCGCGACCGCCATCCTGAGCGCGCTCATCCGCCGCGGGCGAACCGGCAAGGGGGCGCACCTCGACGTCTCCATGCTCGAGGCGCTCATCGCCGCCGACAGCGTGACCTACGCCGCCGTGCTGAACGGCGGGGAAGAGTACGGCAACCCGCGGCCCGGGATGATCGTGGCGCCCGTCGGGGATCGCTTCCTGGCCATGCAGTTCACCGGCTCGCCCGAGCTCTGGCCGCGCCTTCTGTCGTTGGTGGGCCCGGAGCTGGCGAGCGATCCGCGATTCGACACGGGCGAGAAGCGCCGCGCGAACTGGCGCGAGCTCCGGCCGATCGTCGAGTCCTGGCTGGCGCGCTTCCGGACGATCGAGGACGCGGTCAAGACGCTGTCGGAGGCGCGTATTCCGTGCGCCGCGGTCCTGCGCCCGGCCGAGGTGATCGCGGAGTCGCACCTGGCGGCACGGCGGTTCTTCCCCGCGGTCCCGCATCCGGCGCGCGGCGCGGTGCGCGTGACCGCGAGCCCCTACCATGTCGACGGCCAGTCGCTCGGCCCTCGGGGGCCGGCGGCCTACCGCGTCGGGGAGCACACGCGCGCCGTGCTCACTGACCTCCTGGGCTATCCGGCCGATCGCATCGCGGGGCTGCTGCAGGCGGGCGTCATCGCGGCGCCCTAGCCTGCGCTCCGGGCTCAGTTCGCGCGAGTGACCTGCACGTCCTTGGGCACCGAGAAGAGGGAGAGGTCGACCGGAAGATCCGTGCGGTAGAGCGCGTAGCGGACCGCGTACTCGCTGCGTGGATTGCGGAGCGAGACCTGGCGCGGCTGCTTCGACCGCTTGTCGAGGAAGAGCTTGATGTCGGAATCTTCCACCTTCGCGCGCAGTACGGAGCACATCGCGGTGTCGATCGGCTCGTCGAGAGCCTGGACGGCGCCGTTGGCCTGGAAGAACGCGAGCTCCCGGCCCATCTGGAGCCCCTTGAGCTTTCCAGTTCGCTCCGAGGGAAAGACCGGAATCACGACGTTGTAGGTCGGGCCCGGGTCCACGACGTGGCGCGCCACCTTCGTGTGCCGGTTGATCAAATAGGAGTTCGGTGCGTTCGCGATGAGAAGGCCGTGGATGCCGGTCTGTGGATTGGGCGCCTCCTCGAGCCGCGCATAGCTGTCGGTGTACCGCCACAGCTTGCGAACGGAGGCCTCGAAGCTACCGGGCTTGATGTTCACCGCGATGAACCGGTACTCGATGTACACCATCGATTTTTCCGCCGCGTTCGCCGCCGGCGCCAGCAACGCGATCAGCAAAGCGAGCGACAAAAATAGCTTCATAAATCCAACCTAGCAGGTCCCGGCCCGGTTGCCGGCATCCTCCGTGGCGTCCATCGAGCCTCGAAAGGTGTGATAGGCTACCGCGAGGTAACCACGCATTGTCTATGGAGGAAATCGCGTCATGCGTTTCGGGATCTTCGGCAGCGCGCAGGCCAAGCGAGGGGGGGCCGACGTCGACAGCGGCGCCGGATTCCGGGAGTTCGTCGAGAACAACGTCAAGGCCGAAGCGCTCGGCTACGAGAGCACCTTTGTCGTCGAGCACCACTTCACCGGGTTCGGCCAGATCTCGGCGACGCTGAACCTCCTGACGTGGGTCGGCGCGCGGACGAAAAGCTTGAGATTGGGCACCGCGGTGATCACGCTGCCCTGGCACAATCCCGTGCTGCTGGCCGAGCAGGTCGCGACCCTCGATCTCCTGTCCGGCGGCCGCGTCGACTTCGGCATCGGGCAGGGCTACCGCCACAACGAGTTCGCCGGCTTCTGCATTCCCATGGAGGAGGCGGACGAGCGGTTCGACGAGTCGCTCGACGTGCTCCTCAAGGCGTGGACGTCGGATCGACCGTGGTCCCATCGCGGTAAGCACTGGCAGTTCGACAACGTCGTCGTCGAGCCGCCCACGGCGCAGAGGCCGCACCCGCCGCTCTGGATGGGCGCCGGGCGCCCGCAGTCGATCAAGAAGGTCGCCGATCTCGGCTACAACCTGCTGCTCGACCAGTTCGCGTCCATCGAGCAGATCGGCCAGCGGATCGCCCTCTTCAAGTCCGAGGTGGAAGCGCGCGGGCGCCGGTTCGACCCGATGAAGGTCGCGGTCACGCGCTCGATCAACGTGGCGATGACCACGGCGGAGCGCCAGAAGGCGCTCGAGACCCGCATGGCCGCGCGCAAGCGCGTGCACGACCTGGCCCAGACCCCGGACGGGCAGAACCAGTCGACCATCATGACCTACGCGCAGACGATGGAGGCCGCCGAGGCCGGCGCGCTCTACGGCACGCCGGACGAGATCGCGGTGAAGCTCCAGGCGCTGCGCGACGTGGGCGCCGAGTACGTGCTGCTCAACAGCACCGGCGGGATTCAGACGCTCGAGCGCTTCGCCCGGGACGTCAAGCCGGCGTTCGCCGCCGAGCCCGCGCTCCGCTAGGCGACGCGTCGCGCCGGCGTCGAGACGCATCCGCCATGGACGCGCGAGCCACCAACGCCTACTGGGGACGCGACGGACTCGATCGCACGATCCTCGACGCGCTCAGGGCCGCCGGCCGCAACGTCGACGCGTTGACGGTCGACGAGCTCGCGCCGGCCGACCAGTTTCACAGCGGGGGCAAGAGCGCGACGCTCCGGCTGGCGCGCCTGGCCGCGCTGCGGCCGGGCCTCTCCGTCCTCGACGTGGGCGGCGGGCTGGGCGGCCCTGCCCGCACGCTCGCCACCGAGTTCGGCTGCCGGGTCACCGTGGTCGATCTCACCGAATCCTACGTGCGGGCGGGCGCCGCGCTGACCGCGCGCCTGGGACTGGGCGACCGCGTCACCCACCGCGTCGGCGACGCGCTCGCGCTGGACCTGGGCGCCGACCCCTTCGACGTGGTGTGGTCGCAGAACAGCGGGATGAACATTCCCGAGAAGGAGCGGCTCTACGCCGGCTTCGCGCGCATCCTGCGTCCGGGCGGACTGCTGGCGCTGCAGGAGCCCATGGCGGGTCCCGTCCAGCCGGTCGTGTTCCCGGTCATGTGGGCGCGGGACGCCGGCTCGAGCTTCCTGCGCGCGCCCGGCGAGATGCGGAGGGTGATCGAGGCCGCCGGATTCACCGTTCGCGCCTGGGACGACGTGACCGCGGAGGCGGTGGGACCGAGCACCGGCGGCGACGGCCCGGCCTACAGCGTCCAGCGCATCGTCATGGGCCCGGCCCTCGACGCGATCGTTCAGGCCGGTCGGCGCAATCGCGAGGAAGAGCGCATCGTCATGATCCAGGCGGTCCTGGAGCGGCGCGCGGACGCTTCGGCTCCACGACCTCGAACATCAGGGTGAAATCGTCGAGCAGGTCGAACAGCTCGACGACCCTGGCCGGATCGCCCTGCACACGAACGAGACCGCGCTGCACGGCATCGGCGAGCGTCACCTCGCGCAGCACGATGGAATCGAGCACCGTCCGATCGAGCGTCACCGTCGCATCCGCGCCGTCGCGCTGCCGATCGGCGAGGTAGGTCAGGGCGCAATTCTCTAGATTCAGCACGTAGCGACGGCCGACGTCTGAAAACACCCAGTTGACGACGAGCCTTCGGCCCTCGGCCTTGTCGCCGTCGAGCCGGACGCCGAGGTAGTCGAAGAACAGATCGAGGCTCATGGCCCGTACGACGTCGGGGCTCACCGGCGCGCGCGCGGCGGTCGCGGGAACGCTCCGGCGCAGCTCGAGGGCGCCCAGCAGAAGCGGTACTCGCCCCGGGCGAAGTCTTCGCGGGCGCGGGCGATCACCCGGTCGGCGCCGCCCATGTACTCCACGTACTTTCGCCCGCGCTCGACGGGCGGAAGCGGGTTGAGATTGGCCGGGTTCGCGTTGTACCACCCGATGTAGCGCTGGTACACCGACTTCGCGTTGTGGCTCAGCGTGCCGTAGTAGCCGCGCACGTGCCACGTGCCGGCGAGACTCTTCGGCAGGGCGAGACGCTCGGCGATCTCCGCCGGCCTGTAGCCGTGGTTCATGAGCCGCACGGTCTGGTCGTGCAGGTACTTGTAGAGGTCGCGCTGCGCGCCGAGAAACTCGAGCACGCGCTCGCGTCCCCACACCGGCCAGTGATGCTGGGCGAAGGCCACGTCGGCCTCCCGCCCGAAGCGATCCATCGCCACGTTGAGGTACTTCGCCCACGCATTGGCGTCGCGCGCCTGCGCGCCGCGGATCGGATAGATGTTCGTCGAAATCCCGGGTGTCGGCGAACGGCAGCGCGTCCAGCACCGCGCGGTTGAGCGCGCGCGTGATCGCGGAGGCGTCCTGCGGGTCCACTCCGGCGGCGGCCATCGTCGCGGGAGATGGTACCCCGAATCTGGCACAATCCTCCTCGGAGGGACCGCCATGTCCGACCCCGCGACCAGGGCCACGCTCGACGTCATTCGCCGGTTCAACGAGGCGTTCAATCGCCACGACGTCGACGGCGTGATGGCGCTGATGACGGCCGACTGCGTGTTCGAGAACACCCTGCCGGCACCGGACGGCGAGCGGTTCGAGGGCGCGGGCCCGGTGCGGGCGTTCTGGCTCCAGTTCTTTCAGTCCACGCCCGGCGCGCGCTTCGAGGCGGAGGAGGTCTTCGCCGCCGGAAATCGCGGCGTCGTGCGCTGGGTGTTTCACTGGGACGATCGGGGCGGCCACATCCGTGGGGTGGACGTGTTGCGCGTACGCGACGGCAAGGTTGCCGAGAAGCTCGCCTACGTGAAAGGATAGGAAAGAGAGAGGCCATGGACTACAACAAGCCGACCGACCAGGAAGTGAAGGCGAAGCTCACGCCGGCCCAGTACGAGGTCACGCAGTGCAGCGCGACCGAGCCGCCGTTCCGGAACGAGTTCTGGAACCATCACGAGCCCGGCATCTACGTCGACGTCGTGTCGGGCGAGCCGCTCTTCGCGTCGACCGACAAGTTCGATTCCGGTACGGGCTGGCCGAGCTTCACCCGGCCGCTCGAGAAGACCAACGTGACCGAGCACACCGACGGCTCACACGGCATGCGCCGGGTCGAGGTGCGCTCGGCGAATGCCGACTCTCACCTCGGTCACCTCTTCCCGGACGGCCCCGGCCCGACCGGGCTCCGCTACTGCATCAACTCGGCGTCGCTGCGCTTCATTCCGCTCGCCAAGCTCGAGGAAGCCGGCTACGGTGAGTACAAGGCGCTCTTCGAGAAGGCCCAGCCGACCCGGTAATCACTAGGCGTCAGCGATCGGCGCCGAGCTTCGTCGCGCCGCTGTTCGTCTTCAGGTGCGTCAGGCTCCCCAGCTCCTTGAGCGCGGTCAGCATGTCGACCGGAATCACCTGGGAGCTGAGCGAGCCGTCCTCGTTGATGCGGGCGTACACGCGGGTCGCCTTGCCCTCGCTGACCGGGGCGCCGGTGACGGCGTTCTTGGCCTTGCAGTTCCAGTGCAGCGTACGGGCGCCGACGTCGGCGAGCGTGATGGTGTTGACGATCCGGTCACCGTAGGCCGCCGGGCCGATGAAGCGGAAGTGGATCTCGCCCATCACGAACGTCGTGCGGTCGTTCTTGATCATCTGCTCGATCGGATAGCCGATGACCCGGAACAGCTCGTGCTCCGTGTCGTTGAACCAGGCGACGATGCGCGGGTAGTACACGAGCCCGAACGGGTCCGATTCGCCCCAGTTGACCGTGATCTCCTTCCAGTACATCGCCATGACGCATTCCTCCTCGGCGCGCGGCCCGTCAGGCCCGTATACGGGATCGGCGTGCCGGCGTCAAGTCTGCTCCGGCCCGTCTAGGCCCGCGCCAGGAGCCAGCCGGTCAGCTCGGCGAACGAAGAGAAGCGGTGCGCGGCATCGGGGCAGCGGCCGAAGCCGTAGTCGGCGTGGAGAAAAGGCACGCGGCACTCCCGCGCCGCCGCCTGATCGCCGGGCGTGTCGCCGACGAAGACGGGGTGCCGGAGCCCGTTGCGCTCGATCAGCATCTTCAGATTGGCCGGCTTGGTGAGCCCCGTGTTGCCCCAGCACTCGAAGTCACGAAAGCAGTCGCCGAGTCCGGACCATCGCTGAAAGGTCTCGATGTAGCCGGCCTGGCAGTTGCTCACGATGAAGAGCGGGTAGCGCACGGCGAGCTGCTTCAGTCCGGCGTCGACGTGGGGGAAGAGGTCGCCGCCGCGCTCGCCGATCAGCCGGACGTCCTCGACCGCGGTCTCGGCGGCGAGCGCCGCCAGGTGCGCCTCGGGGAGTCCGGCGAAGACCTCGCGGATGCACTGCTCGTGCGGCTTGCCGGTGACCCGCCTGACGTCGTGCTCGGTGATGGGCCGGAACGGAATGTCGAGTCGCTCGAGCACGCGGTTCCAGCCCATCGCGCACGTCGCCGAGGTGTCCCACAACGTCCCGTCGAGGTCGAAGACCACCGAGTCGACTAGAATCTTGCTCATGGAGGGATCAACCATGCGCCGAATCCTGCTGACCGTGCTCCTCGTTCTCCTCGTCGGTGTGATGCCGGGCCTCGCCCAGCAATCGCACGTGCTGATGACGCCCGACGCGCTCAAGTGGGTCGACCCGCCGACCTTCCCGGGCGCGAAGCTGGCCATCGTCCAGGGCGATCCGGGCAAGGAGGGTCTCTTCGTGTACCGCGTGAAGTTCCCGGCCAACTACAAGATCGCGCCCCACTTCCACAAGGCCGGCGAGAACGTCACCGTGCTCTCCGGCGTCTTCTACATCGGGATGGGCGAGGTGTTCGACCAGAAGGCTGGCAAGGAGATGCCGGTCGGCTCGTTCGTCGCCGTTCCCGCCACGCACCGGCACTTCGCGTGGGTGGGCCCCGACGAGACGCTGGTCCAGGTTCACGGTGTCGGGCCGACGGACATCACGTTCGTCAACGCGGCCGACGATCCGCGAAAGAAGTAGGGGCTCTCGGAGCGGCCTCGACGCCGGCGTCGAGGCCGCTCCGCATCGACGCCTAGTGCCCGCCGCCGGCCCGGACCCAGCCGCCGTGGACGGGATGATGCGAGCAGATGAACTCCAGGAACGCCGGCCGGCCCTTGGCGTTCTCGTCGAGAGCGCGCTTGAGCGCGGGCATCACCTCGGACGGCGACGTCACGTCCTCCCCGTAGAAGCCGACCGACTTCGCCATGTTGGCCATGCACGCCGAGGCGTGATCCGACACCTTCCAGGTGTAGGGATCGTGGCCGCCGCCCCAGAAGCCCGGGCCGTAACCGGAGTAGCCGCCGTTGTTGATGTGTAGCGCCGTGATGCCGATCTTGTAGCGCGCGATCGCCTCGAAGTTGCCCATCATGTAGCACACGCCCGCGTCACCGGTGACGAGGACGCACTGACGGTCGGGAAACGCGAGCTTGGCGCCGACGGCCCCCGCCAGGCTGAAGCCGAGCGTGGACACGTTGCCCCAGCCGAGATGGCCGCGCGGAATCTGCGCCTCGTAGACCGTGCTGGTCTGGTCGCGCGTGTTCCCCGAGTCGGCGGTGACGAACGAGCTCTTCGGGTCGAGCACCTTCATGAGATCGCCCAGCACCCGGTACGGGTTGATCGGTGTCTCGTTCGACTCCATCCACGGCCGGAACTTGGCCATGAACGCTTCCTTGCCCTTCTTGATCTCTTCGACCAGCTCCGGCCGCTTCTTCGGGCCGCGCGCCGACAGCTCGGCGATCAGCGCCTGCAGCGTCAGCTTCGCGTCGCCGACGACGGCGTGGCGTGTCTCGTAGCTCCGGTTGATGTCGAGGATGTCGACCGTGCACTGGATGATCGTCTTCTTGTCCGGGCTGGGGACGGCGTGGCTGAACCGGTTGGGGAAGAGGCTCGAGCCGATCGAGAACAGGAGGTCGCACTTGGTGAGGAAGTGGTCGGCCAGCGAGCCGCGCACGCCCACCGAGAGCGGGTGGTTCTCCGGGAAGGTGCCCTTTCCCTTGAGCGTCGTCAGCACCGGGACCTGGGCGAGCTCCGCGAACTTGAGGAGCTCGCTGGTGGCATCGGCGTAGTAGACGCCCTCGCCGACGTAGAGCAGCGGGTCCTTCGCCGCCAGCAGCGCCTTGACGGCGGATTTCACGTCGTCGGGATCGGGGCCCGAGCGCCAGCCCTTCACCGGCGAGTAGGGATGCTCGTCGGTGTCGTATTCGCCGAGGTCGCGCGGGATGATGAGCAGCACCGGGCCGGGTCGCCCTGACCGGAGATGGGTGAAGGCGCGGCGCACGTAGTCGGGGATGAGCTCGGCGCGATCGACCTTGCCCACCCACTTGGTGACCGACTTGAGCGCCTCCGCCATGTCGAAGTGCGTGTGGCGGCTGGCGCCCTGGCCGACGCCCTCGGTGATGACGAGGATCGGCGACGAATCCTCCCAGGCCTGGCCGATGGCGCCGTAGGCCATCTGGATGCCGGCGGCGTTGAGGTTCGCCATGATGGTGCACACGCCGATCTGCTTACCGCAGGTGACGCGCGAGAACGCGTCGGCGACGGCGACCGCGAATCGCTCCTCGCCCATCATGAGGATGGGCACGCCCTCTTCCCCGAGCGCATTGTTGACGTGGTTGGTCGGATAGCAGCTCACCCAGGGAATGCCCTCGGCCTTCAAGGCGCGCGCGAAGCCATTCGCCGCTTTGACTTTCATGGACGGTTTCCTCCTGGCCCCCTCCTATCGCGACGCGCCAGCCCTGTCAAGAAGCACCGTGGTAAGCTTGCGCGATCCTGACGGACTTCCTTCCCGCTTCGGAGAGGAGAGAGAGCCCATGAGCCCTCGTCGCGTCCTGTCGGTCCTGGCCCTGATCCTCACCTTGATCGCCGCGCTGGCGCCCTTGCCCGCGGCAGCGCAATCCCAGATGACGTGGGCGGTGCACATCTCGCTTTCGCCCGTCTGGTTCGATCCCGCGGAGCACACCGGGATCATCACGATCATGATGGTCCTCTACGCCGTGCACGACGCGATGGTGAAGCCGATGCCCGGCAACCCGATGGCCCCGTCGCTGGCCGAGTCCTGGACCATGTCCAAGGACGGGCTCGCGTACGAGTTCGTCGTACGCCGGGGCGTCGTCTTCCACAACGGCGATCCGCTGACCGCCGAGGACGTGAAGTTCTCGTTCGATCGATACCGCGGCTCCGCGGCCAAGCTCCTGAAGGACAAGGTCGCGTCCGTCGAGATCGTCGACCCGTACCGCGTGCGCTTCAAGCTGAAGGAGCCGTGGCCGGACTTCATGACGTTCTACGCCACGCCGGCCAGCGGCGCCGCCTGGATCGTCCCCAAGAAGTACGTGGAGAAGGTCGGCGACGAGGGGTTCAAGAAGGCGCCGATCGGCGCGGGGCCGTACAAGCTCGCGTCGTTCAATCCAGGTGTCGAGCTGGTGTTCGAGGCCCACGAGCGCTACTGGCGGAAAGCGCCGGCGGTCAAGCGCCTGGTGTGGAAGGTCGTGCCCGAAGATCTGACGCGGCTCGCCATGCTCAAGCGCGGCGAGGTCGACATCGCGTACTCGCTGCGCGGCCCGCTCGGTGAGGAGGTCAGGCGCACGCTGGGCCTCAAGCTGATGCCCACCGTGATCGCGGGCAGTCAGTGGTTCAACTTCGGCCCGCTGCAGTGGGATCCGAAATCTCCCTGGCACGACCGGCGGGTCCGCCTGGCGGCCGCGCTCGCCTTCGACAAGAACGCGATCAACCAGGCCGAGACCCTGGGGTATTCCAAGCCGACCGGCGCGATCATCCCGGCCGCCTTCGAATACGCCCTGGCGATCCCGCCCTATCCGTATGATCCGGCGCAGGCCAAGAAGCTCCTGGCCGAGGCCGGCTATCCCAACGGCTTCGACGCCGGCGAGTACGCGTGCGACGCGTCCTATTCGTCCGTCGCCGAGGCCATCGGCAACTATCTGGGCGCCGTCGGCATCCGCACCAAGCTGCGGCCGATGGAGCGCGCGGCCTTCCTCGGCGCCTGGAAGGACAAGAAGATCACCGGGCTCCTCCAGGCGGGCGCCGGCGGGCTCGGTAATGCGGCGACCCGGGTCCAGAACTACTTCGTCAAGGACGGTGTCTACACCTGGGGCGGCTATCCCGACATCGACGACCTCTTCATCCAGCAGGCCCGCGAGCTCGACCCCAGGCGCCGTGAAATGCTGCTGCACCAGATCCAGCGACTGGCCCACGAGCGGGTCATGCACGCGCCGCTCTGGGAGCTGGGCTTCCTGAACGCCATCGGTCCGCGCGTGGAAGAATCGGGGCTCGGCCTCATTGCGCTGCATCCGTACTCGTCGCCGTACGAGGACCTCAAGCTGAAATGATGCTCCAGACGCGGCCGCTCCATCCGCTGTTCGGCGTCGAGATCATCGGTGTGGACGTCCGGCGCGTCGCCGCCGACGTCTTCCCGGCCCTCGTCGGCGCGTTCAACGAGCATTCGGTTCTGCTCTTCCGCGGCCAGCTGGTCGACGACGCCGCGCAGGTCGACTTCAGCCGGCGCTTCGGGCCGCTCGAGGCGACGATCCGCACGGTCGTCTCGCACCAGGGCTATCCGCCGGAGATCTCCAATCTCGCGAACGTCGACGCCGAGGACCGCATGATCCCCGCGGGCGACAAGCGCATCGCGTTCAACGCCGGCAACCAGATGTGGCACACCGACAGCTCGTTCAAGCGCGTGCCGGCCCTGGCCTCGCTGCTCTCGGGGCGCGAGGTGCCGCCCGAGGGCGGTGAGACCGAGTTCGCCAGCATGCGGATCGCGTACGAGCGGCTGCCCGACGCCACCCGGCGGCTCCTCGAAGGGCGCATCGCCATCCACAGCTTCGAGTACTCGCGTGGTCTGGTCGGCGCGGGGCTCCTGTCGCCCGAGCACGCCGCGCAGGTCCCGCCGGTGCCCCAGGCGCTGGTCCGCGCCAATCCCGTGCACGGCCGCAAGGCCTTCTTCGTCGCCTCGCACGCCTGCGAGATCGTCGGCATGCCGACCGAGGCGGCCCGCGCGCTCCTGCGCGATCTGCTCGACCGGGCGACCGCACCGGAGCTCGTCTACACGCACCGGTGGCAGCCCGGCGACCTCGTGATGTGGGACAACCGCTGCGTACTCCACCGCGGCCGCCCGTGGGACGTGGATCGGCATCGTCGCGTGATGCACCGGACGACCGTCGCGGGCGACGGCCCGACCGCCCCCGACGTCGCGGGAATCGCGGTCGCGCCGGCGCGGGAGGCCGATCGCGCCTGGTGTCGCGCCCAGCTCACGGCCGCCGGAGTGCCGGCTGCCGTGTTACAGTGAGCCCTCACCAAGCGAACCCTCACCAGGGGAGGACATCATGAAAATCCTTGTCATCGCGCTGAGCCTGTTCCTGTTGCAGGCGACGACGGTGGTCGCCCAGACGTCGACCACGGATGCGATCAAGAACTACTCGGTGGAGAAGAAGAACGAGGCCGCGGCCCACAGCAAGAAGCTCGTCAGCGACTTCGACGTGAAGATCAAGGAGCTGGAGACCCAGGTCTCGAAAGATGCCAGCGCGGCGGGGGCAGACGCGAAGCGGCAGGGGAAAGAGCTGAAGGAGCTCACCGACCTGAAGGCGGCGCGGACGCAAGCGGCCAAGACGGCCGACGACATGGGCAAGGCGTCCGCGGAATCCTGGAACGGCGCCAAGCAGGCGTTCACCGACTCCTACAAGGACTTGCAGAAGGCGTACGACGCCGCCGCGGCGAAAGTGAAGAAGTAGCTACGCCTGGCCGAGCGGCCGCCCGTGGCGGGCAATGAACTCGGGGAAGGCCGTCTCGGCCTTGGCGCCCCGGACCACGTTCGTCGTGTAGTCGCGCTCGTTCGCCCACTGCTCCTCGAGGTCGGCGCCGAGGTCGCGTAGCAGGAGCGCCTTCACGCCCATGACGGCGTCGCGGCGGTTCTTGGCGATCATCGTCGCGAGCCACATGGTCTTCTCACGCAGCTCCGCGCACGGCACGCGGTGGTTGAGGAGGCCGATGCGATGGGCCTCGTCCGCCTCGACGACGCGGGCCGAGAACAGGAGCTCCTTCGCCACGGGCCAGCCGACCTGGTTCGGCAGGGTCCAGGTGCTGTTGATGCGGCCGTAGGCGGCGGCCAGGAAGCGGAAGCTCG
>Ga0137403_10003780_pt1 | contig 18060 bp, 16 predicted proteins | sample CZOMad2_1_16fung_FD_122057 | JGI IMG/M metagenome (GOLD analysis project Ga0137403, IMG submission 122057) | Vadose zone soil fungal communities from Angelo Coast Range Reserve, California, USA - CZOMad2_1_16fungal (Hybrid Assembly) | ecosystem: Environmental > Terrestrial > Soil > Vadose zone...
AAGGCTGCCGCTGAGACTGGCGATGTACACCCCATCGATATACGTTGCAATGGAGTTCTCCTCGCCCGCCTGAATGGCCGACGTGCCCACACCCCGCAGATGCGCCTGCAGTCCATTCATGCTGCCTTGCATGGTCAAGCCCGGGATCGCCGCGGCGACGGCAAGAGTGTCCTGCACGCCATGCGCGGCGAGGTCACTTGCGGTGATCGCGGAAATCGCAATCGGCACATCCTGGATGTTCTCCCGCCGTTTGTTGGCGGTGACAACCACTTCCTGCAATCCACCGGAACCGGCCCCTTGATCGGTATCCGTGGCCGTCTGTCCCGTCGCAACTGCAGGTTGCGGCGCCTGAGCGAGCGCAACTGCGCCCGATGCCAACAGTACACTTCCCAACACATTGACTTTCAACTGCATTCGAGCTGCGCCCTGAACCCGCACAATCAACACTTCACGCAACCCCTCACGTCACATTGATCTGCTAAATGAAGGCCGGGGCGTGGCCGGAGTTTTGTATCGCTTGGCCTCGCGCACTGCCTTGCAGCGCCTTGGACGGTAAAGAGGCCGGCAATCTTTGTCTAACGGCAAATCATGATGTCCTGATCACAACTTTTGATCACCGAGTGCCGCCTGCCGCGCGAAAGCGCTCGGACCCATCGCCGGCCGATCCATATTCTCCGCTGCGAGAGCCACCCGCGCGCTGCTGGACCGAGCGCTCCTCGGTGATCACATTCCGCTAACAGGCGATCAGAATTAACTGCAGCGCATGCGCTGCACCCAGCTCAGAATTGGTGGATCAGGGGCGCGGGCACACCGCGCGAGCGACAGGTCCTGCAGATCGATCCACAGCCGGCCCCCGGGGCTGGGGTTTCCGCGCTTCAGATGGAGAATTGTGAATGGCTACACCGCTTGAATCGGTCAGCGCAGCAGCATCGGCGGCTCAGAGCAGGACGGGCGCCGTTGCTATCGTGCAGGCCATGCACGCCAGCAATATCGAGATGGTATTCGGGTACAGCGGCGGCGGTACCGGCAACCTCATTCACGAGCTCGCCACCACCGGGTTGCGCAACATGAATGCGCGTACCGAGATTGCCGGGGCCTGGATGTCCTATGGATACAATCGCATCCGTGGCCGAGCGGCTTCGGCCTGTCTCTTCCATTGTGTCGGTATCCTCCACGCCAGTGCGGTGGCGCTCGCTGCGAAGGTGGACAGCACACCGCTGGTGCTGACCTATGTCAGCCTGGACAGCTCCTTGGATCTTCGCGAAGGACTGCAGGACTCCACCGACGTCTTCCCGGCGTTGAAGCCACTTGCCAAATACGCGCGCAAGCTCGTCGTCGCGGACGATGCGCCCCTTGCGGTTCGTCAGGCCGTCATCCAGGCGAGCACCGGCCGCCCGGGCCCGAGCATTCTGGATTTTGCGTTTCAGGCGTTGATTGGCTCCACCCGCTGCCCCGTCGAGCCGCTCACCTTGCCGGAGCCTCCGGGAGCGTCCCCCGAGGTCATCGATCGTGTTCTGGAGGCGATCCGTTCGGCCAAACGCCCTGTCATTCTGGCCGGCGCCGGCGTCCAACACGCCACGGCGGCCGCAGAGCTGCAGGCATTCGCCGAAGCCGTACAGGTTCCCGTGGTCTGCACCTCCTGGGGTGGACGCGGGCTGCTGGCAGACAATCACCCCTTGTTCGGTGGCGTGGTCGGCTCCTTCGGCTGGGTCGCGGCCAACACCTTGGTGCAGGAGGCCGACTTGTGGATCGCCATTGGCACCACGTTCTCGCAGATGACCACCGGGGCCTGGAATCTGGCCAAGCCCGCCAATGTCATCCACATCGATATTGATCCGAATCAGCTCGGCAAGATCTTCCAACCCTCCTTGGGCGTCGCGGCTGATGCCAAAACAGTCCTGCGGCAACTGCACGCCGGCGCCAAAGCACGTGGCGCGACATTCGTCAGTGAGGAGACCGCCAAAAGCCGGCGCGCCCAGGTGGCCGAGGGCCAACGCGAATGGAAACAGTACCTCGATACCTTGAGCAAGGACGGGGGCCGCCCGATCAACCAGTACTACCTGTTGAAGAGGATGTCCGACACTCTGCCCAAGGGAACGATCGTCGTGGGCGACTCGGGCGGCCAGGCGTACATGCTCTATCGCGCCTTCCGCTATGACGAGTCAACACCGATGATCGTGGGCGGTCGCTACCAGTCACTCGGCGCCGGCCTGTCGATTGCCACCGGAGCGAAGCTGGCGGCCCCGGATCGCACGGTGGTCTGTTATCACGGCGACGGCGGCTTCTACTACGACGCCATGGAGCTCTCGACCCTCGCTGAACGGAAGATCAAGATCATTGTCATTATCGACAACAACCACTGTCTGTACGCGAACCGCCAGGGCATGAAGTTGTGGGGCATCCAGAACCCGTGGGTGGATCTGCCCGAGACCACGGATTTTGTCGCCCTCGCGAAGGCTCTCGGCGTGAACGGCGAGAAGGTCACGAACGCGGATGACATCGTTCCTGCTATCCAACGCGCGCTGGCCTGCGAAGGCAGCTATCTCATCGATGTCTGGACGGACCCGGAGACCCGCATCAAGCGCGCCTTCCGCGATGTCATCCCGATCCTGACCGACCGCAAGCCCGAGCAAGGCGTCGAGCGCCACATGTCCCCGCCCCTGCAGGGCAGCTGGCCGGAGTGAGCTGTCGGATCTGTTCACTTCAGGCAGCGGCTCGCTGCCCGCTCGATGGCGCCGGCAGGCCACCCCCATCGCACTATTCATGAGCCGGAGTCGACCATGCGCGTTGTAGCCCTCGAGGAGCATTTTCTAGTCCCCTCTCTGGTGGAGGCGAAGTTCGATCCCTTCACGAACCCGGGCTTTACCGCAGAGCGCCGAAATACGCTGGCAGATCTCGGTGAAAATCGTCTGAAGGACATGGATACGCACGGCATCACCCAACAGGTCATCTCGGCAACGCTCCCGGGTGCGGACCTGCTGGACGGCACCGAAGGGATCGAGTTCGCGCAGGCGACCAACGACCGGCTGGCCCAGGCCGTGCGCGAACATCCCACGCGCTTTGGCGGCTTCGCCCACCTGCCGATGCGCGAGCCGCAAGCGGCCGCGGAGGAGCTCGAGCGGGCCATCCGCGAGCTGGGTTTCAGCGGAGCCATGGTCAACGGGTTGACCGAGCATCGATTTCTGGACGATCCGCGTTTCGACCCGATTTTGAAGACCGCGGCCCGGCTCGAGGTGCCCATCTATATCCATCCCAACATCCCACCCAAGCCGGTGTATGACATCTACTACGCCGGTCTACCGGGGCTTGCCAGCCCCCTCCTCGGGTCCGGGGTCTTCGGATGGCATTCGGAAACCGCGATTCACGTGTTCCGGCTGGCCTTGTCCGGCACGTTCGAGCGCCACCCCAAACTCACCATCATTGTCGGGCATATGGGGGAGATGTTGCCCTTTATGTTAGGTCGCGCCGATCACGTGCTCAAGTTGAATGCGGGATTTGCCGCTCCCATCAGCAAAGTGATCACCGATCACGTTTACATCACCACAGCGGGTATCTTTACAGTCTCCCCATTTCTTAACGCCCTCACCACCTTCGGCGCCGATCGCATCATGTTCAGCGTCGACTATCCATATGATCACAACGCTCAAGGGAGGTCATTCCTGGATGCACTTCCGGTGTCGCATGCTGATCGCGAGAAGATCGCACATCGTAATGCGGATCGCGTTCTCAAGCTGAAACCGGCGACGTGACGCGCCTGCTGCGCTTTGCGGCCGGCGTGGAAACGACGGAGACGATCACCCACGACTTCTGGGAGGAGGTCTGGATCCTGGAGGGCGAGCTGATCGATCTCGGCAAGCGACAGACGTTCAGCGCAGGGATGTACGCGTGCCGGCCGCCCGGGATGATCCACGGCCCCTACCGCGTGCCGCGCGGCTGCACGACCCTCGAGATCCGCTACGGACAGACACCCCGATAGGGAGCGCCCATGGCCAAGCTCAAGTTCGGCGCCTGGATTCCGACGTACGCCTGGAGCGACCGCCGCGGCGGCGCCCGCAACGTCCGCAACATCCACGAGTCGATCGCCCGGTGCGAGAAGTACGGCATCGACGTGTGGGTCATCGACCATCTGCTGTCCGCGCCCGGCCTCTACGGCAATGCCTGGCTCGAGCCGCTCTCCGCGCTCGCCTACGCGGCGGCGCTGACCTCGAAGGTAGACATCGCCACCGGCATCCTGGTGTTGCCGGTGCGCCACCCGGTGCTGCTGGCCAAGGAGATCTCGACCCTCTGCCACCTCTCGAACAATCGCTACGTGTTCGGGGTGGGCCCCGGCTGGTACGCGCGGGAGTACGAGGTGACCGGCTCGCGCATCCAGGAGCGCGGCAAGCGGACCGACGAGATCATCGAGGCGGTGACCCTGCTGCTGACGAAGCCGAACGCGAGCTACCACGGGAAGTACTACCACTTCGACGACGTCACCATCGACCCGCGGCCGCCGAAGATGCCCAAGATCTGGGTCTCGGGCGGCTCGCGCGTGCCGGATCCGGGCGAGCACGACGTGCCGGTCATCGCGACCACCGTGATGGACCGCGTCGTGAAGGCGGGCAACTGGCTCTCGCGCTGCTCGGGCACGCAGGACTGGGTGAAGCGGGACTGGGGACTGCTGCAGCAGCACGCGAAGTCGCTCGGCCGCGATCCGAAGAAGCTCACCTTCGGGCACTGTAACTTCATCCACCTGGTGGACACGCCGAGCCACGCCAAGGCGGTGGCCGCGTCGAAGGCCCCGTTCATCAAGACGATGGGCACGCACCGGACCTACGAGCACCTGCAGGAGTCGTACATGATCGGGTCGATCGATCACATCAACACGCGGATCGACGACCTGGTGAAGGCGGGGCTCAAGTACCTGGTGCTGGGGCCGGTGACCGACGATCCGGCGCAGATCGACCTCATGGCCAAGAAGGTCATGCCGCACTTCAAGTAGGAGCGGGGCCAGCATGCGATACGGCTTCTACCTCCCCACGCGCGGCCAGACCGCCTCGCCGGAGGCGCTCGAGACCCTGGTCACGCGCGCCGAGGAGTGGGGCTTCTCCTCGGTGATGATCGCGGATCACATCGTGTTCCCGGTCACGATCAAGTCGAAGTATCCGTACACGGTGAGCGGCGCCTTTCCCGGACAGGGCGACGCGCTCGAGCAGCTCTCGCTGATGGCCTTCGTCGCGGGCAAGACGCGCTCGCTGCGGCTCATCAGCAGCGTGATGATCCTGCCGTATCGCAACCCGGTCGTGACCGCCAAGATGCTCGCCACCATCGACGTGCTCTCGCGTGGGCGCGTCACGGTGGGCGTCGGGGTGGGCTGGCTGCGCGAGGAGTTCGAGGCGCTCGGCGCGCCCGACTTCGACCGGCGCGGCGCGGTGAGTGACGAGTACCTGCGCATCTTCAAGGCGCTGTGGACCCAGGACCCCGCCTCGTACCACGGGGAGTTCTACCGCTTCGACTCCGTGCGGTGCCTGCCGCATCCCGTGCAGAAGCCGCACCCCCCGATCTGGGTGGGAGGCCACAGTAAGGCCGCGCTCCGTCGGGTCGCCCGGCTCGGCGACGGCTGGCATCCGGTCGGGGCCAACCCGGCCGTCCCGCTGCGCCCGCCCGAGCTGCGCGCGCTGCTCGACGATCTACGTCGCCTCACGGAGGCGGAGGGACGCGATTTCTCGACGTTGACCATCTCCTACAAGGCGCCGATCTACGACTCGGGGCCGGGGGTGGACGGCGGCACGGAGCGGCGGCCCTTTTCGGGGAGCCAGCCGGCCATCGCCGACGACATCGGCACCTTCGCCGGCCTCGGGGTGAGCGAGCTGATCTTCGACTTCCGCAGCGACAGCTTGGCCGAGAGCCTCGACCGGATGGCTCGCTTCGCCCCGCTGATCCGCGCCTGATCCCTCTCCCCTCTGGGGAGAGGGTAAGGGTGGGCGGTGAGGGGCTACCCGAGCCTCGGGTCGAGGAGATCCCGCAGCCCGTCGCCCAGCAGGTTGGCCCCCAGGACGACGAGCGAGATCGTCATCCCGGGCACCGTCGCGAGCCACCACGCGTTCGAGAGATAGTCGCGGCCCTCCGAGAGCATGAGCCCCCACGACGGCCGCGGCGCCTGGATCCCCATCCCGAGAAAGCTCAGGCCCGACTCGAGCAGGACCATCGTGGCGAACTGGCTCGAGCCGATCACGAGGATCGGGGCGAGCGTGTTGGGGAGGATGTGCCGCGCGATGATCCGGAGGTCGCTGGCGCCGAGGGTGTAGGCGGCCTCCACGTACTCGAGGCGGCGGATCGAGAGCACGTTGGCGCGGACCGTCCGCGCGTAGAGCACCCACCCGCTCAGCGCGAGCACGCCCACCAGCGCGGCCGGGCTCGTGCCCACCACCGCCACGATCGCGATCGCGAGCATGATGACGGGCAGCGCGAGCTGGACGTCGGCCAGGCGCATGAACAACGCGTCGACGCGCTCGCCACCGGAACCCGCCACGAGGCCCACCACGATGCCCACCGCGGCCGCGATGAGGACCGAGACCGCGGCGAGGGCGAGCGAGATCCGGCCGCCGTGCAGCAGGCGCGCGAGGATGTCCCGGCCGAGGTTGTCGGTGCCCAGGACGTGCGCCGGGGTGCCCCCGAGCCCCCACGGCGGGGCGAGCCGGCGGCTGAACTGCGGCTTCACCGGGTCGGCGGGGGAGAGCACCGGGGCGAGCACGCTGGCAAGGATGGTGAGCGCGAGCAGGAGCCCCCCGATCACCGCCGTCGCGTTCCAGCGGCGAGGGTGAAACCTCGCGGGCGCGGCGGCCCCGGGGTCGATCACGAGTAGCGGATCCGCGGATCGATCACGGTGTAGAGCAGGTCCACCAGCAGGTTGATCAGCACGAAGATGGTGGCGGAGAAGATCAGCACCGTCTGCACCACCGGGAAATCGCGGAAGAAGATCGCGTCCACCACCAGCTTGCCCATGCCCGGCCAGGCGAACACGGATTCGGTGATGACCGCGCCGCCGAGGAGGGTGCCGATCTGCAGCCCGAGCACGGTGAGGACCGGGACCGCCGCGTTCCGCAGCGCGTGGCGCAGCACCACCGCGCGCTCGGCCAGGCCCTTGGCGCGGCCGGTGCGGATGTAGTCGCGCCCGAGGATCTCGAGCATGCTGGAGCGGGTGAGGCGGGCCACCAGCGCCATCGGGAACGCGGCCAGGGTCACCGCGGGCAGGATGAGGTGCCGCCAGCTCTCGAAGCCGGAGGTGGGCAGCCAGCGCAGCGCGACCCCGAAGAGCAGGATCAGCATGATGCCGAGCCAGAAGTTCGGCAGCGACTGCCCGAGCACCGCGAAGAGCGTGCTCGCGAAGTCGTAGCGGGTGCCCCGCCGCACCGCGGCCACGATGCCGAGCGAGACGCCGACCGTTCCGGTGAGGAACATGGCGGCCAGCGCGAGCTGGGCGGTGGCGGCCAGCCGCTCGGTGACGACCTGAAGGGCGGGCGCCCGGTACTGGAAGGACTGGCCGAAGTCGCCGCGGACGACACTCTGGATGAAGATGGCGTATTGCACGTGGAGCGGCTCGCGCAGGCCGAGATGCCGGTTCAGCTCGTCCACCGCGGACTGGGGCGCGCCCTCGGGGAGCAGCATCTTGGCGGGGTCGCCGGGCAGCACGCGGAGCACGACGAACACGAGGACCGAGACGCCGAGGAGCGTCAGGGCCGCCTGGCCGAGCCGGCGGAGGGCGTACGCTCTCATTGCGAGGGGTCCCGGGCCGCACCCGGTTGCCCGCCGGCCCGGGCGGAGCCCGGCGCCGGGCTACACGATCGCGACGTCACTCAGCAGGACGTAGTAGTCCCGGCGCGGCTCGAAGTTGCGCAGGCGATCGCTGACCCCGTAGATCGCGACGCTGTAGTAGGGCCAGATCTCGGGCTCCTCGTCCCACAGGATGCGCTCGAGCTCCTCGTACTTGGCCTGGCGCACCTTGGGGTCCGGCACCCGGCCCTCCGCGATGAGCTGCTCCACGCGCGGGTTGTTGTAGCGGGTGAGCTTCTCGGAGCCGGCCTTGGTGAACCACTGGCCGAAGTACCAGTCCGGATCGTGCGGCATGTGGGCCCAGCCCGAGAAGAACATGTCGTAGGTCCCCGCGCTCCGGTGCTCACGCGCGGTCGCGATCTCGAGGTTCTTGATATTGACCTTGATCCCCACCTCGCCCAGCATCGCGGCCACCGCCTGGGTGATCTCGAGCTGTTTCGGGTAGAGATCCTTCATGAGCACGAAATCGAGCGAGACGTTCGTGTAGCCGGCCTGCTTCAGGATCTGGCGCGCCTTCTCGGGATCGTAGGGCTTGGGAGGCAGGCTGGTGTGGCCGATCAACCCGGGCGGGACGGGGCTGTCGACCGGCCGCCCGTAGCCCAGGAGCAGGTCCTTGATGATCACGTTCCGGTCGATGGCCAGCGAGATCGCCTGGCGGAGCCGCACGTCCTTCACCGGCTCCTTGGCGAGCTGGAAGATCCAGCGCTGGGCCTCCACCGCGGGCACGTCGAACACCTTCACGCCGCGGCTGCTCTTGAGCGTCTCGACCAGGTCGGGGGTGACCCGGTCGACCACGTGGATCTCGCCCGCGCGCAGGCCCGCCGCCCGGGTGGATAGCTCGGGGATGAAGCGAAACGTGACCTTCTCGACCCGCGGCTGGGCGGGTTTCCAGTAGCTCGGATTGGCGGACAGCACGATGTGATCCCCGTGCGTCCACGACACGAAGCGAAACGGCCCGGTGCCGATTGGTTTCTGGAAGAACGCCTCCTCGTTCTTGGCCGCGTGCGCGGGCAGCATCCCGAGCATGGTGAGATGCGAGGGCAGCGAGCCGAACGGTCGCTTCGAGGTGACCACCACGGCAAAATCTCCGTCCTTCTCCACCGATTCGATGTCCTGGTAGACGAAGGACTTGATGAGCTTGGTGTTGTCCTTCACCCGCCGCAGCGTGTAGAGCACGCTGTCCGCGTTGAACGGGGTGCCGTCGTGGAAGGTGACGCCCTTCCGGAGCGTGAAGCGCCAGGTGGTGTTGTTGACCGCGCGCCAGGACTCGGCCAGGGCGGGCACGAACTTCGAATCGTTGGTGACGTCCACCAGCGGATCGAACATGTGTCGGTGCACCGAGGTGGAGGAGATCGAGTAGTGGTTGGCCGGATCGAGCGTCAGCATGCGCTCGGACAGCCCGGCGACCAGCTCCCCGCTGCGCTTGCCCTGCGCGCGGGCGGCGCGCGGAAGGCCGGCGGCGGCCAGTCCGGCCGCGCTCAGGGTCAGGAACTGCCGCCGGCCAACCGGGTGAGACGCGGCCCTAGTCTTGCGCATGAGGTCACTCCTCCTGTGGGCCTGGGTGTAAGTCATCGGCCGCCTTGCTGTCAAGGCCGCCCCGGGTCCGACTGGTTGCTCTCGCTTGCAGACCCGTCTACTCTATGGCCCGTCGCCGACAAGGAGATCTCTCATGGCCGAGCAGCCCCCTGACGTTACGCTGGACGAGGTGAAGGAGCGCGCGCGCCTCGCCGGTCTCCCCATCCCCGCGAACCGCCTGTCCCTGGTCCGCGGCTTCCTGGTCAACGCCCTGCGGCCCATCCGCGCCCTGGACAGCCGGGCGATCCGGACCGTGGAGCCGGCGGTGACCTTTGACGCCAAGGGCGGGAGCGCCTCATGAGCGCCGACGAGCTCTGCTACGCGGGCATCCGGGAGCTGGGCGGCCTCTTCCGCCGCGGTGAGCTCTCGCCGGTGGATTACGCCACCGATCAGCTGCGCCGCATCGAGACGCTCGACAAGAACCTCAACGCCTACGTGACAGTCACCGCGGAGCGCGCGCTCGCCGACGCGCGCGCCGCGGAGGCCTCGCTCAAGCGAGGCGACGCGGGGCCGCTCACCGGCATCCCGATCGCCTACAAGGATCTCTACGCGACCAAGGGCATCCGCACCACCGCCGGCTCCGCGGTACTGGCCGACTGGGTACCGGACTTCGACTGCACTTGTGTCGCGCGCCTCCAGCAGGCGGGCATGGTCATGCTCGGCAAGCTGATCACCCACGAGTTCGCCTTCGGCATCCAGTTCCCGGGCCACCGCTTCCCGCCCGCCCGCAACCCGTGGAACCTCGATCACATCCCGGGCGGCTCGAGCAGCGGCTCCGGCGCGGCGCTGGCCGCCGGCATGACGGTGGGCTCGCTCGGCTCCGATACCGGCGGGTCCATCCGGGGCCCCGCCGCTTTCTGTGGCATCGCCGGGCTCAAGCCGACCTACGGACGTGTGAGCCGCGCGGGCGTGGTCACGCTATCGTGGACGCTCGATCACACCGGCCCCATGGCGCGCTCGGCGGAGGACTGCGCCTTCATGCTCCAGGCGCTGGCCGGCCACGATCCGGCCGATCCCGCCTCGGCCCGCGAGCCGGTGGCGGACTACCTGGCCAATCTCGAGGGCGGAATCAAGGGCCTCCGGGTCGGCGTGGTGCGCGACTACTTCTTCGACCAGGTGGAGCCGGAGACGGTGGCCGCCTTCGAGCGCGCGATCGCCGAGCTGGGGCGGCTCGGCGCCACCGTGCGCGACGTGACCATCCCGAGCATCCACGCCACGCCGTCCTTCATGGTGATCATGCTCACCGAGGCCTTCGCCTATCACGAGCGCGACCTGCGCACGCGCCCGGAGCTCTACGGCGACGTGCTGCGCGAGAAGCTGATGGCGGGCGGGCTCTTCCGGGCGGACGAATACATCCAGGCGCAGCGCCTGCGCTCCCAGATCCGCGAGGACATCGCGCGCGCGTTGCAGTCGGTGGACGTACTGATCACGCCCACCGCGCTCGGCCCGGCGCCCGCGTTCCGGGTGGTGCTCGATCCCGACTTCCCGTTCGCCAAGAGCAATATGGGCCCGTTCAACATCACCGGGCTGCCTACCCTGGCGCTGCCGACCGGGTTCTCCTCCACCGGTCTGCCCCTGTCGTTCCAGATCTCGGGCCGGCCGTTCGACGAGGCCACCGTGCTGCGCGCCGGGCACGCCTACCAGCGGGCGACGGACTGGCACCGTCGCCGCCCGCCGGTGCGCGGATGACGACCATCGGGATATCGGGCGGGATATCGGGCGGGGCATCGGGGGTGGCGCTCGACGACCTGAAGGCCCACGTCGGCCGGCGGGAGAGCGCGACCGACGTGATCACCGCCGCGCCCGCCAACCTGCTGCGCCTCACCTTCGGCCGCGACGAGCCCGAGTTCCGGCCGGGCGATCCGCTGCCGCCGGGCTGGCAGGCGCTCTACTTCCTCCCGCGCTTTCCGCCCGCGGCGCTCCGTCCCGACGGCAGCCCACTCGATACCGGAGTGATCCCGCCGATGCCGCTGCCCCGCCGGATGTTCGCGGGCGAGCGGTTCCGCTTCCATCGCCCGCTGCGCATCGGCGAGACGGTTCGCCGGGAGACGGAGCTGACCGACATCTCGGTCAAGACGGGCGGCACCGGGACCCTGGTCTTCGCCACGGTGACCCAGCGCATCTTCACCGGTGAGATCCTGGCCATCGAGGAGGAGCGCCGCACCGTGTTCCGCGAGGAGGTCAAGGTGGGCGAGCGCAACCAGGCGCCGCGCCGCGAGACCGCGCCCGACGACACCCCATGGCGGCGGCGCATCGTGCCGGATCCGGTCCTGCTGTTCCGCTTCTCCGCGCTGACCTTCAACAGTCATCGTATCCACTACGACCGGCCCTGGGCGACGGAGCGGGAGGGATACCCGGCTCTGGTCGTCCACGGCCCGCTCACCTCCACGCTCCTGATCGATTTCGCGCGCGACCAGCACCCGGGCCGCGTGTTCACGGGCTACGAGACCCAGGCCCGCGCCCCGCTCTTCGATACCGCCCCCTTCGAGCTGCGCGGCCGCCCCGCCGCGGACGGGCGCGGGGTCGAGCTGTGGGCCGTGACCCCCGAAGGCACGGTGGCGATGAGCGCGCGGGCCGCGCTCGCGTGACGGACCGTTCGATGAAAGAGAGGATTATCGACGATGGCCGATGAGCTCGAGCTCCGCATGGATGCCACTGCCCTCTATCGCGAGGAGACCTACACCGACCGCCGCATCGGCATCATCCGGGTGATGACGCCGGTGAAGACGGACGGCTCGATCGACCTCACCCGCAAGATTCTGTACGTGGGGGAGGCTCAGCTCCTCTCCCCGGTGGGCGCCCTGCCGATCACCTTCGAGATCGACGCGACCTCGCTCGGAGACGCGGCGGAAAAGTTCGCGGAGGGCGCCAAGGTGGGCGTCGAGCGCGCGATTCGCGAGCTGCAGGAGCTGCGTCGGGAGCAATCCTCCAACATCGTCATCCCCGACCGGATGCCGCCCGACATCGGCGGCCGTGGCGGCCCGCGAGGCCCCGGCCGCATCCAGCTCTGATCGCGCCGGTATGAACCTGCTGCGGCCGATCGATCGGAACGTCACCGTCCAGGGCCTGCGCTTCCACGTGCTCGACTGGGGCGGGGAAGACCGCACCCCGCTGCTCCTCCTGCACGGCTTCACCGGGCACGCGCACGCCTGGGACACGCTCGCCATCGCGCTGCAGCCGCACTTCCACGTCTACGCGCTCGACCAGCGCGGCCACGGCGACAGTGATCCCGCGGAGGTCTACGGGCCGATCGCCGCCTTCGACGATCTGAGCGGCGTGATCGACCAGCTCGGCCTGGCCCCGCTCGTCGTCGTCGGCCTCTCCATGGGTGGGCGGAACGCGATGTACTTCACGTCCAAGCGCCCCGAGGCGGTGCAGAAGCTCGTGATCGTGGATATTGGACCGGAGATCAGTACCCGCGCGGCGCAAGCGCCGCCCGGGCCGCCCGAGCCCGAATTCTGGGACAGCATCGAGCAGGCGGCCCAGCATCTCTTCCGCGGCAACCCCTATCCCGGCATCCACTACTACCGCTGGGTGGCGGCCCAGAGCCTGCGCCAGCGGCCGGACGGGCGCATCGTGTGGGCCTGGCACCCGAGCGTGAAGACGCGGCGCTCGACGGTGGAGGTGGACTGGTGGGCGGTGCTGCGGGCGATCCCGGTGCCCACCCTGGTCCTGCGCGGCGAGGAGAGCCCGATCCTCGACCGTGAGGTCGCGCAGCGCATGGCGAAGGAGCTGCCCCGGGGGAGCTTCGTCGAGATTCCCCGCGCGGTGCACACGCTGCACGAGGACAATCCGGACGCCGTCCTCGCCGCGCTCAAGCCGTTCCTCGGCTTCTAGATCGGAGACGCACGCGATGGGAGTCGTCAGGCTGGAGATCACCCGGCGCGAGCCGGTGCTGGACGGCGCGGCGTTCAAGGGCGCGGGCGGGGCCGGGAGCGCGTACGAGAAGATCGAGGGGGTCCTGCACTTCTCGGCGGATCCGGCCGCGCGACAGAACGAGCCGATCGCGGACCTGGGCCTGGCGCTCCGCAACGCGCGCGGGCTCGTCGAGTACTCGGCGGATGTCTATCTCCTGCGGCCGCTCGACGGCGGCCGGCGCCGGCTGCTCCTCGACGTGCCGAACCGCGGGCGCAAGATCGCGCTCGGCATGTTCAACAGCACTCCGCGCTCGAATGATCCGACGTCACGGGAGGACTTCGGCAACGGTTTCCTGATGCGCCACGGCTACACGGTGGCCTGGATCGGCTGGCAGCCCGACGTGCCGCGCCGCGACGGCATGATGGCGATGACGGTGCCCCGGGTGCCCGGCATCTCCGAGCGGGTGCGCTGCGAGTTCCGGCCGAACGCGCGGGTGGAGGTGCTGCCGCTGGCCGACCGCTACCACATCCCGCACCCGGTGGCGCGGCTCGACGATCCGGAAGCGGAGCTGCACGTGCGCGATCACGCGGACGCGCCCGCGGCCACGGTGCCGCGCTCGGCCTGGCGCTTCCCGGACGCGGGGTCGGTCGCGCTCGACGGCGGCTTCCAGCCGGGCCGCATCTACGACTGCTACTACCGCGCCCAGGATCCGGCGGTGGTCGGGCTCGGCTTCACCGCGGTGCGTGACACCGCGAGCTTCCTGCGCTGGGGCACCCGCGCCGAGGGCAATCCCTGCGCGGGGACCATCGAGCGCTCGTACGTGTTCGGCGTCTCGCAGAGCGGCCGCTTCCTGCGTCACCTGCTCTACCTGGGCCTCGACGAGGACGAGGCCGGGCGCTTCGTCTGGGACGCGGTGATCCCGCACGTGGCGGGGGCCCGGCGGGGCGAGTTCAACTGCCGCTTCGGCCAGCCCTCGCTCAACGCGGTGCACGCGGTCGGCAGCCTGTTCCCGTTCACCGACGGGGAGCAGGATGACCCGGTGACCGGCCAGCGCGACGCGCTGCTCCGGCGCCTGGCCGGGCGCGCGAAGCCGCCGCGCATCTTCACCATCAATACCTCGGCCGAGTACTGGCGCGGCGACGGCTCGCTCGTGCACACCGACGTCGGCGGCACGCGCGATGTGACCCCGCCGGCCCATGTGCGCCAGTACCTCTTCGCGGGGAGCCAGCACACGCCGGGGGCGCTGCCGCCGCCCGCGGCGGATCCCAATACCGGCGGCCGAGGGTTCCACCCGTTCAGCGTGGTGGACTACTCGCCCCTCCTGCGTGCCGCGCTGGTCAATCTCGACCGCTGGGTGAGCGAGGGTCTCGAGCCGACGCCCAGCGCGGTTCCGCGCTTGGCCGACGGCACCGCGGTGGCGGCCGAGACGACCCGGAAGGTCTACGCCGGGATCCCGGGCGCGCGCTTCCCCGACCACGTCCAGCGGCCACAGCGGCTCGACTTCGGTCCCGCTGTCGAGCGCGGGCTCGCGACCCTGCCGCCCAAGCTCGGCGCGCCCTTCGTGACGTTCGTCTCCGCGGTGGACGACGATGGCAACGAGCGGGCGGGCATCCGGCCGCCCGAGTTGCGGGTGCCGCTGGCCACCTTCACGGGCTGGAACCCGCGCCATCCGGAGCAGGGCGCTCCGGGCGACATCATGGCCATGATGGGCTCGACGCTGGCCTTCGCGCGCACCGCGCCCGACCGGGCGCGGACCGGCGACCCGCGGGCCTCGATCGAGGAGCGTTACGCGAATCGCGGGGGCTACCTGGCGCGGGTGCGCGAGGACGCGGGCGTGATGGTCTCGGCGCGCCAGCTTCTCGCCGAGGACGTGGACGCGGTGGTGGAGCGCGCGGGCGCGCTCTGGGACTTCGTCTGCCCGCGCTGAGCTTCCCCTGGTCACGCCGCTGATCGAGTGCCACGCCCACGTCCTGCCCGACGGGGCGCTGGCCCGCTTCCCGGATGGCGGCGCCCCGGAGCTGCCCGCGGCCGACCGCGACGGGGTCCGCTTCACGGGTATCGGGAACTAGCGGTCGCGATCACCCCGCGGGCCGCGCTCGAGGCCGCCACGCTCCTGGCCACTGCGCTCCTGGACGCCGCGCTCTGGCGCGCCCTTGCCCGGCGGCTCCATGCGCTGCGGGCGCTCAGCGGGCGTGCTCTGCCGAGCGCGGGACGGTGCGTTCTGGACCCCGGGAGCCGGCGGCGACCCGGGAGGTGCCGCGACGGGAGCCTGGCGGACCGCCGGCGCGGCCGGCCCCGGAGGAGCGCTCTGCGGCGCGGGCGCGACCACTGGCGGGGCTGGCGCGCCGGGCACGCTCGCCGCGGGTGGCGTCACGGTCGGACGGGCCGGTGCCGGGACACGACCGGCATCCGGCGGGGCGGTCTGGCGCGGGCCTCGGTCGCCGCCACGCGCGCGCTCACGCTGGCTGTCGTCGGGGGTGGCACGGCCGGATCCGGCGGGCCCACGCGCGGGGCCCGTGGCTGCGCCTGGCGTGGTGGTCGCGCTCGCGGCCGGCGGCGTCACGCGCGCCGGCGCGGGCACGATGCGCTGCTGGGCCTGTGGCGCCGTCGCAGATGTCGCGGCGGGCAGGCCCTGCTCGCGGAGCACCGGCGCGGTGTCGGCCGGCGCCCGCGTCGCCACCACCGGCCGCGCGCGGATCGCGTCCGGCGGTCGCGTGGCGGCGGCGGTCGCGCTCCCGGTGACGCTGGCCGCGACCGGCCTCACGTCGACCGCCCCGCGCACCGGCGTGAGCCGGCCCACCTCACCGGCGTCCGCGAGGCGTACCGGACGTACCGCCCCATGGCCGAAGCGGTCGGCGGGGACGCCCACCACCGCATTGGTCACGTTCACGTTGCGGTAGACGTTGATGTTGGTGACGTTCACGGTCGTGGTCCGGTTGATGACCACGTTGTTCACGACGCGTGGTCCGCCCCAGCCGCCCCACCACGCCACGCCGACGTAGCGCGGCCGGCCCCACCACCGGATCACGGGCTCGCCCCAGCCGAGTGGCGCCCAGTAGAGCGGTCGCCCCACCACGACCGGCCCGCCGAGGAAGACGACCAGCGCCGGTGAGTAGACGGGCCGCACGATGATCGGCCCCGGCGCCCATGCCCAGTAGCTGCCGACGAAGATCCAGCGGCCGTGATGATAGGGTGCCCAGCCCCACGGCGCGTCGTCGAGCCACGTCCAGCCGAAGCGCGGATCCCAGATCCAGCGGCCGGTGGAGTAGGGGGACCAGCCCGTCGCCACGCCCGCGGGCACCCACACGCTGCCGTAGGTCTCCACGGTGCGCCAGCTCCCGTGCTGGTCGAGCGCTTCCGCTCCGTAGACTCCGGCCGGGAGCTGCTTCGCGCTGGCGGGCTGGGTGAGGTAGTCGCTGCGCTGGTAGTTCCAGCGATCCCACGCGGTCAGGGGGGGCGGCGCCGCGGTCTCGACACGCGGCGACTCGCCGCCGGTGATGACCACCTGCTGATTCGCCGCGACGGGTGCGGCGGTACCACCAGACGGCGTCATGACCGCGCTGCCGCCGCGATAGGTCCGGAACGCGGTCGTGTCCGGCCTGACCTCGGCGTGGTAGTAGCCGGCGCGCTCGACCGTGAAGGCCGCGCCGGGCGTGTCGAGCTCCACCGTGTGACCGGGTGCGAGCTCGCGCAGGTCGAGGGCGGCGTGGCCCGACGTGACGCGAAGCTGGACGAAATCCGGCTCCTGATTGTCGAGGCCGATCTGGGCGCCGTAGGCCGCGCGCGCGAAGGCGCGCGGGCCGATCTGGATCTCCACGTTGCCCGCGGGCCCGGCATAGAGCACGTCGCCCGGGGCCAGGGGCATGTTGAGCGCGGCGGGCGCCCAGTCGGCGGCGCCCGGCCGCCAGAAGGAGACCTCGCCGTGGATATAGCTGACGCGGGGCGGGGTGGCCTCCTGGGCATCTGCTTGCGCCTCCGGCTCGGCCGGGGCCGGGGCTTCAGCGGGAGGAGGCGGGCTCGAGCTGCCCGCCCAGCCCGGCGGCGCAGCCCCCAGGACCATCAGTAATGCCAGCAATCCCGCACAGATCCGTCGCATCGATTCCATCGTACTCACCATCGTAACAGATGGAAGTAAAGGCCCCCGGGCGATATGCTGGAATCGGTGTAAATGGAGTCGGCCCAACGCGCGTCAGAGTGAGGCAGATATGAAAAAGACCCTTCTGATCCTGCTGCTCACGGTCGCGGTCTTGGCGGTCACGGTCACGCCGGGTTACACGTGGCACCACTGGCGCGGCGGCGTCTTCGTCGGGGTCGGCCCCTACTGGGGGCCCTACCCGTACTACTATTACCCGCCGCCCTACTACTACCCTCCGCCCGCGGTGGTCGAGGAGCCGCCGGTCTACGTCGAGCGGCCACCCGCCGCGCCTCCGGACCCGCCGGCACCCGCGGCGTCCGCCGCGTACTGGTACTACTGCTCGAGCGCCAAGGGCTACTACCCAACGGTGCCGAGCTGCGCCGAGGAGTGGGTCAAGGTACCGGAGCGCCCCCGATGAACGGGCTAGCGCGCGGGTGCGTCGTGGTGGTGCTGACCGGCGCACTGCTGAGCGGCTGCGCCACCGTCCCGCACGGCCCGAGCGTCATGGTATTGCCGGGCAGTAGCAAGAGCTTCGAGCAGTTCCAGGCCGACGATGCGGTCTGCCGCCAGTGGGCTTCGGACCAGGTTGGAACCACCGCGAAGAAAGCCTCGACGGAGAGCACGGTCGGCGGCGCGGTGATCGGCACCGTGGTGGGTGCCGCGGCCGGTGCCGCCCTCGG
>Ga0137403_10003781_pt1 | contig 18057 bp, 16 predicted proteins | sample CZOMad2_1_16fung_FD_122057 | JGI IMG/M metagenome (GOLD analysis project Ga0137403, IMG submission 122057) | Vadose zone soil fungal communities from Angelo Coast Range Reserve, California, USA - CZOMad2_1_16fungal (Hybrid Assembly) | ecosystem: Environmental > Terrestrial > Soil > Vadose zone...
TGCTTTCTGCGACAGCGCAGATGTACGCGCGGGTGGAGAATCTATTCACGCTGCCGCCAGGAGCGTTCACGCCGCCACCGAAGGTGCACTCCAGTGTGTTGCGCTTGATGATGGCGCCGCGAATCGCCGAGCTGGGAATCGAGACCGAGCCCTTCGTCGAATTTCTCAAGCTCAGCTTCGGACAGAAGCGCAAGACGCTGCTCAATAATCTAAAGAGCAACTACGACCCGGCGGCGGTCCGAGCGGCGCTAAAGAGCCAGCGCCTGCGCGAAGATGTGCGCGCCGAAGCGATGCCGCTGGAGAAGGCTGCGGGCGTCTTCCGCAAGCTGACTCAGAACCCCGAGTGATATGGCTGCGCAATCCATGGTTCGTCCGCCTGCTGTCGCGGGAAAGTTTTACCCCGCTAAGCCTGAGCTCCTGCGGCGCGACGTGGAAAGCTATCTTCCTGATGCAATTGAGAAGGTCCCAGCTCTGGGGTGTATGGTTCCCCACGCTGGCTACATGTATTCCGGGCAAGTGGCCGGCGCTGTGCTTGGAAGATTGGAGTTGCCACAACGCGTTGTCATCCTGTGCCCGAATCACACCGGACGCGGCGAGCCGTTAGCGATCATGTCGCGTGGGGCGTGGGCGACTCCTCTTGGCGAAGCCCAGATCGATCGCGCACTAGCTGCCGAGCTGGTGGCAGAATTCGATCTGCTGACAGAAGACGCCGAAGCTCATCGCACCGAGCATGCGCTCGAGGTTGAGCTTCCCTTTCTGCAAGTGCTAGCTCCTGGATTCACCTTCGTACCGATCGCCATCGGAACCCATCGCCTCGACATCTTGACCGAGCTGGGCGATGCAATCGCGCGCGTGATCGCGCGGCAGACTGACCAAATCCTGGTGATCGCCTCCAGCGACATGAACCACTACGCGACCGACGCGGTGACCCGCGAAAAGGACAAGCTGGCACTCGCCCCGCTGCTGGCGCGTGACCCGCAAGCGCTGCACGAGACCGTGTTGCGCGAAAATATCAGCATGTGCGGGCTAGGCCCGGCGGTTGCGATGCTAGCCGCGGTGAACGATCTCGGCGCGAACTCCGCCGACTTGGTGAAATACGCGACCTCGGCCGATGTCTCGGGAGATCGCAGCTACTGCGTGGGGTACGCGGGTGTCATCGTGCGCTGATCAGCGCAGGCCGGAGAGCCGTCGGCGGCGGATGATCTGTTCGTCGATTTTGGGCCGCTCGATGGTAAAAACGGCAGCGATCGCCAATCGCGAACCGATAGCGAAGGAAATAATGGCTGCTCCCACGGCAATGATCGCAGGAATAAGAGCAGACAATCCATTCTCAACAAGGGACCCTATCGCCATCGCCAGGAAATAGCACCCATACATAAGAAAAGGCACGGCGACCATCATCGTACCGACACGGATGAGTGCGTCATGCGACTGGTCGCGCCGCGCAAGGTTCCTGAAGAAGTTGCCTTCATTCTTAACCGTGTCCGGAAAGACGATATTTCTCTGGCGCAGCCAAAGATCCTGCAACATCCGGTCCATACCTAGTTGGTTCTTGTCCATGACGGCGAGCAAACAATAACAGAATCTCCGTTATTCCCCCATCACCTTCACCAGCACGCGCTTGGCGCGCTGGCCGTCGAACTCGGCGTAGAAGATGCGCTGCCATGTGCCTAAATCAAGGCGCCCGTCGGTCACCGGCACGATCACCTGATGGTGCACCAGAATGGCCTTCAAATGCGAGTCGCCGTTGTCTTCGCCGGTGTGGTGGTGCTTGTAATCCTCTTTGAAGGGCGCGAGCCTCTCCAGCCAGGCATCGATGTCGTCGATCAATCCTTCTTCGTTGTCGTTCACGTAGACGCCGGCGGTGATGTGCATCGCAGATACCAGGACGAGTCCCTCTTTGATCCCGCTCTTGCGCACCGCCGCCTCCACTTGCGGCGTGATGTGGACGTAGTCGCGATGCGTCTTGGTATTGAAGGTGAGGTACTCGGTGTGGAAGGTCATGCGCGCATCATACAAAAAGAAAAGGGCGGCTGGTTGGCCGCCCTCTCGTTTCAAGATGATGCAGATCAGTGTTTGTGAGCCGATCCGCCTCCCTGGCTCGCGCTGCGGGTGGCTGCGCCACCGCCGCTGGAGCGTTGACCTCCGGATCCGCCGCTGACCCCTCCGCCGGAGGATGAAGGACCCGCTGAAGAATGACCTCCGCCGCTGCCCATTCCGGATGACGAACCGCCGCCCATTCCGGACGATGGTCCGCCGCCCATTCCTCCGGATGAACCGCCGCTCACACCGCCGGACGGAGCGCTACCACCAGATGAAGGACCACCACCGTAGCCGCCGGAGCGTCCGCCGCCGGATGGAGCAACATGAGCTGGAGCGCTGCCACCGGACGAAGCTGGATCCGCGCTGGATCCGCCACCGTACCCGCGATTCGCTGGCGAGCCGTTATCGTTTACAACCGGACCATGCGGCATGGAGCGAACGTCGGGACCGTTGTAGGCCTCGCGCTTGCCGCCAGAGTCGCCGGCAGGATTCTCATGCGGTGTCGGACGCACATCCGGGCCGCCGTACACCTGCTTCTTGCCGCCACCCTGCTCTTCGCGTGCGTCAAGATCATCGCGCCTTCCAGGGCGAACATCCGGTCCATTGAATGTTTCCTTCTTACCACCCTGATCGTTGCCGCTGCCTACATTGTCATGCGGCATCGGACGAACATCCGGACCGGTGAAAACCTGCTTTTTGCCACCCTGCTGTTCGCGCGCATCCAGATCGTCGCGCTTACCGGGGTGAACGTCGGGCCCATTGAAGCCATCTTTCTTTCCGACCACGTCGTTGCCTTTGCTCGGATCGTCATGCGGCATCGGACGAACATCAGGTCCGTTGAATACTTCTTTCTTTCCGCCCCCGCCGTGACCTGGATTGTCATGCGGCATAGGACGAACGTCAGGCCCGTTGAAAACCTCTTTCTTTCCGCCGTGACCGTTGCCACCGCCACCGCCGCGCACCGGATCGTCATCGCGATACCAACGGCCGCCCCCGCCACCGCCGGGGTGCACCGGTCCAGGCCCACCGCTGCCGACTAAGATCGGCTCGTGATGACGGCGATCGATAGGAGGATGCGGGTGAATGAATGCAACCGGCGCGTTGTAAACCACCGGCACCGTCACCCATGAGACGTAGTTCCTGCCCGGGCGCCAGCACCAGCCGTTCCTGCCGGCGTACACCCATGATCCGTAGCGATACGGAGCCCATCCCCACGGGTAGGCGGAGACCCAAACGTAACCGGCACCCGGATACCAGACCCAGGAACCATCGGCGAAGGGCTGCCAGCTGAGTCCAACAAAGTAAGGACGCCACACACGGCCATATACGGGCACCACGGTGTAGCTGCCCCAGTACGCGAGGTCAGCGTAGCCGTAGGAATACGCCGGATTGTAGCTATACGTGCTGGCCGCGAAATATTGGTCGCGATATTTCTCGCGCTCGAGATCCCACGCGTCCAGTGGATCGGTGGTGATCTCGCGCGAAAGGAAGTAGCGGGTGGCGTCGCTGCGATCGAGTTCGATGCTTTCGCCCTTACGCACCTCGACCGCCTTGCCGGCGCTATCGAGTTCTACCTCACCTTTGAAGACGGCTACATTCGCACCGTCTTTGCCGGCGCGCAGCCGGAAGCGCGCAGACTTTGGGGCGGTGATCTGCTGCCCGTTCACGGTCACGACGAATTCATCTTCGTTCTTTTTCTTGATGTCGAAGTAGAGAGTGCCTTCGGAAACGTCGATGACGCTGAACTTCGCGCCTTCGGTGCGCAGACCGAGCTGCTGGAATTCAAGTTGGCTGTCGCGTGCAAGGCGTATGGTTGAGCCGTTCTCGAATTCGATCTCTGCGCGACCCTCATCTCGAGTCAGCAGGATCGTGCCTTGCCCGATGGGCATGTTGAGGAAGGCTTTTTGCAGACCGCGCCCGTCGCGCTGGTCCATTTGAACGTTGCCTTCGACGAAACTCAGTCGCACGATGCGCGCGCGCGAGTCGGCTGCGGCAGATGCCGCGAAGATCGTGAGTAAAGCCAGAACGAAGAGAGTGTGGCCCAATCCCCGCTTCAGCATAATGACTCCTAGTTGTTGCCTGTAGTGGGTTAGATGATGGATTCTAGTCCAGAGATGCTGATGATTGGCCTAATTCTGGCCTTGGGCGGGAGCTACGGAGACCTCGCTTTGGGCTCTTTCCAGGAGCCTGCGAGCCCGCTCCCGCGCTGCTTTTAAAAGGTTTACGTCGTTGGTGATGGTCCGCAGCAAGGGCGCAATGGTATGCAGCTCGTAGGCCTCGCCACCGTCGGATAGCCGCTCCAAGCCCTTGAGTTCCGCGTCCACCGAGAGCTTGTCGAAGCGGCGCAGGAACCGCAAACGGCGCGCCGACTCCTGCACCGTGGCGATTCCTTCGAAGATCGAGGTCAGTTGCTGGATGGATGGATCCTGCGACCATTCATAGGTCTGCTTCAAATCAAGGTTCTGGTCGGTGTAGCGCAGAGTCTTGGTCCCGGTGTGTGCGGTCTTTCCTTTGAAGGCGAAATCGCCATGGAAGTGATTCGCAGCCTCGGTGAGCGAGAAGATCTTTTTCAGCGTCGGCTCCGACATGGTGAACTTCAATTGGTATGGATCGAGCGAATCGGCTTCCTTCTTTTGCGTGTCCGTGGATTCGTACGTTGTGCTTCCATACGATGCCACTGTGATGGAATAGTGAGTCGGCGGAACAATATTTGCGTCGAGATTGAAGGTGACGGTGGGCGGCGCAGAAGCGGCTTGTGCGTTGAGCGTTGCCGACAAGCATAAAGCGAGCAGAAGACGAGTGGCGGTCATGATCGAGTGGCGGCTCCCTGTTTCTTCAATGTTGCCGCAGTATGGATGTGGCAGATGGCGATGGCGAGCGCATCGGCAACGTCGGGCGGATCAGGTTCTGCCTTGAGTCCGAGCAAACGAGTAACCATGTTCTGAACCTGCGACTTTTCCGCCCTCCCGTAGCCCACCACCGAACTCTTAATAGCCAGCGGGGCGTATTCGGCGACCGGCAATCCGGCTGATGAAGCTGCCAGCATGGCGACTCCGCGGACATGCCCAAGTTTCAAGGCGGATTTTGCGTTCACCGCATAAAAGACATTCTCGATGGCAACGCACTCGGGCTGGTTCTTCGCGATCACTTGCTGAAGCGCGGAAAAGATGGCCTGCAATTTATCTGGAAGTCCATCGCGCGCGGAGACGCGGATCGCGCCGGCATCGATGTAGCGAAGCCTTCCGCCACTGCCATCGACCACGCCGTAGCCCGTAATCTCACTGCCGCAATCGATGCCGAGTACGATCATGCTCCCCTAGCAGCAGCGCCGGATAGGCGCGCTATGTCTCTCTTGGACGAATTCGGCGTAGGCTTCGGCCGACGGTGGTGTGGCTGTGCGAGCAAGAAATCGGGCATAGGCGTTCTCGTCGAAGATCTCTTTCAGCGTGGTAGCCAGCAACGCAACGAAATCTCGCAGCCGCTTCATGAACTCACTCCCAATGCTTCCGCCTGAACATACGGCGCTTCGTGAGTCACCGCATGCTTCCTGCCACTAAGGACACGCCACCACTCCATCACCGACTCCACCAGAATAAGCGCGACCATGATCACCAACATCCCCACGACTGCCGCATCGAGTCTGTCATTAAAGATGAGGCGCGGGAGGTCAGCCGCCTTCGCGGAGATCGTGCCGGAGGCCAGTCCGGCGGCATGGGCAAGAAGCCCGATGCGCGGGTTAGAGTCAAAGGTTTTGGCCCAGGAACCCGCGAACGTCACGGCCACGAGCCAGGACAGAGGGACCATCGTCACCCAGGCATAGCGCGCGAGTCCTGATTTGATGATGATGGTACTCGCAACGCACAACGCAACCGTCGCGAGCAACTGGTTCGCTATCCCGAAGATCGGCCAAAGTAGATTCATGCCTCCCAGCGGATCGCGTATACCTTGCGACAGAAAGAATCCCCATCCGGCAACGACCAAGGCGCTGGTGAACAGAATACTAGGATACGAACCGGTTTTGCCGAGCGGCTGCCAGATGTGGCCCAACGCATCCTGCAGCATGAAGCGCGCTACCCGGGTGCCGGCGTCGAGCACCGTAAGAATAAACAGTGCCTCGAACATGATGGCGAAGTGATACCAGATGGCGATCAGACGCTCGCCACCCAGCGCACGGGAAAAGATCTGCGCCATGCCCAGCGCAAATGCGGGCGCTCCACCGGTGCGGTTCAGCAGGCTCTCTTCGCCTACGCTGCTCGCCAGATGTGTTATGTCGGAAGCGGTAATAGGAAAATTCCACGAAGATATCGTAGCGGCGACCTCTGCGGGCGCTGTTCCTACCACGCCCGCCGGACTGTTGATGGCGAAGTATGCGCCCGGCGTCAGCGTGCAAGCGGCAATCATCGCCATAATGGCGACGAAGGATTCGGCCGCCATGCCGCCATATCCCACCATGCGGGCGTGCGATTCGCGCGCGATCAGCTTGGGAGTGGTCCCGCTCGCGATCAAAGAATGGAAGCCACTGATGGCTCCGCAAGCGATGGTGATGAAGGCGAATGGAAACAGTTTGCCGGCAAAGATGGGTCCGGTGCCGTCGATGAAGCGAGTGAATGCCGGCATCTGCAACGTGGGCCGAAGCGCCAGGATCCCCGCGGCCAGCAGCATGATGGTCCCCAGCTTTACGAACGTGCTCAGGTAATCACGCGGCGCCAGCAGAAGCCATACCGGCACTGCCGAAGCTGCAAAGCCGTAAATAATGATGGCGACCGCGATTTGGGACGCAGAGAGCGTAAACATTTTGGCCAAGTCAGGATGATGCGAAACAAATTGCCCGCCCAGGATCGCCAGCATCACCAGGACGAATCCGAGCGCAGAAGTCTCCAGCACTTTTCCCGGGCGCAATGTCCGCAAATAGATTCCCATCAGCAGCGCGATGGGAATGGTCATTGCGATAGTGAAGGTTCCCCACGGACTATTCTTCAGCGCGTTGACTACGATCAATGCCGCGACTGAAAGCAGGATGATGATGATGCTGAGCACAGCGATGAACGAAACGAAGCCGCCGACTTTGCCGATCTCCTCCTTCGCCATCTGGCAAAGCGACTTGCCGTCGCGGCGCATCGAGAACGAAAGGATGACGAAATCCTGCACGCATCCGCCCAGGACTGCGCCGACCAGGATCCAAATCGTTCCAGGAAGATATCCGAACTGGGCAGCCAGCACCGGACCGAGCAGTGGGCCGGGTCCCGCGATGGCAGCGAAATGATGTCCGAAGACCACCCACTTGTTGGTGCGGACGAAATCGCGCCCATTCTCAAGACGCTCGGCGGGAGTTGCGCGCGTGTCATCGAGTAAAAGGACTTTCGCAGCGATGAACTTGCTATAAAAGCGAAACCCTATGGCGTAGGTGCAGAGAGCGGCGGTCACCAGCCATAGGGCATTGATGGGCTCGCCGCGGCGCAATGCGATCACCCCGATCGCGGCGGCGCTAAACAGGGCTACGCCCATCCACAGTAACCTGCGCATCAGGGTCATTGCCCGCCATTGTTGCGGAAACTTGCAGCTTAGGCAAGCCTCTGAGACAGAAGCCACTCCGAATAGTCATATCCAGTGCTGCTCGATTGCCGCCCACCCTCATCGGACGGAAGGCATCCGACTAAAAGCGTCAACCTGCATAAGGTTGTGGAGATACCGAGGAGGAGAGTTGCGATGAGACTAAAACTTTCGATTCTTGCATTGAGCATGGCCCTGACAAGCTGGGGGCTTGCCCAAACCAACGCCCAAACAAGCGACCAGAATGCCAAGGTCAACGACAATGTGCGCGTCGTGAGCGGACCCAACGTGGACGCTGACGATCATTCCGCAAGCATCAGCTGGAAGACGGACGATCTGTCTTCCACTTACGTGCGCTACGGCACGGATAAGAACAATATGAGCAAGGACGAGCGCCATTCGGGTGGCGCGCGTGATCACAACGTCACCCTGTCGGAGCTGCAACCTGGGACGAAGTATTTCTTCGCCATCATGGACAGCAAGGGTAACGTCCGTAAGGAAGGTGAATTCACCACCAAGGGCAGCACTTCTGCCAGCAGCGGCTCGAATACGAGCAGCGGTTCGCAAAGTGGAAGCTCCACCAGCAGCAGCGGGGCGGTCGACAACGTCCGCATTCTGGATGGTCCGCGTCCGCAGAACGTGACCCCGAATACGGCCACGATCTACTGGCGGACCGACGACGTCGCGGCCAGTGACGTGAAGTACGGCCTCGACCAGAACAATCTGGACAAGCGCGCCTTTGAGCGCGGCGGAGCGCGCGAGCACACCGCTGAGCTGACCAATCTGGAAGGTGGAAAGACGTACTACTACCAGATCCTGCGTCGTGACGGCAGCGTTCGCACCAGCGGCCAGTTGTCGACACCGACGTCAGGCACCATGGCCTCCACCACGCCATCGACCGGCGGAGCCCAGAGCAGCAACACCGCTACCGTGAACGTGAGCCGCGGACCGGTACCGCAGTACGTGAACCAGAACACGGCCGTGATCTCCTGGCAGACGGATAAGCAATCATCGTCTACCGTGAAGTACGGCACCGATCCCAACAATCGGAACCAGACTGCGACCGGCAACTGGGGCACGAACCACCAGGTTCAGATCCAGGGCCTTCAGCCCAGCACGACTTACTATTACCACGTAGAGTCGTCACCAGCTGAAGGTACCGGCAACGTTGCCACCAGCCAGACGGCGAACTTCCAAACCGTGGCTCCTGGACAGCAGGCAAAACAACAGTCTCGGCCCTTCTAGGCGAGGAGAAATACAAAAAAGGCCGCTGCAAAGCGGCCTTTTTTATTGCTGCAGAAAGTCCTATTGCTCTTGCATGTTGTGCAGTAGATCGATGCGCGTGTCTTCACCCTCCACTGCTACCTGCATCAGTGAGTAGGTCCACTTGCCCGCGCTCTTCGTGGCTTCCACATAGATCGTGCCCTTGGCCTTTGGCCCATGCGCCGGAATGGCGATCTTGGCTTCGCCGCTAGGACCATTCACGTTGATATTGCCGCTAAGGAACATTCCTGGTTCGACAGGGGAACCAAGCTTCTGCGCCACAACCGGATCGGATTGCGCGCGCGCAACCGCCTGCTTGTAGACCTCTGCCTGTTTCATCGAGCCGAAGACGATCATCACGATACCGCCAATGAACGCCACGAACAGCAGAATGATGGTGAGACATCCGGCGGGGACGAACCACTTCCAGTTGCGCGACCACCAGCTTGTCCGCGGCGGTGGCATTCCGGGTGGTGGCATGCTCATCGGAGGTGTCGCCATCATTGATCTCCTTGGTGCGATTAGCGCGGAATCACAACGACGCGCGGGCGGCGTCGTTCTTGGCATCGAGCATGTCGCGAACCGTGCGCGCCAAAACATCGGATGAAAATGGCTTCTGCAGGAATGCGGTCCCGGGGATGCCGTGCTGCAGCATCTTGTCGTCGGTGTAACCGGAAATGTAGAGCACCTTCATCTCCGGACGCAGCTTGCCGAGCTGTTGCGCCAACGCCCGGCCGCTGATCTGCGGCAGTACGACGTCGGTGACTAAAAGATCGATTGCGCCCCGGTGCACGCGGCAGATCTCGATCGCCTCCGTGCTCCGCTGTGCTTCCAGCACTTCGTACCCGCGGCCGCGAAGGACTTCGCGCACCAGCGAGCGAACGGCGTCTTCATCTTCCACTAGCAGTACCGTTTCGGTTCCCCGCGACGGCAGCTCGGGTGCGGGCGCAGCCAGATCTTTGTCTGCCCGGTGGTCGACGGCAGGAAAATAAACGTCGAATCGCGTGCCGCGGCCGAGTTCGCTTTCCACCGTGATATATCCGCCGCTTTGTTTCACAATGCCGTAGACAGTAGCGAGACCTAATCCGGTGCCTTTACCTTTCTCCTTCGTCGTAAAGAATGGCTCAAAGATGCGTGACTGCGTCGATTGATCCATCCCAGTGCCGGTGTCGGTGACCGTCAGAATCACGTATGAACTTGGACTCGAAGCTCCGATGCGGCGTGCGTTGTCGGCGTCCAGGGTTGCGTTCCCGGTCTCGATGGTGAGGCGTCCGCCACGCGGCATGGCATCGCGCGCGTTGACGCAAAGGTTCATGATCACCTGCTCCATCTGACCCGGGTCAGCTTTGATCCTGCCGAGTCCGGTGCCTTTCACGATGGATAGCTGAACATCTTCACCGATCAAGCGCGGCAACATGCGATCAACCTCTTCCAACACGGCATTCAGATCAAGGATGCGCGGCGTCATCACCTGCTTGCGGCTGAATGCCAGTAACTGCGAAGTCAGAAGCGTGGCTTTCTTGCCCGCGTTCCAGACGGCGTCAGCGTATCCGCGCTGGTCACCGTCTTTGGGCAGGTTTTCACGCAGCAATTCGGTGTAGCCGATGATCACCATCAGCAGGTTGTTGAAGTCATGGGCCACGCCGCCGGCGAGTCTGCCGATGGCTTCCATCTTCTGCACGTGGCGCAACTGCTCTTCCAGTGCACGCCGCTCGGTCACGTTTTCCGCCATGACTTCGAACGAAACCACCCTGCCTTCGCGTCCAACCACGGGACGTCCCGACAGTCTGACCACAATGGTGCTGCCGTCGCGACGCTTCCACTCGAATTCCAATCCTTCGAAGCTCTGCTGCGACTCGCCCAATTCCTTGAGCTGGGCCGCCTGCTGCTGGTCCATGAAAACGTCTTTAGGCGGAAACGTGGACAACAGCTCCGACTCGCGTTCGTAGCCCAGCATCTTCAGCAGGGCCGGGTTCACGTCGAGAAAGCGGCCCTCCATATCGGCACGGAAGATGCCATAGGGCGCGTTCTCGATGAGCGAACGCAGGTCGCGTTCGGAGCGTCGCAGCGCTTCTTCAGCAGACTTGCGGCGGACCAGTTCTTCTTTCTCATGCAGGGCGCGCTTCACCACCGGTGCCAGCCGCTCCAACCGGCTTTTCAGGACGTAATCGGTCGCTCCCGCTTTCAAGCTCTCGATCGCCACTTCTTCGCCGATGTTTCCGGAGACGAGGACGAACGGGAGTTGCAATCCGCGTTGCAGAAAAAGTTTGAGTGCGGTGAGCCCATCGAAGTCCGGCAGGCTGTAATCGGAAAGGACGACCTCGAAATCAGCGATGGCGAGCGCTTGCACGTAAGTCTCGCGGCGGTCCACTCTGCGCCAGGTGCAATCGTAGCCGCCCTCCTGGAGCGCAGCGATATTCAGTTCCGCATCGATGGGGTCATCGTCGAGCAACAGTACGCGTAACGGGGTAGCCATGGGGTTAAACCCTGGAGATCACTCCGTTTCCATTAGGGGCCTGGTTCAGAACCACCCAAAAAAGTCCGAGCTGGCGCACAACTTCGAGGAATCCTTCGAATTCGACCGGCTTCACCACGTAGGCGTTCACGCCGACGTTGTAGCTTTCCACGATGTCCTGCTCTTCCCGGGAAGAAGTCAGCACGACGATCGGAACCGACCGCAACACCGGATCTTGCTTCACGGCGCGCAGAACCTCGAGGCCATCCATCTTCGGCATCTTCAAGTCGAGCAACACCAGTACAGGAAGGTCAGGGTCGCGGCCGGTGAATTTTCCGGTGGCGCGTAGATAATCGAGGGCTTCCACTCCGTCGCGCGCGACCACGACCCCGTTGGCGAGGCGATGGTGTTCCAGCGCAGCCAAAGTCAGCTCGATATCTTTGGGATTATCTTCCACCAGCAGGATGCGTTTCGTCTGCACTACTGCACCTGGCCTTTCCTGAAGCTCAGGTAGATCGTGGCCCCTTGATTCAACTTGCCTTCCGCCCACACCGCGCCACCGTGGCGGTGCACGATGCGGCGCACGGTCGCCAGCCCGATGCCGGTGCCTTCAAATTCTTCTTCGCGGTGTAACCGCTGGAAGACGCCGAATAGTTTGTGGGCGTAGGACATGTCGAAGCCTACGCCGTTGTCCCGCACCATGACAACGCAATTGTTGGCGGAGAGGGCACCATGCTCCACCGCATCATCCGGCACGATGGTTCCCAACGGTGCCGGCGCGATCTCGATGTGCGCTTCGGTGCGAGGAGCGGTGTACTTGATTGCATTCGAGATCAGGTTCATCCAGACAACGCGCAGCAACGGCGGATCACCCTTTACGACGGGAAGTCCCTGGATATCCCAGTGGATGGTCCGTCCCTCGCACATCGGCGCCAAGTCTCTGCGAACATCGTTCACTATCTGGTCGAGCGAAACTGGTTGCGAACGCATCTCGACGCGGCTGGTTCGCGAGAATGCCAGCAAGTCATCGATGAGCGCACCCATACGCTGGGCGGAGTCGGCGATGGTCTTCAAATAGCGTTGCGAAGCCGAGTCAAGATTCGGGCCGTCCTTCTTGCTCAGCAACTGAACGAAACCGTTGATGTGCCGCAGAGGAGCACGAAGATCGTGCGAGACGGAATACGAAAACGCTTCCAACTCCTTGTTCGCAGCCTGCAGCTGCGCGGTGCGCTCGTTGACTCGCTGTTCCAGTGAGGCATTCAACTCCTGCAGCTGTTGCTGGTGCCGTTTGGTCTCGATGGCGCTCGCGATCTGCTGCGAGACGAAGGTCAGGATCTCTTTCTCGCGCTCGCCGTAGCGGATGTTGGGTTCGTACGTTTGCAGCACCAACACGCCGAAACTCTCTTCGCCGATCTTAAGCGGGATGCCCATCCAGTCCAGCGACGGCGGGCCGAAGCGCTGCACTTCTCCCTGGCGCTCCAGTTCGCCGAGCATCTCCGGCGTCGCCAGTAGCGGCTTGCCGGTCCGCAGCACATATTCGGTTAGGCGCTTCGCATGCGGACGCGAAGGATGCGACGTCGGAGTCCGCGCCGGATCGCGTTGGTCCACAAAGTATGGGAAGTGGATCATGTTGTGCGGTTTGTCGTGCAGGGCGATGAAGCAATTGCGCGCATACATGAATTCGCCGAGTACGGCATGGATGAACGCATAGAGTTCGTTCAAGTCTTGCGCGGTGCTCGCCTTGCTGGCAATGCGATACAGCGCCGACTGCAACTGCTCTGATTGCTTGCGGTCGGTAACGTCGAACGCAGTTCCTAGAAGCGCGGGGCTCCCGTCGAACGAAACAACGCATCCACTGAAATCCCACCAGCGCACCTCGCCTTCCTTGCGCACAATCTTGAACTCCATGCGCAATGGCTCGCCGTGGCTCATTTCGGGGGGCGGGTTGAACTTCTCCAAGTGTCTGAAGTCGGGATGGAGAATCTCCCACGCCCGCATGGAGAGCAGTTCCTCTTTGCTGTACCCCGTCATCAATTCGGCAGCACGATTCACGTAGAGCAAGCGCTCGCGGTCTTGAACGTAGATGGCGGAGGTGGCGGTATCGGCAACCGCGCGGAATTTCGCTTCGCTCTCCCGCAACGCCTTGTCGCTTCGTTTTTGCGCAATGGCGGCGGCGATGTGCTGCGACACAAACGTCAATATCTCCTTGTCGCGCTCTCCGTAGCGGACGTTCTCGCGGTAGCTCTGCAGCGCCAGGACACCGAAGGTCTCGGCGCCGTCTTTCAGTGGCACGCCCATCCAGTCGATGGAGGGCGCGCCGATCAATTCGACCTCGCCTTTGCCCTCCATCTCCTCGAAGATCTCGGGCGTCGCCAGCAAGGGCTGACCGGTGCGCAGCACGTACGCGGTCGCGCCCTTACCCAATGGCTGCGGATCCATGTCAGTGTCCACTTCATCCACAAAATATGGGAAGCTGATCATGTCGGTCTCGCGATCGTAGACAGCGATGTAGCAGTTGTCCGCGGGCATCAGCTCCGAGAGGATGTCGTGGATGGAAGCATAAAGTTCATCGAGATCGCGCGCCTTGCTGGTGGTCTCGGCGATGCGGTAGAGGGCAGACTCGATCCTTTCGCCGCGCCTGCGCTCGGTGTCGTCGCGGTAGATCGCGTAATACGCGCTCTGCCCTTCCCCGAGATGGATCGGCGTTACCAGAATCGAGGTATCGACCAGCGTCCCATCGCGCCGCCGGCGGACAGTGTCTTTGCGAACCGTCCGTCCCTGCAGCACGTCGCTGCTGACTTCCCTGCCCTCGTCCTTCAGATGTGCGGGGACGATCAGGTCGTCTATCACCACTCCCTGATTGCCTTCGAAAGGAAAGCCGAACATGCGGGTGAACTCACGGTTCATGCGCTGGATACGCATCTGGTGGTCCACGATCACGATGGCCTCGGGTGCGTGCTCGAAGAGTTGCTCCCAGTAAGCTTTCTGCACCTGTAGCTGGGTCTCGGCGTCCTTGCGCTCCGTAACATCGAGTCCGATGCAGAGCACGGCCTTGCCACCTTCATACGGGATCAGGCTGGCCATGAAATCAAGCCAACGGATGCGCCCGTCCTTACGTACGATCTTGATCTCATAACGCGGCGGCGGATTCTGGCCACTTTGCCGCTCCTTGCTGCGTTGCCGCACGAACTCGCGATGGTCGGGATGCACCAACTCCCAGATCTTCAGGCCGCGCAATTCGTCTTGATCGAAGCCGGAGATCTGCTCGGTGGCCTGGTTGGCATAGACAAAGTTGTCGCCTTGGTAGATGAAGATCGCCGACTGGGCAGTCTCAGCAAGAGCGCGGAAACGGCTCTCGCTCTCTTGCAGTGCCGCCGCGGGATCGAGATGAGATTTGCTGGAGTCCTTGGCAACCGCCACGGCACTGGCGGCGGAATGGGTTCCCGGCGGGGTTTCCGGAGGACGCAATGGTTTTGTCATGGCTGGCCGAGGGAGAGTTAACGCATCTTATAACCCATTTTTCCACAGAAAACTACAAAAACGCGCAAACCCGCGCCGTGGACACAACTATTTAGTAATCAATCCGTTAACGCACGCCGTCTTCGCACATGCAAGCGCCGGAAGACGACTCCTTGATGCGCTCCACTGCGTGTGATAAACCAAGGCTTCCGTGCCTGCCCTCGCTCAGGAGCGTCGAAGATACTTCCGCGCCTTTCCCCGTTTCGCGCTCGCCGTCAAAGTGCGCGTGCAATATTCCTGTGGCATCGACCAGGTCGAACTCATCGGCACCACTGTAGAGATTGGATTGGGTGGACTTGGCGTAACGCTGACCGAGCCGCTGCTTTCCAAGGAGCGGGTATGGCTGCAATTCATCGTGCCGGGATCTCCCACTCCACTGCGAATCCTTTCCAAGCTGCGACATCTCGACAGCTGCCGCTACGGATTTCAATTTCTCAGCACAACGCCGGAGCAACGCGAGGCCATCCGGTCCTCGTGTGAAAAGCTTCCGCCGAGGTGAGCTGAAGCGGCAGTAGAATCGAAGCCGCGTGTCCTCGCCCGCTCCTATCGCCATCTCCCTCGGCGCGTATGCGCGCCTCGTCCGCTCCAACCCGAATTTTCGCCGCCTGTGGATCGCTCAGGCTATCAGCGAGATGGGCGATTGGTTTTACGCGCTTGCCATCTATAACCTGCTTCTTGAACTGACAGGGCGCGCTGAAGCGGTTGCGCTCGCAGTGATCCTGCAGGTGCTGCCGCAATCGCTGATCGGCCCAACCGCCGGCGTGGTCAACGATCGGCTGAGCCGCAAACAGGTGATGATCGTTGCCGACCTGGCGCGCGCGGCGATCGTGCTGTGCATGCTGTTCGCGCGCAGTCCCTCGACGGTATGGCTCGTCTACCCGCTGCTCTTCGTCGAGACGCTGATGGCGTCGTTCTTCGAGCCGGCGCGCTCGGCGGTGATACCGAATGTCGTTCGCCCGGAAGAGACGACCATTGCGAACACGCTCTCCGCTACAACTTGGTCCTTTGATCTCGCTGTGGGTGCGATGTTCGGCGGCATTGTGGCGGCATGGTTGGGTCGCGATGCCGTCTTCGTGCTGAATGCACTCTCATTTCTTGGCTCCGCTTGGTTGATCTGGCGAATGCATTTCGCCGAGCCACATTTGAACGCAACGCCATTTCACGTTCGCGAGTTGGTGTCACTTGCGCCGGTGATGGATGGAATGCGTTACGTAATGCGTGACCGACGTTTGTTCGCGTCGGTATTTTTGAAAGCAGGCGTGGGAATCTTGGGCTCTAGCTTCGTACTGTTGCCGGTGATGGGTGAGCGGCTCTTCCCTTTGCGATCGTTCGCCCCGGATCCTCACCGCGCTTCCGTTCTCGCCATGAGTGTGCTGATGGGCGCGCGCGGGCTAGGTGCGATCCTAGGACCGCTGGCGACGGCACAGTGGGCAGGCATCGATCTGCGCAGGCTTCGCTGGGGTTCGTTGCTCGGCTTTGCAATGTACGGAGCCGGGTACCTGCTCGTTTCGCAGGCGCACGGAATAGAGTTGGCGTGTTTTGGCATCATGTTCGCTCACGCCGGCGGATCCATGGTGTGGGTGTTCTCAACCACGCTTTTACAAATGATCACCGAGGATAACTTCCGTGGGCGCGTCTTCGCCGCCGAGTACGGATTTCTCACCTTCACCATCGCGGTGGCTGCTTTCTTAGTAGGATTCGCGCTCGATCATGGCGTGCACCCGCAGCGAGTGGCCCTCTACACCGGGCTCGCGGCATTCATTCCGATCGCGCTATGGTCATTGGCGCTAGGTGGATGGCGAGACGAAAACTCGTCATCTACGTCCAAGTAAGAAGCCGCGCTAAGGCCGGTTCCGAAGCTGCTCAGTGGCTCCAGAGTAGCTGGAAAAAATAGGGTTATCCCCTTGTTTTTAGGTCTATAATCGCGGCAGCGGCTGGGACGAAACGGCGCCGTTGCGCCACCAACGACGTCGCCAGGTCACTCCCTCCCGGTCACGAGGTGAAGCATGACGCAATGGATGACTACACTGCTGATCGTGTGGGCAGTCCCCACAGTAGTGCTGATATTCCTGCTGATCTATAAGAGCACGCTGACCATGCATGAGGACGACCAGCTCTTCCTCGACGACGCTGAATCGCAGATGGCACAAGAACAAGCCGAGCTGATGCAGCGCATGGACAAGATCCAACCGTATATTCGCGGACTGGGCGTCGCCTCCGGCGTGCTGATCGTGATGATCTTCGGACTCTGGATCTACGACGGCATCAGCAGGATGTAAACCGCGTCAGCCATGAGCTGACTGCCCGCAACCGGCCCCTCGATCGAGGTCGAGGTGGTGTTCGTACTGAATCAAGAATTTTGAGACCCACGCGAAATGCGTGGGTTTTGTTTTGATAGACCGCTTTCACCGCCGAGACGCAGGGTTCGCGGAGGAATGCTTTTAGTTTTTTACCACGGAGGCACGGAGGACCTGCTTGGATTTGTCATCCCGAGTCGAGGGACCTGGGCTTTGATTTTCCTGCTGCCTACCTCCTGCCTCCAGCATCATTGTTCCTGTACTATCAATATCCGACCATGAGAATGCGTCTCGCCCTGCTTTCAATCTTCGTTTTAGCTACCCTTGGTTTCGGTCAAAAGAGTGCAATCCCCAAAGACCTGCTTGGTACGTGGGCTGCGTCCCTGAATAACTCGACCGACGGCGCTTTCTTTAGGCTGGAGATTCAGCAGCGCGGCGGAAAACTGGAGGCTGCGGTTCTAAATGGTCCTGAGCGGGGGCCATTCACCAGCACGAGCTTTGAGGACGGTGTACTTACGCTCCGTTTCGATCAATATGATGGGACGTTGAAAGCAAGAATGGTCGGCAAGAAATTGGTCGGTGAGTACTCTCGTCCATACGCTAGGGGCATCATAAGTTATCCGTTCGAGGCGGTTGGGCCCATCCAAACTGAATCGGTAGACAGCGGCGCTGAGCTAGATCTTCCAGGGGGACGAAACAACCCGACTCCACAAGTTTGGGACGAGCACTATCCGGGTGAGCGGGATCCGTACCCAAAACTAACAGCGGCCAAAGAATTGAACGGGGAATGGATCTACAAGCTCACAAACAAAGACGGAAAGACGGCAGAGACTGGTTTGGCGCAGTTCACCAGCGGAAAGACTCCGCAGGCAACCGGAACGCTGATTCCAGTCAGCGGAGATAGTGGACTGCTGGCGGGTTCAGGTTTTG
>Ga0137403_10003782_pt1 | contig 18057 bp, 19 predicted proteins | sample CZOMad2_1_16fung_FD_122057 | JGI IMG/M metagenome (GOLD analysis project Ga0137403, IMG submission 122057) | Vadose zone soil fungal communities from Angelo Coast Range Reserve, California, USA - CZOMad2_1_16fungal (Hybrid Assembly) | ecosystem: Environmental > Terrestrial > Soil > Vadose zone...
AGCAGCGGACTCATAATCCGTTGGTCCCAGGTTCAAATCCTGGAGGGCCCACCAAAACTGCCACGCGCGTTCACCAACTCTGGGCGGCCACCCTCAAGGCACTGTCGCTTTGATCTCCGCGGAGAATCCGCTTTCGTGGCCTGCGGCATCTACGCTGGTCACAACGTAGTAATAAGTTTTGCCGCTGCTCACCGTGGTGTCAGAATAGTGTGGCTCCGGCACTCCGGAAGCGATCTTCACGTACTGGCCGCCTGAAGTCGTGCTGCGATAGACGTTGTAACTCTTCGCAGCCACGCCCGGCTTCTCGGCCGGCGCTTGCCAGTTGAGGTGCACACGATGGTGACCGCGGGCCTTGAATCCCGATGCGAGCCTGAATGCGCCTAGCCCTGCGATCAGCGCTGCCACAAGGAAAATTGTGATCTTCTTAGCCATAAATCACCGTCCTAAACAGAGCACCACTTCTGAACTCAGGTCAGCTATTTTCCAATTCATTGGCCGCCAGAGAATTAGCCGGCACCCAGAATTGGGAGCCTACTCTGAATGGGGTAATAGTTGCATAAGCCCGGAAAATTCGTCATACCCTAATACCTGATTGGACTTACCCCGTCTACCCTATTCTCGCCGTCCTCCCGTCTGCCTAAGCTTTATGGTTGTATTGCAAATATCCTTCGGAGGCGCAATAAGTTTATGACAGCCAGAACAACATTATTGTCTGTGCTGCTTTTGGGAGCGAGTTGGGCGATAGCTCAGACCACAGCTCGTGGGAGCACATCACCGAGTGGATCCACCTCCAGTCAGGGCACATCCAGCACTCAGACTTCATCTCCCAATCAAACCGATACCAATGCAAACCAGGGCTCCTATGGTCAAAGCACAGCCAGCCCAAACACTCAGAGCGGTGCAACCCCGAACCCGAACAGCCAGACCGGGGCGACGCCTGGCAGCAGCTCCAGCGATCAGAGCGGCGCGCAAATGGGCACTAATGCTGGGGGCAACTCTATTCGGGGATGCTTGAGCGGCTCCGCCGCCAGCGGCAACTACACGCTGAAAGATAGCCAGACCGGCGCCAGCTACACGCTGACGGGCAACACTGATGCTCTCCGCACGCATGTCGGAGAGCAGGTCGAGATCACTGGGCAGCCGATGGGCGGCGCCAGTGCCTCTGCGAACACTTCGCCCAATGGAACTTCGGCCTCGAGTTCTGCCACGGGTGCCAGCAGCCCTAGCGACCAGGCTGGAGCAACCAGCAATCGCACTGGAACCGCGGGTAGCATGGGCGCTGGAAACAACACTTCCACCGCCGCCGGCACGAACTCATTCCGGGTGAGCAATGTGACAAAGATAGCGGACCACTGCTCCACTTCCGGCAGAGGTCCGAGCGCGTCGCTGGGATCCACAGTCCTGATCGCGTATAACGCGGCGCCACAGACCGGAACCACTACTTCTCCGACAGCAACTTCGCCGGGCCAGACAACACCCTCAACGTCACAAACGCCTGGAACTGCACCGAATACAACTCAGACTCCACAGATGAATTCTCAGGGCACACAGGCTACGCCGGGCGCGGTAACTCCGACTCCGGGTACCGCAACGCCAACGCCGGGTACTGCCACGCCAACACCTGGTACTGCCACACCGACGCCTGGCACTGCCACGCCGCAGGCGGCTCCGAGCACAACAACCACGCCGCAGACTGCGCCGAGTGCGACACCTGAAGCCGCTCCAACCAGCACGCCGGGAAGCAGCACCACGCCGAGCACAACTCCGGGAACGACGACGCCAGGGACGATGCCCCCGGCTAATCCGACAACTCCGGGGACCGTTCCCCTGAATGGAACGACTCCTCCGAGCAACACCGCACCTACAACTAGCACTCCTCCGCCACAGCGATAAGGCTGGATGAGTTAAAAACAATTCTGGGCCCACTTTGATGGGCCCAAAGTTTTGCCCGCGCGAGGCATTCCTCTGCCTGTGAGATAATTTTCTTTCACACCTGCTGCGAGGAACGTCATGGCAGAACGAAAAGTTTTCTGCGTCAAACTTAAGAAGGAACTCCCGGGACTGGACGAGCCTCCTTTTGATACTGAGTTGGGCAAGAAAATCTACGAGAACGTCTCGCAGGAGGCGTGGAACGCGTGGACAGAATTCTGCAAGATGCTGCTGAATGAGTACCGGTTGAATCCTGCGCGGCGCGAAGACCAGGAAGTGATCGTTAAGCAGATGGAGCAGTATTTCTTTGGGGAAGGAGTAGCACCGCCCAAGGAGTACGTGCCACCCGCCGAGAAGTAGCAGCTTCATTGCTTACGTAGGGGCGGGTGCCCTCGCCCGCCCAAGGCAGTGCCCAAAGAGGTACTCTGAAACCATCTTGTAATAACCCTTTCATCAAGCCTTAACATTCGCTCTATACAAATTAGAGTGATGAGTTCTGCCGTTTACGACACGCTCATCCTCTCCGACTTGCACCTTGGGTCCGACATGAGCCGTGCCGATGAAGCCCGGCGAATGCTGCGGCGGCACCGTTTTCGCCGATTGATCCTACTGGGAGATATATTCTCCGACCTGAACTTCGGCCGTCTTACCAAGCAGCACTGGAAATTTCTCAGCTACATTCGCAAGCTCTCAAATCCCAAGCGGCAAGTGGAAGTGGTGTGGGTCGAAGGCAACCACGATCACGGGCTGACCGACGTGATGTCGCACCTGGTGGGCATCAAGGTGTATCAGGAGTATGTGTGGGAGTATGGAGGTCTGCGCCACCTTGCGATACACGGTCACCAATTCGACCGTTTCGTTATAAAAAACGTTCGCATGAATTATCTGGCGACTTTGTTCTATCTCCAATTGCAGAAACTCGATTCGAAAAACAAACCGGTGGCGCGCTTCCTTGACCGGCTGAATACGCGCTGGCTACGAATGTCCGCTAAAGTCGCGTCAGGCGCTCTCAGTCACGCGCGTGTTCACTGTGTACACCGGATTTTTTGCGGCCATACCCATGCAGCTATGCAGCAGGAGCAGGATGGTATCTGCTACTACAATTCGGGTGGATGGATCGATTCTCACCCGACTTACATCACCATTGGCGAAGAAGGAGTGCGCGTCCATGAATACACCGAGCGAACTGACCATCGTGATCCCCGCCAAGAACGAGGCGAAGCTCATTCCCCGTCTGCTGACGTCGCTGCTGAATCAGGATTATCAGAAGATGCGGAATACCAAAGTGTTGGTAGCTGACGCCAGCTCCACCGATGGCACGCCCGACATTGTCATGAGCTTTCGCGATCGGTTGGACGTCCACGTAATTCCGGGCGGCTTGCCGTCCGTTGGGCGCAACGCCGGCGCTGCGCTGGCGGATACGCGTTACATACTGTTCATCGACGCCGACGTACAACCGGCAAGTCCTTCACTGATTCGGCGCGCTATCGAACTGGCGCAGTTCAAGAACCTGCATTGCGTTACCACAAACATAATTTGCCGGGGCGGAGGGCCCATGGATAACCTCCTCTATTTCGGCAACAACTTATTTCAGTATCTTTCTCTCATCCATCATCCCTTCAGTACCGGCATGTTCATGCTCTTCGATAAACGCCGCTTCGATGAGCTTGGTGGATTTCATGAACAGGTTCATTTCGCTGAGGATTACCTCTTAAGCAAGCAGGTGGCGAGGAGCAAATTCGCCATTGTGCGTGGCGGCGTGTACACAACTAACCGGCGCTTCCAAAAAATGGGCCACCTCCGCGTGGCTCGGCTGTTCCTGAAAACAGCATTTAACTATTGGAACGAGCAGCATTTTTTGCGCGATCATAACTACTGGCAAGTCTAGGGTTAGCCTCCCAAACGCAGCACTATATCTGCGGAGATTCAAAGGGGGGTCTTTGTTCTGCCCGAGGCCCTTCTCGGCGAATGGTCCGTCCGGACGCCCGAATTTGCCAAGAGACTTTAGGAAGCAGATTCGCCAAAACTAGTTGATAAGCGATCTGTCCTGCAACATGTCTTTTGCTTCGCGCACGTCAAAACTTTTGCCCGCCGATGTCGGTAGAAGTCGCTTCCTGCCACTGCGAAGAGGGGAAATACCAATTGCTCGCACCGGCTTCGTGATTGTTTTCGCCGGAGCCGTAACCGGCTGTCGGATTCCGCCAATAGTCAAATCCAATTTGCAGCAAAGCTCCGGGGGAAATCTTTACGCGAGCTTTGACTGTGCATCCTTCCAGCGCGCCAGCGGGAAGCGCAGCTCTGGGAGAGGGGCTCCAGAAATGCCAGATTCGATCAGAGCGCTCACCTACACGAATCACGGTGGTATGCTCGGCTTCGTCATAGGCGCCCGGCATGGGTTCGTGATAGTCGTGACCGCCAAACCAGGGATGGCGAAGATACAGTCCTCCAGCCACGCGGGCAAAGTCGTCGTTGAGCACAAAGTTCTTGCCGTTTGCTCGGCAGGAAAGCTGCGTCCAGGCGATTTCTACCTGAGCTGCCTTGTATCCCGGCACCCGCGCGTCCGCGATGACAATTCCCCACAGGCGGGCGGAGCTGAAATCCGTTGGCCGAGTCACGGGGTTTACATATCCAGCCTTGTAGCTGACTTCCTCGGGAATTCGCGGGTCGTTGCAAATGACAAAAGGAAATGGGCTGGAGCTGTGTCCTTGGGGCGCACTAACCGTGATCGTGGATGTAGAGATTTTGTGAGGCACAATCGCGACGATTGTTTCGGGTGAGATCAGCTTGAAAACCGCCGGGCTGGCCCCGAACAAAACTGTGGTTGCACCTGCAAGATTTATCCCTGTGATTTCAACTCGCGTGCCCTCTGGGCCACTCGTTGGTGATATGGCGGTGATCTCAGGCGGTTCCACCTGAGCAAGGCCTGAAAACGAGACTGGGAGGGCCGCTAATGTTATGACCAGACCGAAGAAAGTGATCGCCATCGCCATCCCGGCTATGGCAATAACCCGGCTTTGAACTTTCTGGTAGAATGCCCGCACCTTGCGCCCAACCTAAGCTACTGCACTTGGGGAGCAATGTTCTGTGATCGATGTCACACGTTTTCCGTGGGCAATCCTAAATGTTTATTTCTAGAGGGCAGATTATGAATAGCACGCCGTTTTCCCAGGAACTACAAGCACGCATAGCGAAGTACGATTTGCTGAGCCATCCTTTTTACAAAGCCTGGAGCGCGGGCGAGTTGTCCCGTGATGACTTGCGCGAGTACGCGTGCCAGTATTACCACCATGTGGCGGCGTTTCCCACATATCTGGCCCAGCTAGCTATGCGTCTTGAAGACGGCGAACTGCGGCAGGCAGTACTGGCGAACATGGCCGATGAGAAGGGATTGCGCGCTGGCGAAACGCCACATGCCGAGCTGTGGCTAGATTTTGCCGAAGGCATGGGCGCCAGCCGTGATCTGCGACGGCATCAGCCAGTGGCAGAGATCAGGGATCTGATCGCCTTCTTCCATCACATTGCGAGTGAAGGCACGCCCGAAGAAGCGCTGGCCGCTTTTTACGCATATGAGTCGCAGATCCCGAGATTGGCCGGGGAGAAAGCGCGCGGGCTCCGCGATATGTACGCGGTTGATGAAAAGGCCTGCCGTTACTTCGCCCTTCATACCACCGCAGATATCTACCACGCGCAGGTCTGGCGGCAGCAGTTGGAGAACTGTGTGGAGTCGAACCCGGGCGCGACGCAGAAGGCGCTGGGTGTAGCTGAAGCGGCCGCTAAGGCGCTGTGGCGGACGCTGGACGGGATAGAAGCGATGCGTCTAGCGCCGACAACGTAATCGGAAGCACTTCATCGGCTGCTGGCGTTCGTCAGCGGCTCTTTATTGTCCATCGAGGCATGTCCAAACCACTTCCCATTGGAGCGCGCGGCCAGGCGGAAGAAACCGTCGAGTTCAGACACACGCTCACGGCACATCACGCCTCCTTACCGCCCGTATATTCCACACCTGACATGATCCGTCTGATGGAAACGGCCGCATTCCACGCTCTGCAACCGTATTGCGTAAATGATGAAATCACGGTGGGGACGTCGATTCACGTCGAGCATCGTGCCGCCAGCGGGATTGGGGCGCGGATTCGGGCGGAAGCCATTGTCGAGTCCTTCGATGGTCGCTTTTACACCGTACGTGTGACGGCGCGCGATGATTTCCAGGAAATCGGGCGGGGAACCGTGGGGCGGGCGGTAGTAAGCGTGGAAAAATTCTTAGAACGGATGAGCAAGCCACGAGCTTCGCGGATGGAAGCTCGGCCTGGGGATTGAATGCCTGGCATCGCACAGCAAGAAGCGAGAGCTGAAGCGTTTCGCAACATGCATCGAGGACGGTTGCTGCTGCTCCCGAATGCCTGGGACGTGGCCAGCGCCCGCATATTTGAGGACGGCGGTTTCGCCGCAATCGCCACGACCAGCGCCGGGATTGCGTTCACTTTGGGGTATCCGGATGGCGAGCGCGTCTCCCGCCAAGAAATGCTGACTGCGGTTGAGCGCATTGCAGCCGCCGTTCGGGTCCCGGTCACGGCCGATGTCGAGGCCGGCTATGGCAATCGTCCAGAAGATGCGGCGCTCACTGCGCGGGCGGTCATCGAAACCGGCGCTGTCGGAATGAATTTGGAGGATGCAACCGGCCAGCCGGAGAATCCCCTGCTGGATTTGTCCCTACAAATTGAAAAAATCAAAGCCGTCATCGAGGAGGCGCGACGAACCGGAGTGCCGATTGTGCTGAATGCGCGAACGGATGTTTATCTTCTCCAGGTGGGAACGCCAGAACGCCGTTACGAATTAGCTCTCAAGCGACTGGCGGCATTTCGTGACGCCGGCGCGGATTGCTTGTTTGTTCCCGGTGTTCGCGAATCTGAAACGATCCGGCGCTTCGTCGTTGACTTGCAGCATCCGATAAATATTCTCGCCGGGCCAGGGTCGTCTTCGATACCTGAGCTGGAGAAGTTGGGCGTGGCGCGAGTCAGCCTCGGCTCCGCCCCAATGCGCGCCACACTCGGCTTGCTGCGCAGGATGGCCGAGGAACTGAAGAGTTCAGGAACGTATCGCACGATGGAAGCTGCGCCTTCCCACGCCGATGTGAACCGGATGATGGGATGACTCGAATCGTGTTGCTCACATCAATTGCGGCGCCAATCGAGCGCTGCTTCGATCTCGCGCGCAGCGTTGATTTGCACATGGCCTCGACAAACTGGAGCGGCGAGCGGGCCATTGCCGGCGTGATCTCCGGGTTGATCGGCGCGGGGCAAGAGGTTACGTGGCAAGGCACCCACTTCGGATTCACTTTGACACATACAAGCCGCATCACGGCTTATGAGCGCCCGAAGTATTTCCAGGATTGCATGGTGCGCGGCCGCTTTCGGCGCTTCTGCCACGATCATTATTTTGAACTTCACGATAGCCGAACGCTGATGAGAGACGAAATGGAATTTGAAGCTCCCCTTTGGCCAGTCGGGAGGCTGGTGGAGTGGGCCATTCTCGCGCGGCACATGCGGAGCCTGCTGGAAGGAAGAAATCGTTGCATTCGGGAAACGGCTGAAAGCGGAGACTGGAAGCGCTATGTCACGTCCTAAACCGCTGGCTCACGGATGTACTATGGAGCGGTGGAGACTCTGGCGCAGCGCGTCACGCGCTACATCCGGCGACATAAGCTGCTGAATCCCGGAGACCGTGTCGGCGTGGCCGTTTCAGGCGGTGCGGATTCCGTGGCTCTGCTGCGGTTGCTCCTGGAGTTACGGACGGAGCTGGGTGTTGTCCTCTCTGTCGTCCATTTCAATCACAAACTACGTGGGTCAGAAGCTGATGCCGACGAGCAATTCGTCGCCGACCTCGCCTCGCGAAATAAGCTGGAATTTCGCTCTGAGACCGGCGATGTCGCGACATACTCTGCAGAGAAGCGTCTCAGCATAGAGACCGCCGCGCGCGAGATGCGGTATGGATTCTTCCGTCGATTGCTGATCGAGGGCCGAATGAATCGCGTTGCCACCGCGCATACTCTCGATGATCAGGCCGAAACCGTGCTGCTCAAGGTTGCACGAGGGGCGGGTACGCGCGGTCTCGCGGGAATTTATCCCCAGTTGTCAGTCTCCAGTTCTCAGTTCTCAGCTGGTCGTCAGGCATCGGTGGCCGGTCGGCAGCAGGTGTGCGCTTCGATTGTTCGGCCGCTGCTTGGCGTCCGACGCAAGGAACTAGAGGCATATCTCATCGCTGAAGGGCAGAGCTGGCGTGAGGATTCGAGCAATCGCGATCTGCGGCATGCGCGCAATCGAGTGCGGCATGGCATTTTGCCCCGGTTGGAACGAAATCTGAATCCTGCGGTCCGCGAGATTTTGGCTGAGACTGCAGAGATTGCCCGGGCAGAGGAAGAATACTGGAGCGCGGAGGTCGGGCGCATTCTGCAAGCCTCCGCGGGGCACCGCCCGCGGGACCCTGGCGCGACGGTAGGTTTGGAAAACTTTGTAGGCTTGCCCTTGGCTCTACAGCGACGTCTGGTTAGAGCATCGGCGGAAAACTTCGGCTTGCGCCTGGAATTTCGCCATGTAGAAGAGATTCTCGACTTGATCAGCAACGGTCGCTGTCCAGGAAAAGCAGCGTTGCCTGACGGTTGGATGGCTTCAATTGATAAAGGCGAACTCAAGTTCGAGCCGGCACCGCAAATCTCGGAATCTATCCACGATTACCGATATCTTCTACCGGTTCCAGGCAAGGTGCCCGTTCCGGAAACAGGCACGTTATTCGAAGCAATGCTGATCTCGGCTGAGAAACGCGCAGCATGTAATGCCGAAAATTTACTCGATTCGGGGGCGGCTGCAGGAGAGTTGACTGTTCGGAATTGGCGCCCCGGAGACCGTTTTTGGCCGGCGCATACCAAGGCCCCGAAAAAGGTAAAGGAGTTGCTCCAGGAGAAGCACGTCACGGGTGAGGAACGTAAACTCTGGCCGGTTATTGTAAGTGGAGACGAGATTGTCTGGGTTCGTGGATTTCCCACGCCCGCTCGCTTGCAACCGCGTCAGGCTGTAAAGAACGTCATTGCGATTCGAGAGGCTCCGCTTGGGACATCGTGAATCGGTCTCTCAGGCCTGAGCGGTTGTGCGCGGTAACATCCGCGCCTGGGTCATATGTTGCCTCGCAAGGTGAAGCGGAACCATGACTTAAGTCACTCCAACAACTGCGCCCTTTTTTGGGCCGAAAAGGTTAGAATGACTGCACAGGAGAATTTGCTGAGCAAACCCCATCCGGATCGGAGAGGTATCGGGTGGATGTTGCGATTTTGGATTCTGGGAATTTGTCCTTACTTCCACGCCTTTGCTCTGGCGAGTTGTCCAACAAAACCCTCGGAGCCCCGAGATCAGCTACTCACAATTTGTTTGCTGCTCGCGGTGAGCCGACGGGGCAAGTGACGCCTGGGCGAATAGAAAGAGCGGCTGAGAAACCTTCACGAGCATCTAAAGTTATTGGGTTAAAAGGGTTCTGAAACATACAGAAGTCCAAGAGGAGCTTTTAAGTGAATTCGACGGTTAAAACGGTAGTGTTCTGGCTGGTAATCCTGCTGTCAGCCATTGTGTTGTGGCAGGTAGTGAAGATGGGCGGAGGCGGCCAGAAAGAGAAGGAAATCAATTTTTCGCAATTCATGACGGACGTCGACCAGGGGAACATCAAAGAGGTCACGCTTACCGGCGTAGAGGTGCATGGGAAGTACCGCAACGACAATTCCGTTTTCCACACTACCGTTCCGCAAAATTATCCCGACATGATTAAGACGCTCCGCGATAAGAGCGTCAACATCACCATAAAAGACATCAGCAACGGAAGCTGGCCCACGTGGTTGTTGAATCTGGCTCCACTTATTTTGCTGGCTGCGCTCTGGTTCTTCATGATCCGCCAGATGCAGACCGGCGGAAACAAAGCTCTTTCGTTCGGCAAGAGCCGGGCCCGGCTGCTTTCCATGCAGCAGAAGAAAGTTACGTTTAAAGATGTTGCGGGGGTAGAGGAGGCCAAGGAAGAGCTAAAGGAAATCATCGAGTTCCTGCGCGAAGCGCAGAAATTCCAAAAGCTGGGCGGGCGGATTCCGAAAGGCGTGTTGCTGGTTGGCCCTCCGGGAACAGGTAAGACCCTGCTGGCGCGGGCGGTCGCCGGAGAGGCGAATGTTCCTTTCTTTTCGATTTCCGGATCAGACTTCGTAGAGATGTTCGTCGGCGTGGGCGCTAGCCGCGTCCGCGACCTGTTTGAGCAGGGAAAAAAGAATGCGCCTTGTATCATCTTCATCGACGAAATTGATGCAGTTGGCCGCCACCGTGGCGCCGGACTGGGTGGCGGGCACGATGAGCGCGAACAGACGTTGAACCAACTGCTGGTTGAGATGGATGGCTTCGAGTCCAACGAAGGCGTCATTTTAATGGCTGCTACCAACCGGCCTGACGTGCTCGATCCGGCTCTGCTGCGGCCTGGGCGATTTGATCGCCGCGTGGTTGTCAGCCGTCCCGACGTTCGGGGACGCGAGGAAATTCTTCGCGTACACACGCGAAAGATTCCGTTGGCCGATGATGTCGATCTTTCGGTTCTGGCTCGCGGCACTCCGGGCTTCTCCGGAGCCGACCTGGCCAACATGGTCAACGAGGCCGCGTTGAGCGCGGCACGGCAGAACCGCAAGGCCGTTCTGCAATATGATTTCGAGGTGGCCAAAGATAAAGTTCTGATGGGCGTGGAGCGCAAGTCGCTCATCCTCTCAGAAGAAGAGAAGAAAGTGACTGCCTATCACGAAGCCGGCCATGCGTTGGTTGCCGCCAAGCTGCCCCATTCTGATCCGGTACATAAGGTCACGATCATCCCGCGTGGCATGGCTCTGGGTGTAACAATGCAATTGCCCATTGACGACAAGCACAACTACAACAAGGAATATCTGGAGACACAGATCGCCATCATGATGGGCGGCCGCATCGCCGAGGAATTGTTCCTCAATCAGATGAGCACTGGCGCAGGCAACGATATCGAACGCGCCACCGAGCTAGCGCGCAAAATGGTTTGTGAGTTCGGCATGAGCGATTTGGGACCGCTGACCTTCGGCAAGAAAGAAGAGCAAATCTTCCTGGGGCGCGAGATTGCGCAACATCGCGACTATAGCGAAGCTACCGCGATCAAGATCGATGACGAAGTACGGCGGCTGATCGGACAGGGCTATAACACGGCCAAGGGTATCCTGGGCGAGCACCGGGATACGTTGGTTCGCATTGCGGCTGCACTGCTGGAGCGCGAAGTGCTCGATGCCAACGAGATCAAGCTGATCATGGATGGCAAAGAACTGCCGAAGATGACGCCTCCGCCGAAGTCCGAGGATGGTGTGCAGCAAGTGCTTAAGCCGGAACCCGGCCGGCCGGGGATCGCCAAAGGCGGAGAGAGCCCGGCGAGAGCGTAAGAGATATCAGCCAAAAATGGGCGGCCAAAATGGCCGCCCATTTTTGTTTTCCAGATTCGCTACGACGCCGACGTAACCAGAGCAGGCGCCATCCACTCATTCATGGGATATGCTCTGCGGCAATCCAGACACCCCGTCACCGCAAATCGGGCGTTACACTTCGGGCAGACAGCTTGCGTTTCAAAAGTGTCGAAGGGCTGGCCGCATTGGGCGCACTTCCAAAACGCTCCGATTGGTGGGGCCAACTTGCAGCAAGGACAAGTAAACCCTTCGCGGCGCGGCAATTTTGCCAGGCGGGATAAAGCTCGCGCCTGTTTTAGTCCTCCCCAGCAATTCATCAAGATGAAGAAGGACAGAACAACGAACCAGGCGGAGTGTATCCATAACGCGAGGGCGATAAGTCCGGCCACGCCAATGAACCCAATGCTGACAGCCACCATCAGGCTTCGAGCGCGGCCCAGCACAAACCAGAGAAGAGACCGAAGAATCTGGCCGCCATCCAGAGGATAGATAGGCAGCAGATTAAAGGTCAGCAAACCCAGGTTGATGTACCAGATTGCCCGCAGAAGGGTGTGGATATTGGGCACCGCCGCGAACCAGCCGTGCGATCGCCCTACCATGCCAGTCAGTGTCAGAACGAAAAACAGAACGACATTCACCAGCGGTCCAGCCGCGATGCTCCAAAGCGTAGCCCCTGGCCGCGGCGGCGGGTCCACATAAGCCACCCCACCAAGCGGCCAGAGCACGATTCGATTCGCAATTCCGCCCACCTGCCGGCAGGCCAGAGCATGGCCATATTCATGGAGCAGCACAATCGAAAACAGCGCGAGATACTCCAGAATGTTCCAGGAAAGACTGGAATAGGTCCTGGTGCGGCCGCTGATTTCAAATGCGGCCACCAGAAACCACGACCAATGCAGGAACACATCAACGCCCGCGATGCGAAACAGGTGAATCGAGCCTTGGCGCATGCTCGTCATAGGTGAGACTTATGATACGACGCCGTTCACCGACGATGAAGTGCACGTGAAGGCACCGTTGCCGTACTAAGCGTTCACCAATTGCATCATGTGTTCCGGGTAGCGCAGCCCCGCAGTTGATCCATAGGGGAAGACCTCGTCAATGCGCCGCCGATCCTCGGGCGTGAGTTTTACGTCGAGCGCACACACGTTCTCTTCGAGATACCTGCGATGCTTCGTTCCCGGAATGGGCACGATATCTTCGCCTTGCGCCAACACCCAGGCCAGCGCCAACTGCGAAGGCTTAATGCTCTTCTCTTTTGCGATTTCTCCCACCCGCCGCACCAGATCAAGATTCTTCTGGAAATTCTCTCCCTGAAACCGAGGAGACTGGCGCCGGTAATCATCTTCCGGCAGATCTTCGAATCGTTTGAACTGCCCGGTCAGAAATCCGCGACCGAGCGGGCTATACGCAACAAATCCAATTCCAAGCTCTCGGCAGGTGGCGAGAATCTCGTCCTCGGGATCGCGCGTCCAGAGGGAATATTCGGTCTGCAGGGCAGTGATGGGATGAACCTTCACAGCTCGTCGCAGCGTTTGCGGTCCCGCTTCAGAGAGCCCGATATGGCTGACTTTGCCTTCCTTCACGAGTTGCGCCATTGCGCCTACGGTCTCTTCAATTGGCGTATTCGGATCGACGCGATGCTGGTAGTACAAGTCGATACGGTCTATACCGAGGCGCCGCAAACTTCCCTCGCACGATTTGCGAACGTATTCCGGCTTGCCGTTTACACCCCTCACCTGTGGGTGGGTTGGATCGCGAACAATGCCGAATTTTGTGGCGATCACAACCTGATCGCGCTTGCCTTTGACAGCTTTTCCGACCAGCTCTTCGTTGGTATGGGGCCCGTACGCGTCCGCCGTATCGAGAAAAGTAATGCCGAGTTCGAGCGCGCGGTGAATGGTGGCAATGGATTCATTATCATCGCGTCCACCGTAGAATTCCGACATGCCCATGCAGCCGAGACCGAGGGCGGAGACTTGAAGACCGGAACGTCCTAACGTGCGAGTTTTCATGGCTGGACTCCTGAAAAAATGATAGATGCTTTCAAGATGCGACATCCGGCGCGGGCGATGCTGAGAATTGCGAGCAGGCGGGCAGAAAAACGCTAACGCATTCACAACTGGCAGAGACTCCGATTGGAGCGACTCCGCAATAAGCAAATCTGATCGTTTATTTGGGCACGATCGGCGCGCCCGCAGGCGCCATCGCCTGCTCAATGCGCTGCAGCACGGGAATAACTGCTATTCCGCGATACATTCGGTAGAGAGCATAGGCATGAAAAGCCGTGCCGAGAACGTCCTTCAGAGAAAGCAGAATTAAACCATCGACCGCATAGAGGGCCATTCCTACGATGAACGCCCATTTCTCTCCTTTGCGGGCGAAATTCCAGAACAGCAGCAGGACACCTGCGACGAAGCCATTGATGATTAGATCGAGCACCACACCGCTGCTGCCCGCCTGGTGCGCTAGAGCGTCGATGATCTGAGCTGTACCCAGTCCGAAGATAAAGCGAATGCCTGAGCCAGACATCGACAGGAAAGAATTCACCACGGACAGCGCGGCAACCCAGAGAAACCACCCTGCCGCAGCTTTGACTACGGCCTCAGCGCGGAGCTTCTGCGCGAGCAGATTGCTCGGAGCGGATGCTGGAGCCGTGCCCATGCCCAATCCGCCAGTTGCCATGAAGTCCTCCGTTGCAGGGCGGATTTGCACGCCCCGGTTGGGTGGGAGATTATCACAGCTTTATTTGATTGAAGAGAAAATAGAAGGTCACGGCACCACCGTAATCAGGGGCTTCGACGCTGGCCGGACTTCGCCGATCTCAACAGCCGGCGCGCCGGCCGCCTCGAGGTCTCGAATCAATTCAGCTACAGAATCGCTGGACACCGAAACCAACAGGCCTCCGGCGGTTTGGGGATCGAAGAGCAAGGTCTTTACGTCTTCAGCGATGCCATCATCGTACGCAACGACGCACTCCGCAAATTCGCGATTTGCTTTGAGGCCCCCGGGAATGTGTCCGGCGCGCACGCATTCGATAGCGCCTTCGAGTAGAGGGATTCGGGAAGCATGGAGAAGAAGAGACACATCCGAGGCGACTGCTACCTCGCGCGCGTGCCCGATCAGGCCGAAGCCGGTGATATCTGTCATAGCGTGGACAACTGAGCCGCGCTCGGCATGGACGGGCGAGGCGCCCGCCCCCACGCGAGCCACTGCGGAGCTACGCTCGACCGCACGACCGGCAGCAGCCTCCGCTTGCCTTGTAATAACTCCCGCTGCGGCTTTGTTCAGAGTGGTCATGGAGCGGACAGCGGCATCTATCCATGACTGCTTCGCGCTTTCCTTCTTAATTGCGGTCGAGATCACCCCCGTGCCAAGAGCTTTGGTGAGCAGCAGGCGATCGCCAGCTCTGGCGCCCGAGTTAGCGAGAATTTTGCTGGGATGAATGAGCCCTGTAACCGAATATCCGAACTTAGTTTCGTCATCGCGGATGCTATGGCCGCCCACGATGGTGCAATTTGCCTCCATCATTTTGGAGAGTCCGCCTGCGAGAATTCGTTCGAGAATTTCGAGATCACCTTTCTCTGGAAAGCAGACAAGAGCGAGCGCAGTGAGCGGGCGTCCACCCATGGCGTAGATGTCGCTAAGCGCATTGGTGGCGGCGATCTGACCGAAGATGTACGGATCGTCAACTATGGGCGTGAAGAAGTCGACGGTTTGCACCAGCGCGGTTGCGGGCCCGATTTGATACACGCCCGCATCGTCGGCATGGTCGAAGCCGACAAGAACGTTCGGGTCATGTTGCCGGGCTAATTTCCCAAGCACCGCGTCCAGCGCCGCCGGACTCAGCTTGGAAGCTCAACCAGCGGCTTTGACCGATTCCGTCAGCCGGAATGGCTTAGTTTCGGGCATCAAGGTTATTGTAGTGGAACTCGAACGAGCCACGGATTTGCGAGGATACTCGCAGATCTCTGGCGACGACTGCATGAATCCGTGGCGGAAAAGTTACTTCACAGACACGTCGGTTATCTGTAGCGCCGGATATTCATGATTCCAGTCATTGCTGACGTGCTCAAACGTGAGGCGGAAGGGCTTGCTTTGGCCGGGCGCAAGAGGTGAGTTGCTGAGATCAACTGCTTCCGGATACGGCCCACCGGTCTGAAGAACGTGCAGAGGAATGTCTTCAGTCTGAACAATTTGGCCAAGTGAATCCTTGAAGGTCACGTGCACTATGGCGTGAGTTAGAGTCTTATCGCCAGAGTTGGTGACAGTGCCATCGAGATAGGTAACGCTGGCTCCCACAAAATTCTCGGCGGCGCTCATCTTAAGATCTGAGAGTTTGATGTTCGCAGCGTAGGGATGGGGTGTATTTCCATTTTTCGGCGCCTCCCGCAGGAAGAAGGCGATTGCGCCAACTACGATGACCACAAGGCCCACCCCAAGCAGAATGGGTCGCCAGTTGGACTCGCTCTGTTCGGTTGAGGGAGCAGGCTGGATCAATCCGCCCATGGAGGGATTGTAGCCTCTGTGATCCTCTGTGTCCTCTGTGGTCAAAGGGGTTCATTAACCACCGAGGACACAGAGAAAGATTGGTCTTATTCGCCTCCGACAGTCAGGCCATCAATGCGGATGGTGGGAGAAGCTACTGCTCCACGGAATTCAAGGTCGTTGGCGATTTCGGAAATATTCAGAAACATTTCCTTCAAATTACCTGCGACGGTGATCTCCTCGACCGGAAAGGCCAGTTCGCCGCCAGAGATCCACAAGCCGGATGCGCCACGAGAATAATCGCCAGTGACGAGATTCGCGCCATGGCCTAGGAATTCGGTGACGTACAGACCTTCTTTGATTTCGCCGATGATCTGCTGCTGCGTTTTCGTGCCCGGCTGCAGGAAATAGTTTCCTGGCCCGATTCCAGGAGTGCCCGCCAGGCCTCGCGACGCGTTGGCTGTGGTCTGCAAGCCCAGCTTTCTCGCCGTGTACGTATTCAGGACATATGACTTGAGCACGCCGTTTTCAATGACGACGGTACGGCGCGTGGGAATTCCCTCGCCGTCAAACGGCGCGGTCCCAAAGCCGCCGGGCATGGTGCCGTCATCGATCACATTAACGTTCTCGCTCGCAATCTTTTGCCCCAACTTGCCAGCCAGGAAAGATGCGCCGCGATAGACCGAATCGCCATTCACGCCTTCAAAAATGTGCTCGAGAATCGAGGTGGCGACGAGCGGATCAAATACCACAGGCACATGCGCCGTCTTAACTTTCTTTGCGCCCAAGCGCCGCAAAGTGCGCTCGGCCGCAACTTTGCCAACGTGCTCGGGCGATTCCAGCCGGCTCAAGCAACGGGCTACGGAAAACCAGTAGTCGCGCTGCATAGCGCCAGTTTCCGATTGAGCGATCGGCACAGCAGCTACTGAACAATAAGAGCGTTGATATTCGCCAACAAAGCCGTGCGAGTTGGCAAGGATTTTGCGCCCCGTGGCGGCGTCGAACGAACCTCCATCTGAATTCTTGATGCGCGCATCGTAGTCCAGCGCGGCCTTTTCTGCGCGTCGAGCGTAGCTGATTCGTTCGTGTCCGGGCAGGGAATAGACATCTGCCGAGTAGAGATCGAGATTACCGCCGAGGCTTCCAAGCTGGTCTGGATCTGGAATGCCCGCGTATGGGTCCTCAGAGGTAATTCGTGACAGTTCCAGCGCCGATTTCAGCATGCGATCAAGGCCGTTGTGCGAGAAGTCGCTGGAGTAAGTGCTCGCGGCACGCTTGCCATTGAACACGCGCACGCCGATCGCCTTCGAGCCGGATTCTTTCAGAGTTTCAACCTGACCGAGGCGAACCAATGTGGAGAACTCATCGCCCTCGCGGACAACGCACTCGGCGGCAGTTGCGCCGCCGTTGATGGCACGGTGGACGATGTCCTGGGCGAGTTCTCTTAAGTCCGTTTCGGTTTTCGCGTTTCTAGTTTCGAGCTCAATCGAAGACATTTGAATTTGACTATGAACTGCAGATTCCTCGCACCCTTTCGCCGCGCAAGGCGCGACTCCAAGCGGCTCGGAATGACAAGTTAATAAGGTTTTGTGCTGATCCGTGTAAATCCGTGGCTCAGACTCCTGCCTTTACTGCATGAAGACGCCGCCGGCCTTCTTCGCCGTGCCGCCGACCGTCAGGCGATCAACTTTTATTGTCGGAATACCAACGCCGACAGGAACGGCCTGGCCATCTTTTCCACAGGTGCCGACGCCTTCATCAAGTTTCAAATCGTTGCCGACCATGGAGACGCGCGTCAGCACATCTGGACCGTTACCGATCAAAGTGGCGCCCTTAATCGGCGCGGTGATCTGGCCATCTTCGATCAGATAAGCTTCCGAAGCAGAAAATACGAATTTCCCATTGGTGATATCTACCTGACCGCCGCCGAAATTGACCGCATAAACGCCACGCTTCACCGAACGCACGATGTCGTGCGGATCGTCTTCGCCAGCTAGCATGTAGGTGTTCGTCATGCGTGGCATGGGAATATGCTCGTAACTCTCGCGGCGTCCGTTACCTGTATCGGAAATGCCCATCAGCTTGGCTGAAAGCTTGTCGCTGAGATATCCCTTAAGGATTCCTTTTTCAATCAGAACCGTGCTCTGCGTTGGCTG
>Ga0137403_10003783_pt1 | contig 18050 bp, 16 predicted proteins | sample CZOMad2_1_16fung_FD_122057 | JGI IMG/M metagenome (GOLD analysis project Ga0137403, IMG submission 122057) | Vadose zone soil fungal communities from Angelo Coast Range Reserve, California, USA - CZOMad2_1_16fungal (Hybrid Assembly) | ecosystem: Environmental > Terrestrial > Soil > Vadose zone...
TGGCGCCGCGCATTTACGCGCGCAGGCTTTGAGCGCGTCGAAGTCGCGCCGGATATCGATAGCATTCGCGAGATATATCCGCATTTTTTTACCGGTGCCATTTGCGGACAAAACACGGCCGCCAGCAAATGACGTCGGCTAAAGCCTTGCACGCGCATCGTTGGGCGGCCTTGCCGGAGCGCGGCACACCCGCTTTGCTGTGGCTGATCGCTTGGATCGCCATGCACATCGGGCGCTGGGCGGCAAGGCTTCTGCTGTATCCGATCACGCTTTATTTCGTAAGCAGCGCACATGCAGCCCGGCGAGTATCGTACGCATACTTAAAACGCGTGCGCGGCCGTCCGCCTTACTGGTGGCATGTCTTCCGCCATTTTCATTGTTTTGCCGCTACGATTTTAGATCGCGTTTATCTGCTAAGGGGGGAGTTCGAGCACTTTGACGTGACGCTTCATGAGAAGGAAATCCTGGACCGGCAAATCGAAAGCGGCAAAGGCTGCATCCTTTTGGGCTCGCATTTCGGTAGCTTCGAGGTGTTGCGCACCCTCGGAGTAACGCAGCAGGACTTTCCGCTCAAGGTGTTGATGGACATCGAGCACAACCAAAGCATCACGCGCTTTCTTGATGCGCTTAACCAGAAGATCGCCAGCACGGTAATCGTGACGGATCGACCGGATACCTTGCTGAGGGTCAAAGAGAGCTTGGATGCGGGCTTCCTCATTGGCATGTTAGGCGACCGCGTCTCGAGCGACGGCAAGACAACGCAATGCCAATTCTTAGGTGCGACGGCTACGTTTCCGGCCGGCCCGGTCCTGCTTGCCGCCATGATGCATTGCCCTGTTATCCTGTTTTTCGGCCTCTACCACGGCGGGAAGCGCTACGAAATCTACTTCGAGCATTTCGCTCAGGAGGTACTTTTGAATCGCGATTGCCGCGCGGAGGACATCCAGCATTGGACGCAACTCTATGTCGAGCGGTTAGAGCATTACGCGCGCCTTGCGCCTTACAACTGGTTTAACTTCTACACGTTTTGGGATTAATGGCCGCTTGCGTGAAAGGTCTAAAAACGGTTAGCGATATCCTGATTAACAAACCGGAAATCCGCACGCTCATCCCACACTCCGGTCTGATGTGCCTGTTGGATAGCGTAACCGAGTGGGACAATCAATCGATAATCTGCATCAGTAATACGCATCGTGATCCGGCCAATCCATTGCGCCGCGATGGACGGTTATCGGCCTTGCATGCTTTTGAATACGCTGCGCAAACCGTTGCAGTGCACGGCGGATTGCGAGCCCGCTCGGCAGGCGCGGCGGCGCCATCGGGCTACTTGGCCGCGCTGCGGGATGGGCGTTTGCAGGTGATGCGCCTGGATGACATCGCTTCGCCGCTCCGGATTTGCGCATACCGCTTGTTCGGAGACGCCAATGCAGTTTACGAATGCCGCGTCTCAGCCGGCGATGTTCTTCTGGCCGACGGGCGCATTACCATCATGCTGCGCATGTGACTGCTTATTGCAGCTAGTCAGCGCTTACCGACATCGCTGCAACATCACATCACTATGCCGCCGTCCACGCAGAGCACCTGGCCGGTAATGTAACTTGCCTTCGCGGACGCGAGAAAGGCCACGCCACTCGCGACATCTTCAGGTTGGCCTGTTCTGCCGAGCGGAATTTGCGCGTGAATCGTCTTCTTGATTTCCTCCGAGAGTCCAGCGGTCATATCCGTCACGATAAAGCCCGGCGCAACAGCATTCACAGTGATATTGCGGCTGGCCAATTCGCGCGCGAGCGATTTAGTGAAACCAATCAAGCCGGCCTTGCTCGCCGCGTAATTGGTCTGGCCCGCGTTTCCGATCATTCCGATCACAGAACTGATGTTAATGATGCGACCGCTGCGCTGTTTGATCATCACGCGCTCTGTGGCCTGCACAAAGTTGAACGCGCCTTTCAGGTTCGTGTTGATCACCATGTCCCAGTCTTCCATCGACATGCCCAGATTGAGTCCGTCGCGCCTCACGCCGGCGTTGTTGACCAGGATGTCGATCTTGCCGAAATCATCGAGAATCTGCGCGCCGATTTTTTGTACCGCAGCATGATCCGCGACATCGACCGCGTAAGCTTTCGCCGTGTCCGGCCGCGCCGCGTTGATTTCATCCGCAGTCTTCTTTGCATTCGCTTCTGTCCGACTCACGCACGCGACGCACGCACCCTCGCTCGCCAGCCGCAGGGCGATCGCATGACCGATCCCCCGCCCCGCTCCTGTCACGACAGCAACCTGATTTTCAAATCTCATAATTTCTTATCCTGAAAAAAGTGAATGCTCTGTCGAATTGCAAGCGGCCACTTCTCGCGGTTTTATGGGAATCATGCGATCTAGGCTAGCTCCTGCAGACGTTTAAGCATTGAAAATTGCCAAGAAAGCGACTTCTATGGCGAGTGCTTCCAGCATCATGTCGTTCATCGGCGCCGTTGGTCTCGCCAACGTGTTTGGATTCTTCAGTGCCGTGATCGTGTTCGCCGTCATTTACGCAGTGCTCGCATGGTTCTTCGCCCAACGTCAGCACTGGGCTTGGATCACGCCCACGATTCTCAGCTTCAATCCGGTCGCATGGATCATCAATTTTCTCTATCTTCGGAAGCGCTGGGGAGAGGACTACGTCGCCACGCCAACCATCTAATTAATCACGACTAAGAATCGGAGAAAAATGTCCAACGCTCGACGCCGATTGCTGCGTCAAGGCGCGGAGCCTACAGGATCCGGTACCTTTTTGTCATATTAGGCTGATTTTCAGCAGAAATGGCAGCCCAACTAAGATCTGCTTGGAGCGAGCAGCTCGCCCAGTTCTATCCTCGCCCATTTGGCGAAGCCTTGAGCGAAAAGCTTCGGATTAGTGGACTTCAAGGTAAAACCTGGGATTAGACACCGCTGTGCGCGGTTCGTTTTGCCGAGCATCCGCCGTTTGCGGCGGCGACGTGCAATCTCAGCAAAACGGCGATTGTAGGTCCGCATGAAACGAAAGATCGGACCGACCGCCGTTTGTGAAAATGGTGGAATGAGCAGCGCTTTCTCGCCCGACCTAAACGGCCGTGACGCAACGCCCAGGTAATACAAGCCAAGATCGAAGATGAAAGCGGTGCTCATGAGATCGAATTCGCCCATGTATTCGTATTTATCTTTGTAGACAGCTTCGAACCAGCAGCGATGACTTCTGGCGAAATCGCGATTGTGCCGCTCCACCAATTCAGCCATCGGTTCGCCTCTTCGTTGCGCATTGATCAGCGCGGCGGCACGGGAAGTCGTGAATGAAATCCAATCCATCCCCGGACTATAGAAGGGATCCATAAACGCGGCGGCATCTCCGACCAAAACAAAACCGTCGCCCGCGAAAGTTGTGCTGTAGTAGGCGAGATTTTTTCGCCAATGCACGTCTTCTTCATCAAATTCGGCATCGGCCAGGATTTCGCGCGCGACCGGATGCTTCATCAGAAAAGTTTTCAGCCGGTCGCCAATTTTTCCTCCATCCTGTGGCCAATCGACCAGCCGCTGATCGAAAACAACGCCGACACTCACGTCGCCGCCTTTGAGTGGGATCCACCAACTCCACCATCCGTCGCCGATAACGTGATTCGTCGCAGTATTACGCGTTGCGTAAACGGCCGAGGACCATTCCGGATATTTCTCAGCAAGCTCGCGGCTGTCCCAGTCTTTCACGCCTTTCCATCTTGACCACGCCGCCGCGGTCGGGTGCTCGGTATTGGATTTCCACCAACCTCCCTTTCTGGCGAGTAGTGCAGCCACGCCTGATGCATCGACAATCCAGCGCGAGCGAACCGTCTTCGTCCCGTCGCCATTGCGAAATGTAATCGTTTGCTCTTTCCCAGATGAAAGCTGTACATCCGTCACAGTCACGGGACGCATAATGTGCGCACCGGCCACACCGGCACGGCGCAGCACCTCTTCATCAAATGCAGCGCGGTCCAGTTGATACGACGGGACGCGCACCTGATAAAGGGGGCCGAGCTCGCTGGCATCGGCTAGCGTTTTTACTTCGTCGTTCGTGAACCAAAATCGCAGCCCCTGTTTATTGAGGTGCGATTCGTTGAGGTATTGCGTCATCCCCAACACTCGACCCATAAAGTAAGCACTCACTTCAACAGTCGCTTCGCCGACGCGCCGCGAAAGTTTCGCGGATTTTTCAAGGATCAAGACCCGAATCCCGGGATTTTGCTGCAGCAGCAGGGTCGCTGTCGCCCCTCCGGAAAGCGCTCCACCGATTACTACAACATCGTATGTGCCATTCTCGGATGTCGTCGAATTCATCGGAAAAAAGTCGTGTTAAGAAATCGCAGTCACCGTCTCAGAGACGGGTTCATTTATCTTCTTAGGAACGAGTGAGAGCCGGGGGGAGAATGCAAAAAAACGTTGTGCGTTCACGAAAAAATAAAAAAGCCACATCCGCCATCTGATGGCAAAGCTTAGGCCTTCATTACCCGCGAGGACCGCGTTCACGGCCGGGGCGAGCTGCAGCGTCTCAGTCGGGTTGAGAAATACCTCCGTGAATTCTTTGCTGCGGCGATACCACGAGGTCACGAACGTGAGATAGACGTCCATGACGTAGTTCACGCGGCGCGAGTAATCTTTGAAAAGACGGCGCTTCTTTGATTCATCGTTTAAGACTTCGTCGAGAGCATCCGCGGCTTTTTCCGCTGACATTATCGCCAGAAAAACGCCACTACTGAAAACCGGATCGATGAATCCGGCGGCGTCGCCCGCGAGCAGCCAGCGATCGCCGAAAAGTCTTGCGTTGCGGTAGGAATAATCGCCGGCGGAATAAACTGGCGACACGCGCTCGGCCCGTGTCATTCGCTCGAGAACCATCGGTTGCTCGCCGATGCACTTTTCCAGTGCCGCCTCGGCGGGAAGCTTCATCGCGCGGTATGTCGTCGTGTCCATGACCACGCCAATGCTCATGCGCGTCGGCGTAAGTGGGATCATCCAGAACCAGCGATCGAGCCCGCGCACCATGCGGATGAGCGTCCCGTCGATGCCTTCCCCGCGATCGACATTTTCGTAATGCGCGAAGACGGAAAACTTTTGGAGATGATCGTACGATTTCTTGAGCTTGAAAAAATTGCCGAGCGTCGTCTGCCGGCCACTGCAATCCAGCAAATACCGCGATTCAATTATCGATCTTGCGCCGTCTGACGTTTCGATGTTGATCTTTACCCGGTCTTCTTCGAACGCGATCTTTTTCACTTCTGTTTCTTCGCGAACTTCCGCGCCGTTGTCGCGCGAATGCTCAAGCAGCAACTTGTCGAACTCTGAACGCGTGACTTGATAGGCGCGGTCACGACGCGTGCGGAAGCCGTCCTTGAAATAAAATTTCACTCCCTTCGTGCCGCAGGCCGCAACAATTTCAGCGCCGAATTTCGGCAAGAAAGTGCGGTCGAGTTTTTCGCGCACGCCGAGACGATCGAACGCCTGCGTGCTGTAGGGCAAAAGGGATTCGCCGATGTGGAACCGCGGAAATTTTTCGCGCTCTAGAACGATGACGCGACGGGCCGCTTTTGCGAGCAGGGTCGCAGCGGTGCTGCCAGCTGGGCCGCCGCCGATAATCGCAACGTCATAAAGTAAGTCCATGGGCGAGTAATGTAGTTAATCCGTCGATGAAAATCTTAGCAAAATGCTCAGTCGGCGCACGATTCTATTTTCCGATGTGCCGCAGAATCATCAAGAAAGACTTGGTTCGCGAAACTCTTTTCAATCGAATCGATTCCGCTAGAATCCGCGCCGTCGATTGGAAGCTAAGCCACATTACCTGCGTCGATGAACAACCTGCACCTCGCCGTCCAGTTTTTCCTTCAGCTCGCCGTCATTCTTTTGTTCTGCCGGATCGTAGGCGCTATCGCTTTGCGTCTCGGTCAGCCGCAAGTGGTGGCGGAAATGCTGGCCGGCGTGCTACTTGGTCCATCGCTTTTCGGTCTGCTTTGGCCTGAGGCGCAGCATTGGCTCTTTCCGTGGGACACCGCACAACAGATGCGCGACACCCAGAGCTATCTCTTCCCGGCGTCGCAGCTTGGCCTGGCGCTTTACATGTTCATCGTCGGGATGGAATTCCGAGTCGACATCGTAAAGCGCAGACTGAAGAGCTCGATCGCCGTATCGCTCGCTGGCATGGTGACACCCTTCGTGCTGGGCGCCGGACTGGCGTGGATTCTTTTTCACCACACGGAATTGTTTCCAACGAAAACTTCCCTCGCGGAGGCGATGCTCTTCCTGGGCGCTTCAATGTGCATCACCGCATTCCCGATGCTCGCGCGAATTATCCATTTCAAGAAACTCACCGGCACCACCATGGGGACTGTGGCGCTGGGGGCGGGTGCGATTGATGATGCGACTGCGTGGTGTCTGCTTGCCGTTGTGCTTGCCAGTCTTGAGCATAATTGGAGTCGCGCGCTAGTGAACATCAGCGGCGGCATTGGTTACGTGGCTTTCACGCTGCTGATCGTGCGACCGCTGCTTGTTCAGGCCAAAGCGTGGCTGGTAGAAGACGACGCGCTTACCGAAGCGGGTCTCGTTGTCGGGCTCGCGCTCATGGCCCTCGGCGCGTGGTTCACCGATCTCATCGGGTTGCACGCTGTCTTTGGTGCGTTTGTCATGGGTGCCGCGATGCCGCGCGGCGTTGTCGCGCGCGATATCGTTGCGCGCATCCAACCGCTCACGGTCGCTCTGTTGCTTCCGCTTTTCTTCACCTACTCGGGCTTGAACACAAAGATCAGCCTGCTCAATACCGGCTTCCTTTGGCTGATGTGCGGGGCGATACTAGCGGCGGCGGTGGTGGGCAAAGGCGTCGCGTGCTGGGTGGCCGCGCGCGCCACCGGCATCGCGAATCGCGAAGCGCTTGGCATCGGTACGTTGATGAATGCGCGCGGTCTGATGGAGTTGATTATCATCAACATTGGCCTTCAACGGGGTATTATCTCGGAAGGACTTTTCGCCACGCTGGTCATCATGGCCGTTATCACCACGCTAATGGCCTCGCCTGTTTTCGAGCGGCTCGTCGGCACTGGCACACATCAACCCTTGCCCGAACCGGACACTGACTCTCCGGCCGAACTTGAACGCATCCACTGAATTCAAACCCAGAGCGTGCGATCGAACCCACATTTTATGGCTTTTTAACTGCCAGCAGAATTGCCGGCAAACCGCACTGAAAAAGCTCGCGCGAGTAGTTTGCGAGTGCGCTTGATTAGCTAAGCAAACGCGATTAATTCGCGTCAAACAACGGAGAAGGAAGCGCCGAATCCTACCGCTGGAGCCAATTTGAGTCTCTCAATCGCACGGTAGGCGATTGACTTTGCCAGTCCGGATCGGACCTCAACGTCTCGACTTCGGCGCGACTACTGCAGGCTCTTCGCTCTTGTCTCTTTGCTCCGCGCTTCCTGCGCCTTCACTAGCTGCCCTTCAACCTGGCGGTGCGCAGTCACGAAAGGGTTGTTATCCCCGTAGTTGCGCCATGGCCCTTGCGGAACATCGCGCACTCCGACGAACTGCCAATCAGTTACGTCCTTCGGCTGCAGTCCCAGATAGTCACGGACCGCGGGCGAAACATCCAGTCCGGCGCCGTCATTGGCATTCGGCGTGGGCCGCTCTTTCCCGAAAACGTACTGGAAATGGTCGGTCCGGAATGGACCGCAATCCTCCCACTGTGCGTAACAAATCCGGTTCTCTTTGCGAATAGCGATCCAACGATCCTTACAGACGGATTGTCCAGGTGAAGTATAGGCCGGCTTAAACCACGGAATAATAAGAGGCGCCTCGGGTTTGAATTGCCCATTAGTCACGTCGTTATACGGCAGGGCGACGTAAAACGGATTTTGTCTGGGAATAAACGCCACCGGAATGTAATTCCGGCGATTCGATATTTCGGGTGGGTCAAAGCCGCCATAACTTGCTGTCCAATTTAGATCCCACGAGCTTTTATCATTCGAAACAGGATTATTGGGGCCGGCTGGTTCACCAACCCAAAATACCGTCGTCACAATATTCTGCTTCCATGGAGCCAGAAAGTTCCTCGGGATTTGCACGATGGGCGCGACTTTCAAAAGCCCTTCATTACGCAACTTCATTGCGTACCTGGCAAAATCTGCCGCGGTCGCGTACGGGGAATTTGAGGAATCGGACTGGCCGCAAGCGCCAAACGCGCCCGCAATGAGCCAGCGGACATTGGCGCGACCCACCCATAAAGCGAGCGCAAACACAAGAATCGCCACCGCTGTCGGCCATTTCCTTGACGGCCTCTCAAAGGAAGTAACACGGGCGCTGCTGAAGACGTAACCTGCGCGACGCGTCCTCATGGTTATAATTATAGGATTCGATACTTATCAAGCAATGCCTTAGTTTTTACAGCGATTGGACTTTCGTCTTATGGGCCCTGCTTCTCTGATCCAATCATTGCGCGATGCTCAAAGAATCGTTGCTCTTACCGGCGCCGGAATCTCCGCCGAAAGCGGGCTCGCGACTTTTCGTGCCGCGCAAACCGGACTTTGGAGCAAATTCAAACCGGAAGACCTCGCGACGGCGGATGCCTTTCGCCGAAATCCAAAACTGATCTGGGATTGGTACGCGTGGCGGCGTGAGCAGGCGCTTAAAGCTGAACCTAATGCTGGGCATTTAGCGTTAGCGGAAATGGAGAAACGCGCGCCTCAATTTCTTCTGGTCACTCAAAATGTGGATGGACTTCATTCCCGCGCCGGAAGTCAGAATATCGTTGAGTTGCACGGGAACGTTCACCGCGCGCTTTGTTCCGAGAACAATTGCTCGAGCGACAATTTCGATGTTGAACACGGACGTTGCCGATCTTGCGGCGCCAACTTGCGACCGGACGTCGTCTGGTTCGGCGAAATGCTCCCACCTGCCGCGCTCCAAACCGCGATCGCCGCCGCAGAGAAATGCGACGCTTTCTTTTCGATCGGAACATCCAGTATCGTTTATCCGGCAGCGGATCTTTGGCGGCGCGCCGCTGAGCACGGTGCAATCGTCATTGAAATTAACAAGGACCTGACGCCGCTCACTCCAATGGCGAGTTATTCGTTCTTGGGAAAAGCAGGCGAATTTTTGCCGGAACTAGTCACTGCAGTCTGGGATAAAAAGAAAATTCACGAATCCAGCGGCGCTGATTAGCATCGCGCGTCGTGACTCTCGATCGAAAACGTACGATGGCTGAAACGCGATTGCGTTTGTCGTTTATTTGATTCTTCGCATGCTCAACCGGAAATAGTGAGAGATCCTTCGACTTCGCTCAGCATGACAATATGAAACTTCCAGAGCTTCCGCCCTTTGGTCACAAGCCGAAGAAATACGATGGGCCTTCGGCCGACGAAGTGTTGCGTCTGCGCAAGCAATTCCTGAATCCCGCAATTTTTCTCTACTACAAAAAGCCGATCATGCTCGTGGAAGGAAAAATGCAATACCTCTGGGACGAGCACGGCCGCAGATATCTCGACGCGCTCGGCGGAATCGTGACCGTGAGTGTCGGGCATTGTCATCCCGATGTTGTCGATGCTGTGTGTCGGCAAAACGAGACGCTGCAACATTCCACCACCATTTATCTCCACCCGAACATCGCCGAATACGCGGAGAAGCTGGCGTCGAAAATGCCGGGCGACCTGAAAGTTTGTTACTTCGTCAACTCCGGATCGGAAGCGAACGATCTCGCGCTCTTGATGGCGCGCGCTTACACCGGAAACTACGACGTGATCGCACTGCGCAACGCGTATCACGGCGGCAGCACGCTAACGATGGGAATGACGGGTAACCGCGCCTGGAAATTTAATGTGCCGCACAGTTTCGGCGTTCATCACGCGATCACGCCCGATCCTTATCGCGGTTTGTGGGGACGCGGCGATGCCGATGCCGGAAAGAAATACGCGGCCGACCTGAAGAACCTGATCGACTTCGCCACACCCGGCCAAGTCGCTGCTTTCATCGCCGAATCGATTCAAGGCGTCGGCGGCTGCGTTGTTTTTCCTGACGGTTATCTAAAGCATGCTTACGAACACGTGCGCGCCGCGGGCGGTTTGTGCATCGCCGACGAAGTCCAAGCCGGTTTCGGTCGCACCGGCAGTCATTACTGGGGATTCGAAACGCAAGATGTCATTCCCGACATCGTGGCGATGGCGAAAGGAATTGGAAACGGTTGTCCCATGGGCGCAGTTGTGACGACGCCGAAAATTGCCGCGTCACTCTCGCAACGCGTTCATTTCAACACCTTCGGCGGAAATCCTGTCGTCTGTGCGCAAGCCAGCGCAGTCCTGGACGTGATTGACCGCGAAAAACTTCAGGCGAACTCGCTCAAGATCGGAAACAGAATTCTCGCCGGGCTCAACAAGCTGAAAGACAAACACAACATCATCGGCGACGTCCGCGGCAAAGGATTACTTCTCGGGATCGAGCTGGTGAAAGATCGACAATCGAAGGAACCGGCGAAGGAAGAGTGCGCGCAGATCATGGAAACCTGCAAAGAAATGGGGCTCCTTCTCGGCAAAGGCGGACTCTGGGGACAAACGATCCGGTTTTCGCCCCCAATGTGCGTCAACGAACAAGACGCCGACTTTCTCCTTGAAGTCCTCGACCACGCGCTCGGCAGTTTGTAACGTCCTTGTCATCCCGAGCGAAAGCGAGGGATCTCACATTCGAAGTCTCGATCACACAAATTAGTCTGCGTGATCAACGAGCATGTGTGAGATCCTTCTCCCGCGCGGCGGGATCAGGATGACATCCCCTTTCAGCGCGCTATTATCGCGGCCGTGCGACTCGCGATTCTTTCCGGCGTTCTTTTCCTGTCTGGAATTAGCGCGCTGATTTTTGAAACGCTCTGGCTGCGATTGAGCGGGCTCGCTTTCGGCAATTCGATTTGGGCGGCAGCGCTGATTCTTTCCAGTTTCATGGCCGGCCTCGCGCTCGGCACCGCTATTGCCGCGTCTTCGAAATTGCGGATTCGACCGCTCAAGTTATACGCGGCGCTTGAAATCGCTGTCGCGCTCTTTGGTTGCACGATCGTTTTCGCGTTACCGATCATCGGCGAACTGCTGCGTCCACTTTTTCAAGCGCTCTGGACCCACCAAACAATTCTGCTCGCGCTCCGCGTTCTGTTTTCATTCGTGATCCTTTTAATACCGACGACGGCGATGGGTCTGACGCTGCCGGTCGTGCTGGAAGATCGAGTCCTTGCGCGCAGTGAATTTGGTCGTGCGCTCGGCGTTCTCTACGGCTTCAACACAATCGGTGCAGTCGTCGGCGCTTTGGTCGGCGAACTTTTTCTGATCAAAGCTTTCGGATTGTGGGGCACGAGTTTGGCAGCCGGCCTCTTGAATTGCGTCGCGGCAGCAATCGCGTTGTTCCTCGTTAAGATGGACGCGGCGACCGGGACGCTAACAGCGTCCCCTACAGGAGAAACGCCGCGCTGGTTGCGACTCGATTATCGTCTGCCGTGGCGACCACTTTTCGTTAGTTTCGGCGCGGGCTGCATTCTTCTCGCGCTGGAAGTCGTTTGGTTCCGTTTCCTTCGATTGTACGTCGCGTCGTCTGCGACGGCGTTCAGTCTGATGCTCGCGATCGTCCTGGCTGGAATCGGGTTGGGCAGTATCGCGTCCGGTGGATTTTTGAAAAGAATGCGCCAATCGGCGCTTCCGATTCTTCTCGTCACCGCCGCAATCCTGACGCTGCTTTGTTACATCGCGTTCCCCGTTCCAAAGCTCGGGGAAGGCGAAAAGAATTTTTATTTGGAATCGTGGAAACAAATCGCGCTGATCTCACTCGCGCTCATGTTTCCCGTCGCGTTTCTTTCGGGCGTCTTGTTTCCGGCGATCGCCGCCCGTGTCCAGGAAAGCGTGCCGAGCCGGATGAACAGTCTTGGTGTCACGACATTGTTTAACACCGCTGGCGCGGCGATCGGTCCCTTGCTCGCCGGATTCATCTTGCTGCCGAAGCTCGGTTTTCAATCGAGCTTGATCATCTGCGCAATTGGTTACGCGCTTCTCTGCTTGATGACCGGGAAGCTAACAGCTTCCCCTACAGCGCTTGGATTGAGCATTGTATTTGTCGCGACCGTCGCGCTCTTCCCATGGCACCGCAACGAAGTGCATTTCGCCAATGCGAGAAAATTGTACGAATCCGAAGAACAGCATCTGGTTAAGAAGATCGAAGGCACAACCGGAACATGGCAGCTGCTACGTCGCGATCTTTTTGGTCAGCCTTATTACTACCGCTTGATGACTGACGGATTTTCGATGTCGGCAACGAATCCGCGTAATCAACGCTACATGCGCCTGTTCGCATATCTGCCATCGGCGCTGCATCCGCAGCCCGAGGATGCGCTTCTCATTGCCTTCGGCTGCGGTGTGACCGCGGACGCGCTCACACACGATGTCGATCTTAAACACATCGATATTGTCGATATTTCCAAAGAAGCGTTCGCGCTGGCGGACGATTACCCCGGTGCCGGCTACTCGAATTCACTGCGCGATCCTCGCGTCACGGCGATCGTTCAGGACGGCCGATTTTTTCTGCAAGCGAGTTCGCAACGCTACGACATCATCACCGGGGAGCCGCCGCCACCAAAAGTGCTGGGCTCGGTAAATCTCTACACCGAACAATTTTTCAAACTGATGAGCGATCGGCTGAAGGACGGCGGCATCGCAACATTCTGGCTGCCGATTTACCAACTGAATGTCGGCGAGGCAAAAGCGATTTTACTCGCATTTCACGACGCGTTTCCAAACACCGTAATCTGGTCCAGTTCCGACGAGGAATGGATCATGATGGGAATCAAAGGCGCGCCGCAGAAGGTCGAGAATGAGCAGGTCCGAAAATTTTGGCGGTTCGGAAGCACGCGCGATGACTTGGCCCGGATCGGAGTTGAAGTTCCGGAGCAGTTGGCTGCGTTGTTCGTGATGGACGGCGATGAAATCGATCGCATCGCCAACGGAACCAAACCACTAACCGATTTTTATCCGAAGCGGCTCGGAGACGTCACCGCTGAAGACAGAGCGATCCACGAATTCACCAGCGGCTACATGCTAGCCACGTCGGCTACGGAGCGTCTTCGTTCCTCGCGATTGATTCAGGAAATGTGGCCGGAAATGATGACTGCCCAACTCGAGCCGTTCTTTGCCATTCGCGAAATGCGTTATCGCGCCGGCCTCAGCGAAACGAATTGGCTGGCGGAATTGGACATTCATCTGCGCGGTTCGCGTTTACGCGAGCCGGTGCTGGAAGCCTTGGACACGAATTCGTTCCGTATCGCTCTGGCCGAAAAGTCCGCGGATAATTTGCAGCCGCCGCCAATCGGATTGTTGCCGGACTTGATCGCGGAGGCACTTGCGCGACGGGATTATCATGGGGCGATTCGCCTGTTGGAGGACAAACGAGCACGAGGCGCGGCGAATCGCGACGATATTTGCCTGCTTACGTATTTATATTGTTTAAATGGAGAAGTCGCGAAAGCCGAATCGGTCGCGACCGCCACGACCGATCGGGAGCGTCCATTTGTGAAATGGTTGTGGGGAAAATTGCAGGCCGAGTATGGATTCCGTCCGCCAGCGTCGGACTGACTGTCTAGCGGGTGACTTTGAGTTGGAAAAAGCGGGCACAATCCTCTACTGCCTCGAGCGATGGCGAAGGATTACGACGCAGTCGTGGTTGGCTCGGGACCGAACGGCCTCGCGGCTGCGATCACATTCGCGCGTGCAGGACTGTCGGTTCTTGTCTTAGAAGCAAACTCCAGCATCGGCGGCGGCGCGCGTTCCGCCGAGTTGACGCTGCCAGGTTTTGTTCACGATGTTTGTTCGGCGGTTCATCCGCTTGCCGCGGGCTCACCTTTTTTCCAAACGTTACCGCTGGAACGATTCGGGCTCGATTGGATCCAACCTGAAATTCCACTCGCGCATCCGCTCGATGATGACACCGCGGCATGTCTGCAGCGTGATGTCGACCTAACCGCGAGTTCGTTCGGCGACGATGCGCGATCGTACCGAAACTTGATGGCTCCCCTCGCTCGCGATTGGGAAAAACTGGCGCCAGAGTTTCTGCAACCGATGCTGCATTTGCCGCGGTATCCATTCGCGCTTGGCCGCTTTGGAATCCGCGCGATTTGTCCAGCGACATGGCTGACGAAAGCTTTGTTCAAGAACGAATCGACGCGCGCCTTGTTCGCCGGTATTGCTGCGCATTCGTTTCTTCCGTTGGAATCGCCGGTTTCTTCCGCGTTCGCGCTTGTGCTCGGGAGCGCGGGACACGCGGTCGGTTGGCCGATTCCTCGCAGCGGATCGCAATCAATCTCCAACGCGCTCGCCAAATATTTGATCGAGCTCGGCGGCGAGATCGAGATCGACCGCCGGATCCAAAATCTGGACCAGCTGCCGAAATCGCGTGTCACCCTTTTTGATACAACCGTGTGGCAGCTCGCGCGGATCACCGGCGAAAGGTTGCCCGCGCGTTATCGCCAACGACTGGAAAATTTCAGGCACGCGCCGGGAATCTTCAAAATCGATTACGCGCTGTCGTCGCCGATTCCGTGGAAAGCGGAGGCGTGTCGCCGCGCCGGCACAGTTCATCTTGGCGGAACAATTGAAGAAATCGCCAACACAGAGCGCGACGTTGCGCGCGGCAAAATCCCGGAGCGTCCGTTCGTGCTGGTGGCGCAACAAAGCCTATTTGACGAATCACGCGCACCGCGCGGACAACACACGCTTTGGGCCTACTGTCACGTTCCGTTCGATTGCTCACCACGGCGAGCCCGTCCAGCGGCGGACAAGATCGACATGTCGGAGCGCATCGAATCGCAAATCGAACGGTTCGCACCGGGTTTCCGCGATTGCATTCTCGCGCGCCACAAACTGAGCGCTGTCGATCTGGAAAAGTCGAATCCGAACCTCGCGGGCGGCGATATTAGCGGCGGCGCCCTTAACGCGGCGCAGCTGATTGCGCGACCGGTTCTCAGTCCAACTCCATATCGAACGCCGCTGCGCGGCGTTTACTTGTGTTCGTCGTCGACTCCACCCGGCGGCGGCGTTCACGGAATGTGCGGCTACCATGCCGCGCGAGCAGCTTTGCGCGATATCTTCGGCAAACGATTAGGGGCGGATCCTCAGCCTCATCTTTCGCGCGATTGAAAATCTTTCCAGCGTCCCTATCGTTGGGCGCGACATGAAGTTTTTCGGCGCGGGAATTTTGGGCACGGCGCTTTTAATCGAATCGCTCTTTGCCGGCGACACCGTCTCGCGCGTACCGTACGGCGAAGCGCTTAATCCGCCGCGCTTCGAGGTCGCAGTTCAATCAGGCTACTTGCTCGGCGTTTTCGGCAACCCCGACAGTTACGAGATCGGTCCGGAATTTATTACCGGGCGGGTTCGCTGGGGCGTGAACGACAGCGACAACTGGACGCGCGGTTATAATCAATTTTGTCTCACCCTTATGGCCGAGCCGATCTTTCGTGGCGTGGAAAATCATTACTTCGGCGTCAATTTTGGCGGCCGCTACAATTTCGTGCGCCCCTATTGGCGCCTTGTCCCCTACGTTTCAGGCGGGCTCGGTCTTGGTTGGATCGACAGTCATCCGGACATGCGCGGATCGCAGGGACAGGATTTCACTTTCAACATTTTGACCGGCATCGGCGTGTCTTACGAAATCGACCAACGTTGGAAGGTGGACGTCGGCGCGCTTTATGAGCACTTGTCCAATGGCGGACAAACCGATCCGAATCCGAGCCTGAATCTGATCGGGCCGCAAATTGGAATCAGTTATTCATTCTGACCGATCAGCCCGGTAGTTTGAAATGTTTGTCATGTTGAGCGAAGCGAAACATCTCCCAATCGCATCCGTGGCACACGAGCAGTTGAAGAATGTCAGTCGCGTATGTGCGAGATTCCTCGCTCCGCTCGGAATGACACGCTAGAAACATTGGCTAATGGATCCAGCGGTGGAAAACGTCCTAGTCATAAAGCGCCGCTTGTTCGATGAGCTCGGCGCTTTTCAGGGATTAAACTTCGAACCGCGCAATTATCTGGACTCAATTTTATCGCGCGGGAACAATTTCTTTTTGCCGCGCGCCCAGGCCGAAAAAGATCCGAGCCACAAGCAAATCATTCCCTACGCGCTGCTCACGCATGGCGACAAAGTGCTTCACTACGTTCGCGGGAAAAGAGCGGGCGAACAGCGCCTCGTCGCCAAAGGTTCCATCGGGATCGGCGGTCACATGAACGAAGGCGACGAATCGCTTTTCGCTTTGGACGAAGCGGCCTACCGCGCCGGTGTCGAGCGCGAAGTCGCGGAGGAAATCGCGATTAAGACAAAGTTCGAAGACCGAATCGTCGCGCTCTTAAATGATGACAGCACCGAGGTCGGTCAGGTCCATCTGGGCGTCGTTCACGTTTTCAAATTGCCCGAGCCGAAAGTGGAGAAGCGCGAAGCGATGATCACGAGTCTGGCGTTTCTTGACAAAAATGAATTGCTGGCGCGGCGCGATTCACTTGAAACGTGGTCGCAGATTTGTCTCGATTCGTTGGAGCGGTTGATGGCGGTGTAGCTGCCGCCGTCTCTGGCGGCAGTCTGCCGATGAGGACATCGGCAGCTACAATCCCCCACTCAGCGCGGCGGTTGAGTGGTGAATGTGACGTTGTCGATCTGCCACCGGCTTACCGGATGGGAAGTGGCGAGCTGCAGAATCGCTCCCTGCGCCGGATAATTGAGATGCGCCGTGAAAATACCGCGGGGTTCAAAAAAGTAAGATTCGAAAGTGACGCTCTCGTCGATCTGAATCGGCTGGGACGGAACTCCGAACTGAGCAAAGCGCTGAATCATGTAATCGCGCTGCGACGGCGGTAAATCGAGCTTTGCTTGTGGGCCGAGACGAGTCTCGAGATATTGACGATCGTGATCGACCATGAGTCGCTTCACGGTTTCACGCGCAAACTCGCGGGCCTCGCGATCCGTCGCTGCTTTGGTTGAATAGAGGTACCACAAGCCGCCGCCAATCAACGCCAGGAGGATGATGACCACGACCAGGCCCTCGCCGGATAATTTACAGTTCGTATTTGTTTTCATTAGTAACCTAATCCTAAACCTTTAATCACTTCGCCATTTTTAATCAGCGCGCCGTGCTGTTGCATTCCGGTGTAGGCGCCAAATCGATTACGCGCGTTCACTTTAAATTGCACGAGATAACCGTAAAGATGCTGGCCGTTCTTGCCGAGATCGACCGGTTTTGGATCGCCACTCCACTCTATCCGTGCGCTACCGGCATCGATCAATTGGTCCCCGAGCCATTTCATTACGATTTCTTTGTAGTTAGTCGGATACGGACCATACAGAGCCGCATCTGCCGGCGAAGGTGGTTGGCCTTGTCCGAATAGATCGCCGACCAAAAACAATATCGCGCCGCAAAACGCAAGCCCTTTCATCCAACTGCGATTTTTCATCGGCCGAAATTGTTAGTCCAGCCTAATCAGTTCACGAACCGGGGGGAGATGCTCCTGGGAAAACTGACAAAGCCACCCGCGAATAGACGCGAAAATTCGGAGCTTCTCTTTAATTCTTATTCGCGTTTATTAGCGTGTTTCGCGGGCAAAAAATCTTATGACTTTTCAGTGTCTCTCGCTTGCCTTGGCCGGCTTTCTTTTGATGGCCAACCCGCTACAGGCTCAGCAATCCTCGGTCACCTCCTCACCGGCACGAACCCAAGCCCCAGCCAGTTTCGACCCCGCTGAAGCAACCAAAGCGTGGCTCGATACTGTTCCCGCCGAAAAGCGCGCAAAGTCAGACGCTTATTTCGAAGGCGGCTACTGGCTCATCCTTTGGAATTTTCTGGCCGGCGCTGCCATTGCGATTTTTCTGTTGGCATCGAAATGGTCGGCGCGGCTGCGCGATTTCGCAGAGCGCACGACGAATTCCAAATCCATTCAAGTGGCGATATATGCAGTTGGCTACGTTCTGATCGTGGCAGTGTTGAGTTTTCCGCTCGCCTTCTATCAATTGTTCCTTCGCGAACATCA